>ERZ773063.179-NODE-179-length-43082-cov-4.823855_pt1 | contig 43082 bp, 29 predicted proteins | sample MGYA00580625_ERZ773063 | MGnify/ENA primary metagenome ERZ773063 (study PRJEB29015, sample SAMEA2738022) | human oral metagenome | biome: human oral; feature: human-associated habitat; material: dental | place: China | collected 2042 ... | reverse complement strand
AGTAAATAACTATATTTGCAGTTGTGTACTTTTGTTTGACAACGTACAGAATTAGATATTTTCTGTGATGCTATGTTGAAAGCTAAACTGAGTATCAATGCTCTTGAACCTCAGAAATCACTTTATGACCTTGTTGTCATTGAGTCAGCAGGTATTGAGGTGAATTTCGCAAGGGAACTGGAAAAAGAATCCGTCATGGTTGTTTCTACAAAACTCTCTGACGGTTTCTATAGCAATTCCCCTGTTTGTCATTACAATCCGAACTGAGTTATTACATTCTACACTGATTTGAGAAACGTCATAATAATATAATATTTTTTATGCCAGGATCAAATATACTATCATTAAAATCAATGTTGCATTCTACGCTTAACACGCAGTTGGCAACAAGAGGAACATTTGTTGGTATCGATTTCGGTACTTCAACAACGGTTGTTTCCATTGCCACAAAGGAGAATGGCGAAGAAAAGATAAGGACACTTCCAATTAAGCTCACGCAAATTTTAGAAGATGGTACCATTTATCAAAGCGAAAAACTTCCTAGTGTAATCGCTTGGTATAATGGAAAATTACTCGTTGGTGAGGGTGCTTCTAACCTTAAATACACTCTTACTAAAGGTAAGAATATATGGTTCTCGTTTAAGATGGAAATTGGAGAAGACCTCGGCGCTAAATACTATAATAGCGAGGTTAGTACAATGGAAGGAATTAAAATAAGGAACCCGAATGATTGTGTCAGAGTTTTCTTTATGTATTTGAATATTCTTATAAAGAAATATTGCAAAGAGAATGGACTGTCAGATAATATTCTTTATGCAGTGAGTATTCCTGCTTCGTTTGAGGCAAATCAGCGAAAGGATCTTATAGATGCATTGGAATCAAACGGAATGAATATCTCTAAGCAATCGCTTATAGATGAACCTAATGCTGCATTCATAAGTTATATTCATGACAGCGAAGATTCTGAAAAGCCTTTGCTCATTTCTCCACATTACAATTCCAAGGTTCTTGTTTTTGACTTTGGTGGAGGTACATGCGATATTTCTATTCTTGAAATTGGAAAATCAGCAAATGGCTTATACTCAAAGAACGTTGCAATCTCCAAGTTTACTAAACTTGGTGGTGATGACATTGATCGCTACATCACCTACAAGTATATAATGCCACGATTCTTTGAAGCGAACAATGTCTCTGAGGATGACTTCAGAACGAAAGAACGACAGTATATTGCTATGCAGCTTTATAAAGTTTCGGAGCGTCTAAAGATCCTTTTGTGTAAGAAAATTTCCAATCAAATGTATAAGTTGGAAATTCCTGACTATGTAAAATCAAGTTCTGATAAAGAAACTATCACAATTCATGTTTCTGTAGAAACCAAGAAAGGAATTCTTTCTCAGTCAGAGTTCTACCTTTCTATAAAAGAATTGGTCAAGGTAATGTCTGTATTCATGAAGTCTTCGCGTATACCGACATCTATAAAAGGACAAGAAGAATATAACAATATCTTTGCACCCATTGAAAGTGCAATCAAAAAAGCAAATGTACGTAAATTTGAGATTGATTACGTATTGCTTATAGGTGGAAGTGCGCAAAATCCTTTTATACAAGAAACTTTGAAGAACCATTTTGATGATTCTGAAATCCTTGTTCCTCAGGATCTTCAAACTCATGTATCCAAAGGTGCAGCAATACACTCGCTTTTGATGAATGGCATGAACAGATGTATTATCCAACCCATTACAAGTGAACCTATATTTGTAATCACGAAGGATGCTACAAACAAGGTTTTGATTCCTGCTGGTACAACAATACCATGCGATACTGTTGTAATTGATGATTTGATGCCTATAAAAGACCATCAGGAGGTGATAGAATTGCCGATATGTGTAGGTAGCATAAACAAGATGCTTTTCAATCTTAAAATTACACATGATGGTGGATTCCTTACAACGGCCCAAGTAACACTTGCTCTGGAAATCACAGCTGATAAATTGTTACTTGCAAAAGCGCAATGCATGGGGGTTAGCTGTATGGTTGAACCACAGAATCCATTTGCAAACAAAGAACTTTCAACTGAAGAACGTATCGTACTCCGTGCTGAAAGAGAAGCAAATATCGCTACAGAAAGAAACGGAGGTATACCTACAAAGAATTGCTTGATTATTCTGAGAAAGGCCTACGTGGATGCTGGAAACGATTTTAAAGCTGCTGAGACTCTCGAACAGCAGAATGAATTATACCCTAATCCAGAAGACTACAATCTTATTGGTGTTTATTATAATAACTCTGGAAATATTGACAAAGCAATTGAGTTCTATGAGAAAGCATTAGAGCATAATCCAAACAATGTCTATGCTAATTTCAATTTGGGACATACTTTGTTCAATCGAGATTTCCTAAAATCACGTCAATACTTGAATAAGGCTTATGAGCTTGACCCAAAACATCCTTGTACCAATATTATGCTCGGAAGGCTAGATGAAATAGAAGGTAATGAAGCTGCAGCAAGGGCAAAATTTCAAGTAGCTTATGACGTATATGAACAACGTTGGAAATCAAACTTGTTACATAGTTCTGATTATGGATGGTTTGCGTCAGCAGCTGAAGAACTTGGTAAAAGAGATAAAGCCTATGAGATCAGAAGCGCTAAACCACAGATTGAGCAAACAAACTATTACGACGAGGAAAATTTGACTCAAACAAGAATAAAGTCTTTAACAAAAATATAAACCATAAAAATTATTAAATTATGGCATGGCTAGTTCCTGAAAATATGCTGGATGATCAGCAACGTGATTTTGTCGAAAATGTTGACATTGAACAGCGTAACGTCTGGATTAAGGGGTTCCCTGGTTCAGGTAAGTCTGTATTATTAGCTTACACAATGAAGCGAATCAAGAGAAAAGACTCTAGTGCAAAAGTGGCGGTTATTGTCTTCACACACTCATTGATAGCCATGTTCAAAGCGGCATTTGCTGAAATGGGTGTGTCTGCCAATATTATGACGTACTATGAGTTTATGAATGGCTCATCAAACTATGACTATGTGCTTAGTGATGAGGTACAGGATATGACAGGTAGAGTTTTATCAACAATGAATAGTAGGGCAAAACATGTCATAGTTGCTGGCGACGAAAACCAATCTATTTATGAGAACGACCCAAAGTATGGAGAGGTTACCGTTTCACCGAAGCAGATTACTTCGCTTTTAAACTGTCGTGAGTTTGAACTTGGGATTATCCATCGCTTGTCTAGTTCTATTATTGCAGCTGTTGAAAAGTTTATGCCTAATATGAATATATTCACCGCACGTCGCGATATGACAAAGCGAACCACTCAAATCCGTTTGTGCTCTGCAAATTCTATAGAACAGGAAACCAAGTATATAATGAAAGAAGCACAAAGGGCTGTTAATATAGGAGAAACTGCAGCTATTCTTATCCCATCTCAGCAAAAGATTTTAGGATTCTTCCAAATGGTTCTTACAATGTTAGGTAAGAGCCAATGGTCTGTGCAGCTAAACAAATGGGGCAAAGTTGATTACAATAAACTCAACTCTTACCTTAGGACTAACGGCATTAAACTCCAATATGTAGGAAATGGCTATGGTTCTTTTACTGAGGACGGCGGAATAATTTGTGTTATGACTTATCATAGTTCAAAGGGATTGGATTTTGATAATGTATTTCTTCCTGGCTTAAGCCAATCTTTATACATCAATAGCAGTGAAAAGCTAAGTCGTACACTATTTATGGTAGCTATGACCAGGAGCAGAAATAACCTTTACCTAACGTATAGCGGTTCACATTCTACATATCTCAGTAACTTTGCTGGTGACTGCAGCCGTATTAATGTTAGTGATGTTTTAAGCGGACAAACAACAATATCTGGTGGCGGAAATATCTTTGGTATTTAATTATGAGAAATTATTTAGCATTAGTAAGAAGAGCCGATTTTATCGACTTTTTCAAATTCGGTTTTTTCTATTTGAACTCGGAAAAGGTAGTTGAGTTTGAATGTCCTATTTCTGAGCTTCCAAAGAGAGACGATATTTACGATGCTCTCTTTGCTAGAATAAATTCGTTTGAAAGTTCATTTGCATACCTGATTATCAATTTTACAAAGGCAAATGATGCTGATGATGCTTCTGTCGTGACCATTACAGAAATGAAGCATATTTTTCCATTAGACCTTGAGGCTAAAAGGGAATATGAATCATCATTTGATGAACATATAAAAATTGATAATCCTATATGGCCTGATGCTATCAGCCTTATCAAGAAGAAACAGCTATACCAAAGCTCAATGCAGGGCGTAAGGAACATTTTCAACATTTTCAAGTTGGAGGGTATAAAAAAATGTAAGGAACTCATATCTGAAGACATGGTAGAAGACATGCTTTCTAACGTGTATGATGATATTCGCCCCTCTGGAGATGTTTCCCTTTGGGTATATCTTATGAGATACGAAAGACATTCTTTCTATCCCAAAGAGTCACTTGGGTACTTTATGGATATCGTACATATAATCGTCAATTTCATGTCAAAGAGCGAAGTAGAAGATTATATAGTCGAATCTACAGATATATATAAAATTCTTGCCACATACGAGGGCCAAGGATATAAGTCTAATGATATTCTACATCTATTGAAACGGAATGAGAAGGCATCTGGTTTCCTCACTAAGATTGCTTCATTTGTTCCCGATGTTGATTTTATTCTCATTGCTGTAAATTATCTCAAATTGAGAGATATTTACAAGGATGAATTTACATATGACGAGAATTTTGTTTCGTCTTGCAAAGCCTCTTTTGGAGAAAGCTTTACTATTGCTTCATACATGATAGGTATTGCACTTGGTCACGATAAGACATACGCTTGCTTTTACGAATCGTTGCCTCTTGCTATTTATAAATCGAAAGAGGAAATGGCAGCTATTCTTCTCCGTAAGCAAGAAGAACGTAAAAGAGCAAAGCTTGAAATGGAACGCATTGAACGTGAACGCGAAAGAGAGCGTGAGTTTGAAGCGAAGCGCAGAAAAGGTGTCAAAAAGAAGGGGAAAAAGGATAGAGAATACAGCCCTTTTGCTCAATCTGGCTACAGTCTGGGAAGAGGTGGCTATCCTACTTGGGGGCGGCAGTCAGAAGAATCATTTCCACCATGTCAGGAAGATGACCCAGATTATATCCCTTCTACGATGGATAGAGGATACGAACATGAAACACCAAGAACCAAAACAAATAAATGTGTTTCACAGGTTGATACTTCTAATAGAACTGGTAACCTCTTTGGGAATGAAGAAATTCAGGAAATAGATATTCAAACGAGAAAACTCATTTCATTTCCTCTGACATTGCAGAAATATACAAAGCATGGTAAACCCTCTAAAGCAAAGAATTCAAAGGTCGTTATCCATAACAAAGAGGAATATCAGAACTTCTTTAAGTCCCATCCAGAAAAATTGTGGAAACACCAAAAACAATGAGATATGGAATATACTTTTCAACAAAAAATCGCTATAATGCGAATCCTTCTTGACATCATTCATGCCGATGGTGTAATTGATGCCCGTGAAACATTTTTTTTCAATAAACTTAAAGAAAAATTTGAAATTCAAGCCGATGATTATGAATTGGTAAAATCTAAGAATTCTCTCATTGCGCTCTCTCAAATTAAACATTTAAGTGATGAGCAGAAAGCTGATTTTGCTGGACTTATGAGCGATATGATTATTGTAGACGAAGATATCAATGCAAATGAGGTTGCCATATATGACGTTGTTGCTGAATTCTGTGGAATCACTATTTCCTTTGAAAAAGCAACTGGTAAGGAACATATAGCTGGTTGCACAAAATCATAAAGCTTTTGCATATTTCCCTTGACTTTTTCCGATGAGAATAGTCAAGGGAAATCTATTTTCTTGAGATTCTATCCAAGGCTTTTTTTAACTACGATAATGAAACTTCAGAATGTAGAAATAGAGTGAACTAGACAAAACAAGATTTGAGTCAGTCAACTCCTATTAGTTTGATACTATAGAAGCTTGTGGTTAATCTAATTTAAACCTTGTTAATGATATATGCATTTCTATTTTAGTAAGTGAGAATTTGTAAGAAAGTAATGTAAAAGTTTACTCAAAAGGTGAATTCCTATAGGGAGGATGTGTTAATTTTGTTACATCCTCTTTTGTGCGTTACGACTTTGCATGTCCTTGTGTCTTATAATTCGAGGTACGTAATATGCTGAATCTCTACAAAGGCAATAGTTCTTAGAGAAAATGTAATAGTGTAAAGAGAAAGATAAAAAGATATAGAAGCCTTGTGATGGTAGGCCACTTGAACATCTTAAAATACGTAATTGTAAATTCATTATAAGTTGATAATAAGATAAAATAATTTTCCTGTCACTCCTGTCATTCTTTTTGTGTAATTAAATTATTGGTTTATAGTTCTTTAATTGAAAATGTTAAAATGACAGCAAATGAAATTTAAACTTATATAGAGTATAATATTTATTTCTTCAAAGTTGTTGTTTATATAAATCAAGAATATGAAACAGCTTTTACCTAATGGTACAAATCATATTCTTGCTTTTACTGATAAAACAAATTATGGTAGTTTCAGAAAGTTTTTGTTTAACTTTCGAGGTTTGTACGTCTTCTAAAACTATCCTCATTTGTTAGGATAGGCTAAGCCTCCTTATTTTAAGTCTAAATACTATACATTTTGTTTAAAATACTTTGATAAATCATTAAAATATAGTATTTTTGCAACGCATTATGTATGTACTCATACCAACATCTTGGTATCTAATTTGATGAACAATAATTATGAGAGGGAGGCTGAATACAGTCTTCTCGCTACATTCATTTAGGAATAATAATTCTAACAATTTAAATATTTAAAATCAAAACATTTATGTGGTTAATCAATTCATCTATTGGTAGAAAGGTGATTATGTCAGTTACTGGCATGGCCCTGATCCTATTCATGACGTTCCACTGCTGTATGAATCTTGTTGCGCTCTTCTCAGGAGAGGCTTACAACATGATTTGTGAGCTGTTGGGTGCCAACTGGTACGCAGTAGTAGCTACTGCAGGTCTTGGCGCATTGGCAGTTTGTCACATCGTTTATGCGTTTATTCTTACAGCGCAGAACCGCCGTGCACGTGGTGACAACCGTTATGCTGTTACTGAGAAGCCTGCAACGGTAGAGTGGGCAAGCCAGAACATGCTTGTTCTTGGTATTATCGTGCTGCTCGGTCTTGGACTTCACTTCCTCAACTTCTGGTACAACATGATGTTTGCAGAGCTTACAGGTATGCATGTTCAGATTCCACCAAGTCATGGTTTTGAGTACATCCAGGTAACATTTGCTAATCCTGTTTACGTAGTTCTCTACGTTATTTGGATTGCTGCATTGTGGTTCCACCTCTCTCACGGTTTCTGGAGTGCTATGCAGACAGTGGGTGTCAACGGTAAAGTATGGTTCAACCGTTGGAAGACCATTGGTAACATCTATGTTACTCTGTTGATGCTTGGCTTCCTCATTGTAGTGCTTGCATTTGCTTTCCATTGTGCACCAAGCCTTTGCTGTGCTGCATAATTTAAGTATCTAAGTTGAAAATTTAATTCAAAAACAATCATGACTAAGACATTAAATTCCAGAATACCAGAAGGACCAGTAGCTGAGAAATGGACCAACTATAAGGCTCATCAGCGTTTGGTTAACCCAAAGAATAAACTGAAACTGGATGTTATCGTTGTCGGAACAGGTCTGGCTGGTGCCAGTGCTGCCGCTTCTCTCGGTGAGATGGGCTTCAACGTATATAACTTCTGCATCCAAGACTCACCACGTCGTGCACACTCTATCGCTGCACAGGGTGGTATCAATGCTGCAAAGAACTATCAGAATGATGGTGACTCAGTTTACCGTCTGTTCTACGATACAGTAAAGGGTGGTGACTATCGTGCTCGTGAGGCTAACGTTTATCGTTTGGCTGAGGTGTCAAACGACATCATCGACCAGTGCGTTGCACAAGGTGTACCATTCGCTCGTGAGTATGGTGGTATGCTTGCTAACCGTTCTTTCGGTGGTGCACAGGTAAGCCGTACTTTCTATGCAAAGGGTCAGACTGGTCAGCAGTTGTTGCTTGGTGCTTACTCTTCATTGAGTGCACAGGTTGCTACAGGTAAGGTAAAGCTCTATACTCGTTATGAGATGGAGGACGTGGTTATCGTTGACGGTCACGCTCGTGGTATCATTGCTAAGAACCTTGTGACTGGTAAACTGGAGCGTTTCACAGCTAATGCTGTTGTTATCGCTACTGGTGGTTATGGTAACGCATACTTCCTTTCAACCAACGCTATGGGTTGTAACTGTACAGCTGCTATCCAGTGCTACCGTAAGGGTGCTTATATGGCTAACCCATCTTACGTTCAGATTCACCCAACTTGTATTCCTGTACACGGCGACAAGCAGTCTAAGCTGACCCTTATGTCAGAGTCTTTGCGTAATGATGGCCGTATCTGGGTTCCTAAGAAGCTCGAAGATGCTAAGGCATTGCAGGCAGGAACAAAGAAGGGATCTGATATTCCAGAGGAAGATCGTGACTATTACTTGGAGCGTCGTTACCCAGCATTTGGTAACCTCGTACCTCGTGACGTTGCATCACGTGCTGCTAAGGAGCGTTGCGACCATGGTTTCGGTGTTAACAACACTGGTCTTGCTGTGTTCCTCGACTTCTCTGAGTCTATCAACCGCCTTGGTATCGATACAATTCTTCAGCGTTATGGTAACCTCTTCGATATGTATGAGGAGATTACAGACGTTAATCCAGGCGAACTCGCTAATGAGATTAACGGCGTGAAGTACTATAATCCAATGATGATCTTCCCTGCTATCCACTACACAATGGGTGGTATCTGGGTTGACTATGAGCTGATGACAACCGTTCCAGGTCTGTTTGCTATTGGTGAGTGTAACTTCTCTGACCATGGTGCTAACCGTCTTGGTGCTTCTGCTTTGATGCAGGGTCTTGCTGATGGTTACTTCGTATTGCCATATACTATTCAGAACTATCTCGCTGATCAGGCACTCTGGGCAAAGGTTCCAACCGACCGTCCTGAGTTTGATGAGGCTGAGAAGGCTGTTATGGCAGAGACAGATCGTTTGATGGGTATCCAGGGTAAGCGTTCTGTTGACTCACTCCACAAGGAACTTGGACACATCATGTGGGAGTATGTAGGTATGGGTCGTACCAAGGAAGGTCTTGAGGAAGGTCTTAAGCAGTTGAAGGCTCTCCGTGAGGAATTCAACACTAACCTCTTCATTCCTGGTAAGAAGGAAGGCTTGAACGTCGAACTTGATAAGGCAATTCACCTCCGTGACTTCATCCTTATGGGTGAGCTCGTAGCTTATGATGCATTGCATCGTGAGGAGAGTTGTGGTGGTCACTTCCGTGAGGAGCACCAGACTGAGGAAGGTGAGGCTAAGCGTGACGACGAGAACTTCTTCTATGTTGGCTGTTGGGAGTATCAGGGTGATGACACCAAGACTCCAGAGCTTATCAAGGAACCTCTCGAGTATGAGGCAATCAAGGTACAAACACGTAATTATAAAAACTAGTTGACGAGTTGACGGGAGGACAAGTTGACAAGTTGTTAGCTTGTTCTGCCTTAAACATATTCCATTAGTATAATACAGACAATATACAAGATGTAATACAAACAAGGTCGATGAATACTCACAAGGATTTGATCGTCTGGCAGAAAGCAATGGAACTTGTCTTAGAAGTATATAAGGCAACAAAGACATATCCACGGGAAGAACTATTTGGATTAGCTTCCCAAATGCGTAGAGCCGTTGTATCAATTCCCTCGAACATAGCAGAAGGCTATGGCAGAATCCATACTCGTGAAACTGAGAGATTCCTTAGTATAGCATTAGGTTCTGCGTGTGAGTTAGAAACTCAATTGATTCTATCGAAAGACTTAGGGTATATCTCGACAGAACTTGCACAGCAACTATGCGATAAGACCCAAGGTATAATCAGAATGTTGACATCATTGATTAAGACTCTGAACAAATAACTTGTTTACTTTACAACTTGTTTACTTGTCAACTAAAACATAATACAATGGCAAAGAATATATCATTCACAATTAAGTATTGGAAGCAGAATGGTCCACAGGATCAGGGTCATTTCGATACACATGAGATGAAGAATATCCCAGATGACACCTCATTCCTTGAGATGCTTGACATCCTTAATGAGGAGTTGATTGCTGCTGGTGATGAACCATTCGTCTTCGATCACGACTGCCGCGAGGGTATTTGCGGTATGTGTTCACTCTATATCAATGGTACTCCACACGGTAAGACTGAACGCGGTGCAACAACCTGTCAGCTTTATATGCGCCGTTTCAACGATGGTGATGTTATCACTGTTGAGCCATGGCGTTCAGCTGGTTTCCCAGTTATCAAGGACTGTATGGTAGACCGTACAGCATTCGATAAGATTATTCAGGCTGGTGGTTACACAACAATCCGTACCGGTCAGGCACAGGATGCTAACGCTATTCTTATCTCTAAGGACAATGCTGATGAGGCAATGGACTGTGCAACATGTATCGGTTGTGGTGCTTGTGTTGCTGCATGTAAGAATGGTTCTGCTATGCTCTTCGTTTCATCTAAGGTAAGCCAGTTGGCTCTCTTGCCACAGGGTAAGCCTGAGGCTGCTAAGCGTGCTAAGGCAATGGTGGCTAAGATGGATGAGGTTGGCTTCGGTAACTGTACTAACACACGTGCTTGCGAGGCTGTTTGTCCTAAGAACGAGAAGATTGCTAACATCGCTCGTTTGAACCGTGAGTTCATCAAGGCAAAGTTTGCTGATTAATCATAAGCAACAGGCAGTAGCCCTATAGACTACTACCAAGCTTATTCAATCATAGGAAATCCCATAGCTCTGATATATGAGTTATGGGATTTTTGTTTATATGTCCCAGTTAAGTTAGTATGCGATACTTTATGATTTGAACCTCTTTTATATCCTTTGACCTTTGAGGTTTGACCTTTGAACTTTATGATTTTACTTTCACCGACTACGAATTACGCTAATTACTCGAATCCTTATCGCAACGTAATTCGTTTAATCAGTAGTCACAGATCGATAGTTTACGAGTTTAGAAGTTGATGAGTAGACTTATTATTTGTAGCGATAAATAACAGCTAATTTAATAGATAAGGATTTGAAAAATAATTACATTGTATCGAGTAAAACCTCTATAAATAACGAAAAAAACACATATAAAAAGTGAGTTTGTAATCAACAGAGAATCAATTAGTTACCAAGTAATAAAATAAAAGGTGCTTAATTGGACTTCAAAAGGGCGTTAGTTAGGTCTCTAAAGAGCATCTTTTGCAAGTCAATTAGGCGTCTTTTAGAAGCTAAAAGAGCATGTCTTGATTTTGAGTTGTTGGAAAATTATTTACAAGTATCGGTAGTGTGGAAGTATGCTGTTTGTAGAAGACGGATAGAAATTATATCAATTCGCATCTTGTCTTGTATATTATCTCCCTTTGTAAGACCATCTAATTTGGGAAAATCATACCATACAGGTATATAAGTCTTTATTCTATTTCAATCATTTATTTAGTGTAAGAACCTATTTTCTTTGTGAAAGTAGTTCTGAAAGTACATGTTTTGTCGCTGTGAGAGTATTGTTAAGCATAGAATAAGACAAGTTTTGTTGCCTATAAAGAAGACATTTTAAAGTGGGGAAGAACAGCTTGTAGACAGGGTGACACGAGAATAAAGTATCGAAAGTAATAGGGTTAATGCTTTTCCTCTTATTCTTCTTTTACTCTTTTTCCCTTTCAAAGCTATGCTTCAGCATTTTACCTTTTTACTTTTACCCTTGAATATCTGTCTTATCTCGTTTTTTTTTACTACTTTTGTACACAAAAGACGTAAAGACAATTAAAACCTACGAATATCAATGAGTGAGAACAAACTTTCCACTAACGAACAGGCACAGACTGCCGATGCTCCAGTAAAGGCCAGTTATACTGAATATAAAGTTATTCCATCACAGGGATATTGTATGATTGTGAAGTGTCGCAAGGGCGACCAGACAGTCGTATTGAAGACTCTAAAGGAAGAATACCGTGAGCGTGTGTTGCTTCGTAATGCATTGAAGCGTGAGTTTAAGCAATGTCAACGACTCAATCATTCGGGTATTGTACGCTATCAAGGTTTGGTAGAAGTTGATGGTTACGGACTTTGTATTGAGGAAGAGTATGTTGAAGGACGTACTTTGCAGGCTTATCTTAAGGAAAATCATACTGACGATGAGAAGATTGCTATCATCAATCAGATTGCTGATGCACTGCGTTATGCGCATCAGCAAGGGGTTATTCATCGAAATTTGAAGCCTTCAAATGTGCTTGTTACAACACAGGGTGATTATGTAAAACTCATTGATTTCAGTGTTCTTTCACCTGAAGATGTTAAGCCAACAGCTGATACAACACGCTTTATGGCACCAGAGATGAAGGACGAGACGTTGACAGCAGACGGCACAGCCGACATCTATTCGCTCGGTACTATTATGAAAGTGATGGGCTTGACGTTAGCTTACAGTGAGGTAATCAAGCGTTGTTGTGCTTTCAAGCGAAGCGATCGTTATAGCAATGTTGATGAACTCTTTGCCGATTTGAACAATGAAGGCTCTTCGTTCAGTATGCCAAAGATTGGTAAGGGCACTGTTGTCTTAGGCTTGATAATTGCTGTTGTTATTGGAATCGGTGTGTTGCTTTATAACTATGGCGGTGCATTGGTTGACCAAGTAGGTAAGATTGATGTGTCATCTGTCTTTAGCTCTGATGCTGAAACGGCTCCAGAAGATACGGTGAAAGTGAATACAGCAGCGCAATCTGATAGTCTTTCTACTGAAGTTGAGATTCCTGCTACAGGTAAACTTGCCTTTATGAATAGGATGAAGCCAGCCCTTTATAAGGACCTTGACAATATCTTTGAGAAGAACTCCGCAGATAGGGCTAAGTTGACAAAGGCTATCAAAACCTATTATCGTGGATTGATTCAAGCTAACGACACACTCGACAATGAGCAGCGTGCTGAGGTAGATCGCGTATTTGGCGATTATGTAAAGCAGAAGAAGGCTGCATTAAAATAATTAGATATAAACGCTATAGAGGTAAGGACTAAGTCATGTAGATATGATGTTTGACTTACTCAGTGATAGTGTTTACAGAAGGCAGGGGCAGAGGCTGTGCTTTCTTTCCGAACCTTGAGAGGGCGTGAGAGGAAGACAGTGTCTGCCCTTGTTAGCTTTCGTTGGTCGGTTTAAGTGTTTTAATTAACGAATGATTGATAATTCCTGCAGCTGCTATTTGTATTTAGCTGTAGGATATATAATAAATATAAAGAATGAAACGAGTCTTTTATCTGCTATTTGCAGCCATATTCTTTGCTGGAAGTGTACATGCACAGACACCAACGATGAGTCGTCGGCAGGCTGCAGGTCGGTCAATGGAGCAGCAGGGATTGGTGAATATTAAGCATGTGGACCCTTCTATCAAGGTGGCTTTGATGTATGCTCGTACGGATAACTTCTGTAATCGTGTGCTCTATCATGACCTTCGTGATGCCTACGTATTACCTGCTTGTGCTGACGCATTGCGTAAAGCACAGGCGGAGTTGAAGCGTCGTCGTCCTGATTTGAGCCTTTGTATCTTCGATGCCACACGACCGATGAGCGTACAGCAGACGATGTGGGACGCAGTGAAAGATACCCCAAAGTATTTCTATGTGTCTAATCCTGCACACGGAGGAGGTATGCATAACTATGGAATGGCTGTAGATATCAGTATCTGCAAGGCCTCATGGAATGATGCTACATGGCGTGATGGTGCCACACGTTGTTTGATAGATACGATTCCAATGGGTGTGAAGGTAGACCACATGGGGATAGCCAGTCATATTGATAAAGAGGCTGACCTCGTAGCCCGTCGTCTTATCTCTCGTGAGGCATTAGCCAACCGCAGACTCCTTCGTGAGGTGATGAGTGCTGCCGGTTTCATGCCTTTACGTACCGAGTGGTGGCACTTCAACCTTTGTACAAGGGCTTGGGCAAAGAAGAATTTGAAGGTGGTGAGGTAAAAAGGAAGAAAACCACAGCTCGCTTACTCTACCAAGTAGCCCCTCCCCCTTGCCCCTCCCCCAAAGGGAGGGGAGTGAATACCGAGATACCCCGATGTTAAATGGAAAGCAAGAAGATATGAGGAAGGGTAATGTGAATAGATAAGAAGGGTATATGCAAGAATCCTTAAACACGATATAAGACTCTTTAGTTAAGGTGTTGGAGTATTTAATAGGATAAAAGTATAGGCAGATAAGATGAATAAAACGGACAAAATTAAGCAAGAGGAATTTCCTTTGCCACGATATGTGCAGGAAGTTTTGAGCAAACATAACATTTCACTCCCCTCCCTTTGGGGGAGGGGTAAGGGGGAGGGGCCGCTTGGTAGTCTTTCTGTCTTAGCCCTCCAATCCCACCGCTACCCCGATATTGACATGCCCTTCCTGCTCGACCAGTTGGCAGGATGGCAGACAGCACGCACGAAACTGCCGTCGTGGGCAGCGAAGGAGGATATCATTTACCCACCGCATCTATCGATGGAACAGTGTTCAAGTGAGCAGACTGCGGAATATAAGGCACGATTGGTTGCACGCCTTGTAGGGCTGGAGAACTTCGTTTCTTCTGACCTAAATAACGATTATAGCAGACCTTCTGCTGAAGAAGAAACTACTCCAAAGCAGCAAGAAAATCATGTTCGGAATAGTTTTGAAGGGTTGTTCTGCGATCTAACAGGCGGCTTTGGCGTTGATTTCTCCTTTATAGCGCGTAGCTTTAAACGTGCTATTTATGTCGAACAGCAGGAAAAGTTGTGCGAATTGGCACGTCATAACTTCCAAGCCTTAGGCTTAACACAAGCAGAAGTGGTTAATGCCGATGGTACAACCTACCTCCATCAGCTTGACCATGTGTCTGTGTTATTCCTCGATCCTGCCCGTCGTAATGAGCAAGGAGGTAAGACAGTGCTGATAAGTGATTGTACACCCGATGTCTTGGCATTGGAAGAAGAACTCTTAGAGAAGGCTGATACGGTTGTCATTAAGCTGTCGCCAATGCTCGATTGGCATCGCGCAGTGGACGAACTCAATCGTTTGGGCAATGTTGTTCGTGAGGTACATATCGTCTCTGTACGCAATGAATGTAAGGAATTACTGTTAGTATTGCAGAGAACGAAAGGTGAAACAGATGACAAGACGGCTACGGAAAAAGCCTTGCAGGTATTCTGTGTGAATGATAATAACATTGTATCTTATTCTCTTGATGAGGCTTTAAGTACATCACAGCGGCTTCTTTCGTCTGTTCCTAAAGCTGGTCAGTATCTCTATGAGCCCAATGCTTCATTGATGAAAGCAGGCTGTTTTGCTTTGCTCACTGTCCGTTATCCACTTTCAGCACTCAGTCTTAATTCTCATCTTTTTGTCTCTGAGGAGGTTATTAATGATTTCCCAGGTCGTCAGTTTGAGATAGCAGCTGTTTCATCGTTCAATAAGAAAGAGTTACGACGTAGTCTTTCGGGGATAGACAAAGCTAATCTTGCTGTGCGCAACTTCCCTATGAGTGTTGCAGATTTACGCAAACGGCTGAAGATAAAAGAGGGTGGAGACGTCTATCTCTTTGCAACCACGGATGCAGAAAGCAATCATCTCCTCTTCGTTTGTAAGAAAACAGCGATGTTAGCAAGAAAGTAGAAGGTGCCATGAAGTGTTATCTATCATTATAATAAATGGTTATTGAGGTTTCAGTGAATGCTTAAGAACTATTTGATAAATGATGTTTTGCAAGTATGTTAAGCATAAACAGGGGTTGTACCAATGTCAAACACGTATGGTGCGCATGGTCAGCACGTGTGGTGCGGACGGTTAGCACATATGGTGCGGACGCCTAACACGAGTCCTAATGAGTGAGCAGTAGGGTAGTGATAGTCAATAAAAAGGAGCGTAAATTTGCCAATCTACCTTTTTTTTAGTACTTTTGCACGTTTAAGATTAGGAAAATAACGAAATTAAAAGATTCTAAATGTCATCAGTTCAGATAAAGAGAGTAGAGACGAAGAAAGACCTAAAAGCTTTCATCGAGTGTCATTATGACCTCTACGAGGGTAATCAGTATGATGCCCCAAACCTCTATAGCGATGAGTTGAATACGTTGTCAAAAGACAAGAATGCTGCTTTTGACTTCTGCGAAGCTGAGTATTTCCTCGCCTTGAAAGAGGAAAAGGTGGTGGGGCGTGTGGCTGCCATCATCAATAATAAAGCAAACGAAAAGTGGGACAAGAAGGATGTTCGCTTCGGCTGGATAGACTTCATTGACGATATAGAAGTGTCAAAAGCTCTGTTGAAGGCTGTTGAAGACTACGGCAGAGAGAAGGGCATGACCTCTGTTGTTGGTCCACTTGGTTTCACAGATATGGACCCAGAAGGTATGTTGACATGGGGCTTTGATCAGCTCGGTACAATGGCAACTATCTACAACTACGATTATTATCCAAAGCACATGGAGAAACTTGGTGGCTGGGAGAAGGATAATGACTATGTAGAATACCGTCTTGACGTTCCAGAAACAGCTCCAGAGAAATACACAAAGATTGCAGAGATGGTGGAGAAACGATATAATCTCCATGCGCGTAAGCTGACCAAGAAGGAAATCTTCGAGGGTGGTTATGGCAAGAAACTCTTTGACTTAATCAATGTGACTTATGCTAATTTGTATGGCTTCTCTGAGTTAACTGATCGCCAGATAGACCAGTATGTAAAGATGTACTTCCCACTTGCCGACCTCGACCTCATCACAGTCGTAGAGGATGGCAATAAGGACAACCAGTTAGTTGGGCTTGCTATCACAGTCCCATCGCTGACACGTGCCTTGCAGAAGTGTCACCGTGGACGTCTTTTCCCATTCGGATGGTGGTATTTATTACGTGCAATAAAGTTCCATAAGACGGAGGTTGTAGACCTTCTCCTTATTGGTGTCCTACCAGAGTATCGTTCTAAGGGAGCTAATTCTCTTGTTTTTGCTGACCTCATTCCACGTTATGTGAAGTACGGCTTCAAGTGGGGTGAGACGCATGTCGAGATGGAAACCAACGAAAGCGTACAGAGTCAGTGGGGTCCATTAGACCCAACTATGCACAAGAAGCGTAGATGCTATAGGAAAGCTATTGGGTGATGGGTGTTGAATGTTGGGTGTTGATGAATAGTTTTATCATGTGTTCTTTCTATATTTTTACGTGTTTCTTCTATATTAACACTTAACGTTAAGACACCTAAAGACCATTTGAATGTAAAAGGATGTTGCTATGGAATTGTTTTATTATAGACGTTTAGATGTTTATAAGGACGCTAAGCAGTTGGCTATTAATGTCAATGAAGCCTTAAAATCATTTCCAAAAGAAGAACGATATGCGTTGACAAATCAATTGCAGCGTGCTTCTACATCTGTTATGTTTAATATTGCAGAAGGCTTTGGACGCTATAGTAGTAAAGAAAGAACACATTTCCTTGATATAGCTAATGGTTCTTTAATGGAGGTTTCGAGCCAAATAGAATTGGCAGAAGCCTATCATTACATCTCTACAATACAGCGGGAAGAATTCGATAACCAAATTCTTTGTATCGTAAAGCAGCTCGTAGGATTGAGAAAATCCCTGCTTCAGTCTTCCAACTCCTCATCCCCTATCAGTAAGTAGACATTTTTGATATCTCTCAATTAGTTTCAACACCTACCCCCCAACACCTACTCCCCAACATTATCAATTCATTAACACCCAATACTCAACACCCAACACCCAACAATGGACAATTCATCAACACCCAACACCCAACACCCAACACCCGTTTCTTACACCGACGATAATATCCGACACCTATCGGATATGGAGCACGTACGTACCCGTCCGGGTATGTATATCGGTCGTTTGGGCGATGGAAAGTTGCCTGAAGATGGTATTTATGTACTCTTGAAGGAGGTCATTGATAACTCTATTGACGAGTTTAAGATGAATGCTGGCGACCGTATCGAGATTGATGTGGATGAAAACCTGCGTGTTAGTGTGCGCGACTATGGTCGTGGTATTCCACAAGGAAAGCTCGTTGAGGCTGTGTCAGTACTGAATACGGGTGGTAAGTATGACTCTAAGGCATTTAAGAAGAGTGTTGGTTTGAATGGTGTCGGTGTGAAAGCCGTTAATGCACTAAGCTCACATTTTGAGGTAAAGAGTTTCCGTGATGGTAAGGTACGTGAACTATCGTTTGAGAAAGGTAACCTACAAAGCGACAAAACAAAGAAGTCTGCAGATGAGAATGGTACATATATCTACTTTGAACCAGATGCAACTCTCTTCAAGAATTATAACTTCCATGATGATATAGTAGAGGAGATGCTCCGTAACTATACCTATCTAAACACTGGATTGACCATCATGTACAATGGTCGTCGTATACTTAGTCGACATGGCTTGAAGGACCTTTTGACTGATAATATGACTGTTGACCCATTGTATCCTATCGTTCACATGAAGGGAGAAGATATTGAGATAGCTTTCACTCATACCAACCAATATGGCGAAGAGTACTATTCCTTCGTGAATGGTCAGCACACTACACAGGGCGGTACACACCAGACAGCTTTTAAGGAGCATATAGCCAAGACGATAAAAGAGTTCTTCGGCAAGTATGAGTATGGTGACATTCGTAACGGATTGGTGGCTGCTATCGCTGTAAACGTTGAAGAGCCAGTATTCGAATCACAAACAAAGATTAAGTTAGGTTCCACACAGATGTCGCCCGATGGTGAGTCTATCAACAAGTATGTGGGCGACTTTATCAAGACAAACGTTGATAACTACCTCCATATACACAAGGAAGACTTCACCGATATACTTGAGAATAAAATCAAGGAAACCGAACGAGAGCGTAAGGCAATGGCTGGTGTAACGAAGTTAGCACGCGAGAGAGCGAAGAAAGCCAACCTCCATAACCGTAAGTTACGTGACTGTCGTGTACACTATTGTGACGTGAAGAACGATCGAAAGGAGGAGAGTTCTATCTTCATAACAGAGGGAGATTCAGCCAGCGGAAGTATCACTAAGAGTCGTGATGTCAACACACAAGCTGTCTTCTCATTGCGTGGAAAGCCGCTTAACTGCTTTGGATTGACAAAGAAGGTAGTGTATGAGAATGAGGAGTTCAACCTCCTTCAGGCTGCGCTTGATATTGAAGACGGACTCGATTCACTGCGTTATAACAAGGTGATTGTTGCAACGGATGCCGATGTCGATGGTATGCATATCCGTTTATTGATAATCACCTTCTTCCTTCAGTTCTTCCCAGAGCTGATAAAGAAAGGACACGTATATGTCCTTCAAACACCGCTCTTCCGTGTTCGTAACCGTCGAACAAAGATAAAGAACAAAGAGGTGATTGCCGAAGCGGACGCTCGTCGTGTGAAAGGAGAGAAAAAGAACGACTTTATTACACGTTATTGTTACTCTGAGGAGGAGCGTGTAGCGGCTATCAACGAGCTTGGTCCAGACCCAGAAATCACTCGATTCAAAGGTCTTGGTGAGATTTCTCCTGACGAATTTGCCCATTTCATCGGTCCAGATATGCGTCTGGAACAGGTTACTTTACATAAGAATGACCAGGTAGCTAAGCTCTTGGAGTATTATATGGGTAAGAACACGATGGAACGTCAGAACTTTATTATTGACAACCTCGTTATAGAAGAGGACCTTCCTGACGTGGAAGAATAATAAAGAAAGTCGGTAAAAGGGATAGAATTTCCAAATGATGTCCGTACGATTGTTGGTACATCTGTGAATAATATAAGTAAAATTGAAGAGCAAAAGGCTGTTTTTAAAGGGGCTTTTTATTGCTTTCTTCAAGCATATAACAAAACTATTAAAACATAAAATTAGGATATGAGAAAGTATATTTGTCTTTTACTTTTTTACCTTTTTACCTTTTTACCTTTGTCGGCGCAGCAGAGTAACGACTCTCCTTTACGCAAACTGCAGTTGGCAGAGATGGCAATTAAGAACTTCTATGTGGACTCTGTGAACGAGCAGAAGTTAGCGGAGGATGCTATCAGAGGTATGCTCGAGAAGCTCGATCCCCATTCTACGTACACCGATGCAAAGGAAACTAAGGCGATGAACGAACCATTGCAGGGCGACTTTGAGGGTATTGGTGTACAGTTTAATATGATTGAAGATACACTTGTCGTTATCCAGCCTGTTGTCAACGGACCATCTCAGAAGGTGGGAATCCTTGCTGGCGACCGTATCGTCAGTGTGAACGACTCTACTATCGCTGGTGTGAAGATGGCACGTATCGATATCATGAAGATGCTTCGTGGTAAGAAGGGAACGAAAGTGAAGTTGGGTGTTGTACGCCGTGGTGTGAAAGGGGTGCTTACCTTTGTCGTTACACGTGCTAAGATACCAGTTCATACTATCAATGCCTCTTATATGATTCGTCCTAATGTGGGCTATATCCGAATTGAAAGCTTCGGTATGAAGACTCATGACGAGTTCATGTCGGCTGTTGATTCACTGAAGAAGAAAGGCATGAAGACCCTCCTTCTTGACCTACAAGACAATGGTGGCGGTTATCTTCAGTCGGCTGTTCAGATATCAAATGAGTTCCTCAAGAACAATGACATGATTGTTTACACCGAGGGACGACGCGCTCGTCGCCAGAATTTTAAGGCAATTGGCAACGGACGACTGCAGGATGTAAAGGTTTATGTATTGGTAAACGAACTCTCTGCTTCGGCAGCAGAGATTGTTACTGGTGCTATTCAAGATAATGATCGTGGAACAGTTGTGGGCCGCAGAACCTTTGGTAAGGGACTTGTACAGCGTCCGCTTGACCTTCCTGATGGTAGTATGATTCGTCTGACAATAGCCCATTACTATACGCCAAGCGGTCGTTGTATTCAGAAACCTTATACAAAGGGCGACCTGAAGGATTATGAGATGGATCTTGAGAAACGCCTGAAACATGGTGAACTAACCAATCCTGATAGTATTCACTTTGATACTTCTCAGAAGTTCTACACGCTTCGTAACCATCGAGTAGTATATGGTGGTGGCGGTATTATGCCCGATTACTTCGTGCCTTTAGATACAACTAAATACACGAAATATCATCGTCTCTTGGCTGCTAAGAACATCATTATGAATGCTTATCTGAAGTATGTTGATGCAAACAGAACAACTCTGAAAGGACTTTATAAGTCATTTGACACCTTCAATAAGAATTACGTAGTACCACAATCATTGCTTGACACGATTATAGCAGAGGGCAAGAAAGAGAAGGTGGAACCAAAGGATAAAGCAGAATTAACAGCAACCATGCCTTATATAAAGGTTCAATTAAAAGCACTCGTAGCACGCGATTTGTGGGATATGAACGAATACTACCGCGTTTGGAACGAGCAGAGTGACATTGTGAATAAGGCCATTAAACTTTGTACAGCACCTAATACGGACAGGAGTCTGTAATTGATGTTTTAATCAAAAAGCGATATAAAAGACATTACAGGCTTCTATCTTGAAGAGAAGAACGTATGTAATAAGAAAAAGCGGCATGTGTGGTTTGACAAAGCCATACGTGCCGTTTTCTGTAAAATCACATATTCTCTGCCCTAATTTTACGTGTATTTCTATTCCTACTTGTTTCCCGCTATTTACAAATGCATGGGAATAAGAAAGGAAAGGAGACTGGAATTTGAAGCTATTCAGCCATCTGGAGGATTGTTCATTACCATAAAGAGTCCTTTTCCATTCCCTCTTTCATTCTTTCTTTGATACTCTCCATTGCTGTGGTGTCATGCCTTCCAGTGCTGAAAAGAGGTGAGAGAAATTGCTGACCGATGAGAAGCCGCAGGTCTGAGCAGCCTCTGTAATACTGAGCGAGGGCTCATCAATTAGCATCTGTTTGGCTTCATTCAGGCGCAGTTGGGACAGCCAAGTACCGAAAGGCATATTCAACTCCATGTTGAGATACTGTGAGAGATAGGTGCGATTGGTATGCAGTTGCAGTGCTACTTCATTGAGCGTTAGCTGTGTCTTCATGTATCGTTTCTTCTTTATCCACTGTTGGATCTCTGCTTCTATCTTCCTTTTTCTCTTCTGCCTCCCTGATAGTACTACCGCTTGTTGTGCCAGTGTGTTCTTTTCAAAATGCATGGCATAGTTGAGAATAGAGACAAAAAGATGGCAAAAGAAGATGACAAAGTTGAATAGTAGTAATATGGCAATCTTTTTACTGACGACCATGACTACAACACCCAGCACTCCAGTGACAACACCCCAATGCATGGGTAGTCGTAACCACAGTATGAAAGCTTGGACAGAAGGGGGGTGCCTTTGTGTCTCCACCCGCTTGTTAAGCGATCTTCTCATCAAAAGACTAAGGGTGAATGTCTCAACGAGAAAAACGACAGAAGCAATGACAAGGATGACAATGCGAACTCTGTCGTTGCCAAATCCTCCTCCCCATAGGGTTATGATGCAGGCTATAATGGGGATGAAATTACGTTCCATGTGTTCTGACTTGATTTCTTCTTCGCTGATAATAGCGGTGAAAGCCATGATAAAAAGAGTAAGGGCAGGGAAAAGTACGCCTATGGTGATGGCAATAGAATAGTAAGAAGAAAGTTCTCTGAGTTGAAAGTACCAGTGGATGAAGCTGAGGATAGCGACCATCAGCAGTCCTGTGGCAATGGCATAACGAGCCTGTCGGTAGCGACGTTTGGCAGGAGTATGGGGAAAGATAATGAAGAATAGGTTCAAGGCAAAGATGCACGCAACGATTGCCAGATAAAGTAGCAGGTAGTTATAGATACTATTGAAAAGCAAACTGTTCATTTTGTTCCCTCCTTATTAGTCTGATTGATCCGTTTTCTTGTGTCGAGTTTGCCTACGCCATCTTATGGGTGAAAGTCCCTCATGTGCCTTGAAGTAATGGCTGAAAGCGGATGACGATGTGAAGCCTGTAGCCTCAGCAACTTGCTCCATGCTCATGATGGCATTGGATGCCAGCAAAGTCTTAGCTTGCTTAAGGCGGATTTGTCCTATCCATTCACTAAAGGTTAGGTTCAGATAGGTATTGAGGTAAAGTGAGAGGTAGGTGCGGTTGGTTCCTAACTGACGAGAAACATCATTGATGGTTATGTTCTTCGTCAGGGCAGCAGGTGTCTTTTGCCAGCGTAGGGTACATCGCTGGAGTTTCTCTATGGTACCTTTATCAAGCCGTACATTCTTCTGCGGAAGTGTGATATTCAATACGACAAAATTGGCATTGAACATATAGTTAGTGAATGACAAGAACATATAGATAATAGAAAGGAGGCAGAGTGCCTTGTAGATTTCAATGCCCCAGTGAGGGAGAATAGACGGAATATAACTGGGGAATCCCAGTGCAATAACAAGCGTTACCGAACGTGCGAGCCAGGCGATAGACTGCTTGAAATTGTCAGTATAGAAGTTAGCCATCTTTTGTTGCGCCTTTCGGTAGTAGCTGTAGAAACGGATTCCCAAAAGAATAACCATTGTTAAGAGAACCACCGTTACAGTTATATGGCTGATCAGTCTGAACGTTCCACCTATGATAGTTCCGATGCAGAGGAAAGAAAGACAGCCAGCAAGGAAGATGATATTGTGGAGTACTCTTTTTCGAGTAATGTAATCAGGTTGGACAAACGGCAGGTAGATCATAGAAAGGAGCACCGTAACAATAAGATACAAGCTTAGGCTAATGGTCTCTGGATAGGGAATGCTGTAGATTTCTTCCTCCTTCAGCCAATACAAGAACGGCTCCATGGCAAAGATTAGGAAGTTGATGGCAAGCAGTTGACGTGCCCTCGTATATAGTTGGTAAGCTGGTTTCTTCTGCTTTTGGAGTACAAGGAGACAGATGCCGAATGTGACGAGTGTTGTCCATTCTGCAAACAGAATACTTTTCAAGAGGTCTATTTGTTGGTTCATCATTATACTTTAGACGGTTGGATCCTCGTTTCTGGTCAGCCGATTGGCTGCCCGCCACTGGCTGGTTCTACTACTGAAACCCGACTGACTGGCTATCTCGTCTTGACTGGCTTCTGGGTGTTCGCTGGCATACTGGGCTGCATATTCCAATCGTAGTCGGTTGATGTAGTTATAGAATCCACCGAACTCCTGCTTGAAAACCTTTGATACATAAGTCCGACCATAATCAGTCTGTGATGCTACGTGGGCAAGTGTTAGGTGAGGATTGAGGAAGCCTTTCTTCTGCTCCACAATCTCAAGAATGTCCGCCTTTATCTGGTTTACCTTCGCTGCGCTAATACCTTCCGTATTCTCAGGCTCTATATCTTCAGGTGATGGGATGAGGTTATTTCGTCTTATGTATTGCGATATAACTTCATTCATCTTTCGCATTGCCTCGGCATTGCTGCGGTTGGGATGGAGGGAGGCGAGCAATATGATGATATGCCAACCACTGAGCAGAAAATCAATCCAGGCTTTAAGTAATCGGCTGTCTGTGAAAAGAACAATCCATCCCGTCAGTGTGTAAGCCAGCGGCTGCCAGAGTACATAATTGGCAAACCGTACTGGGAACTCCTCCTCGTTGGAGTAGTTGTCTTGGTTGTATTCATTGGTCTTGCGATAAAGCCAGAAGGTAGAATAAACAAGATAGGCGAACAGGGATGCGCCTACTCCTATACAGACGTAGGCAATCTGACCACTTTGGTGTTCTGACAACTTCTTCGGAATGATGCTTAGGGCAAAGAGCAACAAGATAATCAGTACTGGAATCGATGCCATCAGTCGCAACCTATATTTCTCCCGCTTATAGCCAGAAGGATCAAAGTACTTGTGAAACAGTATGATCCATGTCGTCGGCATGAAGAGAATCGCATAGAACTTTGCCAGCATCCAAGTCTCTGTACGCATCGGATTGAGTACGTAAGGAAATAGAGCGATAGAGAAAAGAAGAAAGAAAATGCTTATTTTTCGTGCTGGGAAGAACTTGTCTGCGTATTTTGCATAGGGAGAGCACACGTGCCCCCATCTTATTGCTGCAAAGAAGACGCAGGAGAGGATAAAGGAGAAGCAGCCCAAAGAATATATCAGGATGTTGCTCATGAATAGGTGTTATTATTTATGTAAAAACAGATGTAAAGGCAGACAATATGCCCTTTTTGTTGTCTGTAGCACTGCAAAGTTAGTAAAAAGAAACGATAAATTACCTCTTTCGTTGTTTAGTTTTAATCCTAAAGTATATTTCTATTTAGGCTATCATTCTTTAGTCATCATACTTAATTATGGTATAACTTCTATGTTTCTCAAACGTACACACTATACTTATTTTGTTTCTCCAAGTACTTTGGAGAGGTTCTCCAAAGCACTTGTAATAGTTGTACAAAAGCCTTGGAGAAATAAAGAAAGACATTTGTATTGACCTTTCGAGATAAAACTTAATTCCTCAAAACTCTATTAGTTGAACTTGTAACTACCCTTTTTGAGGAGCTTCATGTGTCCTGTTCCGTTACTACTTTGTATTGATTGTAGCAATTTTTGTACACTTTGAACGCTTCAAATTAGTATTTTTGATTCCATGGATAGTTGAATGTCCGTTAATATATGCACAGACGCATATTAATGATAGCCACAGAGTCTATCGTTTGTAAAGTTATTTGGCGACATTAAGTTGTTTTTTTATTTTTGTGAAAGCAACTATTGAGACCAAGAGACATTTTACGTATCAACTCCACACAATATATATCAGATTAATATAAGTATTTATGAACTTAAAGAAAAGAATTATGAAGCACCTGTCTTTATCATTAAAAGGGAGAGGGCGGCGGCTGATTCTGATTCAGCGGACAATGGTATTATTGATACTATTTGCCTCTTTCTCGGTTTCCAAAGCACAAAACGTGACTATAAGTCCCCAGTCTGGGAAGTTGGTTGCAGGTTTGACCTATGAAAATGAAGTTGGATTCCAACATGGTTGGAGTTCGTTGTGGCGGCATAATCAGTTGCCACTAACACTGACTGTTTCCGACAAGACGGAACTGGTGGAAGGGGGACAGCTGAAGGATCCAGCAGGTAACATCTCTTTAGATAACCAACAAGGAATGTATGTTGTGATGGGTGGAAAGAACGTTACAACCTGTATGAACATCTCTCTGCCCAAGGGCTTTCGCTTTACTCGTTATCGCATCGTTCTGATGAATAATCTTAATGGTAAAACGGTCAATACCATGCAGATTAAAGGCATGAATAAAGTTATGTACGAAACAGATGAAAAGTTTAATCAGAGTATTCCGAAAGCAAAAACAGACGTAATGGGATCATACAATGATTCCAAAGAGTATGTTATTGAGCGAACCAGTAAGGATGATGCCGATATGGGTAACAACCTTTATTTTTATTTCTGGAGGCAGTGGGACGAGTTCTATGGTGTGACTATCAAGTCATGCGAGCTTTACTTCACCGCTGAAGGACCATTTCAGGCAAACGTAGCTCCAGGTTCACCTTCTATGATTATCAAGGATGGTGTTAATATGGTGGATGTTCCTTTTGCTACCAGTAAGCTGGACTTAGGAGAAATAAAGCCAAACAAAAAAAGCGGTGTGACCTATTTTAGTTACGACTATCGTAATGTCAGGGAACTTATGGCGAACAATCATTTCTATCAGCAGGATGCTGTCACAAGCGACAAGAAACTGCCAGCAATAGCTAATACTGGTGACATCCAGGCACTAAACAATGACGGAAAACTCTATTATGCCGTTGGTAATAACACCTATTATATTGAGACACCCACTTCAACCAAGTCGCAGGATGAAAAAGACATTCCGCTGGGCTATCGCATTACGAGTGCCAAAATCAAATATCACTATGGCACGGCTGCAAATTCTAGTAGTGTCCCTTACAATGATGGCTTCTATATTACGGCAAAAGGAGGAACCCTTGGTTTGAAGACATACTATCTTCAGCCAGATGGTAAGTGGAACGAGAACAGACCAGTAGTCTGGACAATGACTGGTGAAGGTAGTGGTAAACTCTACAGTGGGGGCAGTTATCTGTATACTCATTATGCAAACAAGACGTATTACCTGTATCCGACAAATAGTCCTACGAAGGCTTCGGTATTTCAGAAGATTGGTGATCGTATCAGGAGAGTTGTTGATGGTAAGACTTTGTATCTCTCTATGCCTGACAGAAAGGGCAATGCCCAGCTGCAAGACAAGAGCAATGCTTTTGCCACATACTCACAGGCAAATGGAATAGTAGACAATCCAGCCTTCACTCCTTCACCTTATACTTTAAAGGTATATGCTACCGACAAGAACACCCCTTATAAAACTATTAAAGTAACCTCAGGGGCTGACGGAACCATTGAGATACCCAATCTAAACAACGATGCTGTCAAGTTTGAGGTGTCTGGTCTGGCTTCTGGTTCAAAAGCTCTTGTTACCTTTGAACTAACCCTTGAAGCACTGGATCCATTCATCAACTCTATTGACATCATCTGTCATTCGTTGAAAGCAAACGGTCCTACGCTAATGCAACAGTTCACATCCAACGATTTCCAAGTATCAGGGGGCAAGTTTCTTTTCTATGTGCCAAAGGATTTCATGGGCGATACAGAGAGATGTAAGTTCACGTTTGAGAACCTATACAGTAAGTATGGAGACAACACTTATCCCGGTGGAACACGCCATGCACGCTACTACTTCGCCAAGTCAGACTATTACAACAGCTTCGGTGATGGAAAGCAGTATATGGCTACGGGTATGGAAGAAGCCGACAAGAAAGTGAGCACTAAGATGTGCGGTGACAAGCCTTTCAAGTATAGCAACATTGATGAACTGAACAACAATAATACCAGTTCGAGCCCAACAACACTCAAGGAGTACCCTTATTCTGAGTCACTTTATAGAGAACAGGGCGGAACATTCACCAGCAACATTGAAGTTGCCATCAATAAGTCCAAGGAATGTTACCTTTTCACGGGAGATGAAACACGGTGGAACATAGCACCGACCACTGCATTGGAGCATCGCTACTATGCCTATTACCTCATGGACATCAAGCTCATAGTTAAGGACTACAAGGCGCAGTGTGAATTGACAAAGATCTATGACCATACTTGCTACAACCTTGAAGGCAAAGATACAGATAAGCCTATGTATGGTGGCAGATTCGTTGCCCTTGATGCGCATACAAATCAAAAGATACCTACAGGTAGTGCTTACCTAACTGTTCCGATGATGGAGAAGGCTCTCACGGAAGCACTTGCTGCTAAGCATGCTACGGGATATGAGGTACTATATCTTGACTATACTGACCTTTATTCTGTCCATATTCCAGAGAAGAAAGAGATGGATCGCATGAAGGGACTGCTGAACCCGAACTGCTTAATCTACTTCCCAGAGCGTTCCAATTACAATGAGGATAACTATGTGCAGAAGACGAAGAGCGGAGACTACCATGCCTGCAAGAACATCGTTATTACTGATAGGCAACCATTCTTTGCTCCATACAAGATTACTGTTCCGAGGGAGAATTATGCAATCTATCAACGAGAGATCACTATCCCAAAGAATGGTAAGGTAGCGAATGCTTCCATTATCCTGCCGTTCACGCTCTCATTGACAAATGGCATACACACCAATGCCACTGCGGATGCCTGCTCGTTCGAGGTGTTGAGAATGCACGAGGAAGACTGCCTGTTCCTGTCAGATCCCGAGACTGCTTCGTCCCGTAACTATTACGCATCGGCAAAGTTCGATCGTGTTGAGGGCAGCAGTACCGAAGCTAACGTACCTTACATGGTCAAGGTAATCAATGCACCTACCGATGAAAAGATTTCCTTCATTGCCACACAATATGGTGCGGATGTGATGGCATCTGAGGACAAACTGGAAACTTCAGGCTACACCTATTCGGGTGAAAAGGCAACAGGCAAGATTGCAGGCAATGCTTATCAGTTCAGCAACTGCGGTTCTTATGCAGGCATGAATGTAGACAGAAACACAAAGAACGTATTCTACTTCTCTGGGAACATGTTCCTTAGTTCTAAGAATCTTCTCCTAATGTATCCGTCAGTTTACGTTTATCCTTTCCGTGCATGCTACCTCTACAACAGAAGTAGTCAGGGAGCAAAGGAGATGATAGGATTTGATGTTATAACTGATTATGACGGTATGACAACAGGTATCTCCGACCTTACCCATGAGCCAGATCTTGCTGTCCAGACGGGCAGGGGACACATTATGGCAACGGCTGCAAAGTCCGTACATTTCAGTATCCACAATGCAAACGGAATGAAGGTCGAGACTGTGACACTCAATGCTGGTGAAAGTAGAACGATAGAACTACCAGCAGGACTCTACCTTATCAATGGTACAAAGGTTATTGTAAACTAAATAATTCAATGTTATGAAACGAACGTATATTCCGCCTAAGACTTGGGAAACTCTGGTAGCATCCGAACTCCTTCTCACTGTAGGTAGTGGAAGTAGCAATGACCATGCTGATAGCAAAAAGAATCCTTTTTGGTCTGAAGGATATGAAGAAGATGAATCTCTCAATTCATCTTGGTCGAGAGTAAGAGGCGTCTGGGAAGACTAATTGTCAGAGATTACAAACTTTGGTCTTGACAAATATTGAGATCGAAGTACCTTTCGGGCAAAGATTTCAGACAGAGGTTGTATTCTTTTAATTTAGAATCTGACACTTTAGTCAGATTAAAGTACTCTATATAAGATTTAAGGAAAGCGACACGCATGGTTCTTTGAAACCATACGTGTCTCTTTCTAGTATTTTATGTATCTTCTTTTTAGAAGCTAAGTGTGTAATATTTTATATTGCTGTCCAGTAAAAACAAACTGAAAGCTCTGTATACCTTTATCCATCGGTGTTGCAGCCGTTTTACTTATCCATGGGCTTGGTTTTCAGTTTTAAACTGTAAGCATTATAAAATGTGCTTATTTTAACAAGGGAAGCCCTATAATAACCAAATAAATTAATGAAATCATAAGTTTAAGCCTATTTTATCTAACACAGATAACTCCCAAAAGTTTTATCGGACACCAATAATACAGAATATTTCAGTGACTTTGTCCTTGGTAATCATCGTTCTAAAATTTTGTAATCTATTGATTATCACCTATAAAGATTCGAATTTTTGACGAGATTACCAACTTTTACACGACTTTTCTTATTGCGAACTCGCATATTAACCGATGTTTGTAAATTATTTTCATGCAACTCAAAGGCAATACATGCTCTTTTGACTTCTAAAAGACACCTAATTACATTGCAAAAGATGCTCTTTTGGAGTGGTACTAATACCCTTTTGAAGTCCAACAAAGCACCTTTTCTTACACAACTTTATAACTAATTGATTTTCTGTTAGTTGTAAACTTACTTTTTATACGTGTTTTTATCTTTATTTATAGATATTTTAATCTGAATTATGTAATGATTTTTCAGGGTCTTATCTACATTTTGAAGTGTTAAAATGAAAAAGGATGCGGTGTTGGAGGGTGATAATAGAATAGACATTGACAGTCTTGACTGTATTTTTGTTTAATGAATAAACTCGGTTTTTCCGTTAAAGCTATACGAAAAGCATCCACGCATTTAACGGAAGAACCTATTTTGATATTTATAATGCGCATAAATTAAATATCAATCATACCTATACTTTCTATTTACTTCCTGACAAAACACCAGAATTGGTATCACTATTATTTATTCGTTTGTTTACATTGTTTTTGTGTTTACCAAAGTCTACGTTGATATATGCTTCAAGCATGAATATTCTGTTCAGGTCATGCGAAAAAGCATCCTGTCTGTAAGGAGCCAGCTTCGACCAGTTCTCTACATACTGACTATACCTGCTACTGAAAGGATTCAACACCTGAGCTTGTATGCCCCAGTTATCCTTATTATAGCCGACAGATATTGAATGTAGAGTCTCCTCCTTGGTTAAAGTCTCTCCCCATAGTATTTTATGCCCTTTACTGGCACTGACCATCAGGAACCAATTCCCTTTCAAAAAGGTAACAGAACCATTTACACCAAAATCAGAATAGGTGTGGGTATAATTATTTCCCTCACTTATGTATCTGTTCAAGTATGTGCTGATATTAACCTGAAGATTTTCACCGAACGGAGTCAGCTTCAGATTTAAATTATTCTGCAATCGATGAAATCCCCTCTGATTTTCCATTGTACGTATATACTTATTATTCTCGAACAATGTCGTCTCCATCAATGGCTTGTCATCAAAGCTGTATCTGATAAGATAATCCAAATCCAACCATTTGTACTTCCAGTTGATAGTCAAATCATTAGAAACGAATTTTACTGTCTTAAGATTAGGATTTCCTCGTCTAACTTGATAATTATCTATATTCTGACTCACATCATTCATATCTGATAATGATGGAGAATAACCTGAAATATAGCCAGTGTATCTAACAAGTAAATTCTTGGTCAGATTGTATGACAATTTAAGTGTTGGGCGAAAAATAATTTTACTCTGGCTTACATCTCCCTGACTGTTATATGTTCTCATTACACCACTACCCATGGTGTATACCAATTTCCCTACCTTAGACATAAATTCCACATACCCATAGGTCTCAGCTGTTCGCATGCTTATATTCGCATTGATGGTTCCACCATAATTATTGGAAACGAAGGCCTGATTATGTTTTATGCCAAGTGATAACATGGAATTTTTAATCTTTTGCTCATAAATAGCCTCAGCGATGAGCGAATATTTATCACCTTTTGTCTGCGATGCATATTCCTCAACAGAATTTACTCCTCTCTGAACAAAATGCCTATTATTCTTAGTTTTTATATAGGTTCCTACCACATCAATAAACAGATTCTTTCCTTTAGCCAATTCTGTCTGGTAATAAATATCTAATGAAGGTATATTTTCCCTCGACTTTTCATGATCGGATATTTTATATTCCTGTCCAGCACTTGTAAGTTCGGATTCTCTGTCTGATATGGAATAAGGCATATCCATATATGACTGTCTATAGTTGATACTTAGCAGATTATTGTTTTTACTATAGTCATAACCTAATAGGAAATTCATCCTGTCATACTTTACCTTTGTAGGCAAGCCTGTTTCCACATTGTATAGTGGAGTTGCAGTTCCATTAAAGGTTTCAACATTTTCACGTATCCATTTCAAATCTCTGCGTTCCCAATTAGATATAAACTTGAAAGACGAACTTCCAAAATGATAATTAGCGGAAACATTATAATCTCCTGTTCCAATTTTATTTATGCCATTGGTTAAATCGACTGAGAAGTTTCCACCTGAGTTCCTCTGTTTCAGAATAATATTAATGACAGCTCCCACATTTCCATAACGCAATCCTGGATTATCATGGTATTCCACCTTTGCAATATCGTCTGGTCTTAGAGATTTCACCTCAGGAAGCTTTGCCTTTACTCCATTAATTTGTAATTCAACTGTCCCTCCTGTAGTCATCTCTATGCTATTGTTAATAGAATTGATTTCAATGCGTGGAAGACTTAAATTCTGTAGTAACAAAAGTCCATTACTGGATGCCTTCCGTTGCAGACTGTTAGGGAAGAGTATCTGCCTGTCTATTTTCTGGATTTTATTACTGCCAATGACTCTTACCTCTCCTAAAGTCTTTGGCAATACCATTAGTTTAATCTTTCCCATATCAACATCATCCGATGCATTATTACAGGTAATATATTGGTCTTCATAGCCTATATATGACAGATGAACGATAAAGTTATTCGATTGAATACTTTTAATATGAAATTCACCCACATCATTGGTTACGCCGCCAGACAAGAATGTCGAATCTGTCGACAGAATTCTGACTGAACATCCAATTACTTCCTTGTCGTTTTCATCAATAATGTTTCCTCTTACACTCACTTGAGAGTATACTCCTTTAGAAAACATCAGAAACAGGATCATCATAAAAATATGCCTCATTTTTTGTACCATTTTGATAATTTTCTTATAATTTTACATTTATATCTTTAGTCTATTTTGAAACACCCTCTTTTATTTCCTTACTACTTGCTCCATCGCTATCAAACATCACACTTTACGTTATATTCTTATTACCTATAGGCGAAAGAAGTATTCTTATGTTTCCATTAAAATCCTATAGTTTTAATGCCAAATTTCTCAGCAGCTTCTTTTATTCCCAACATAGAAATACCTTCTGTAGTTGCATAACATATGCTAGACAAGAAAGCTTGGGTTTTAGGACTGACCCGAAAGCTTGGCTAAAGTTCTTACCGTAATATTTACATATCATCTGTAAGCAAGTGGTACCACACATCATAGAATCTGATTGTCTAAAAAAGGTAATCGCCTCATTGTAATCGTGTTTTCTCCTCATTACCAGCACCTGTTCCCTTGAACTTGCTGCGGGTTGTATTAAAGTTATAACGAATGCCAATACTAAAGCTACGAGTATCCATATCTTGTCTTGTTGTAAAGGCACTATTAATGCCATACATTGTATACCGCCTTTTCTGAGTTTGTAGCAAGTCTCTTCCCCAAAAATAGCATATCAGCTTATTTTTGAAGAAGCTTTTATAGACGCTCACATCAATTGCCCCTCCCGCTTTATAAATACTAACTGTACTTGCATATGGTGAGGTATAAGAGAAATTAACACTAACAGTGAAGTCGGATTGAATTAAAAAACGATTATTCATCCGAATAAAAAGTAATGGATGGTTCAAAGATTGCTCCTTACCATAAGCCTCATCATCAAGGAACTGCTTCGATACCCTTACTTCATACATTGGCTGATAAAATCCAAACTTTGGTGATGCTGTCAATGAGGCATATAAACTTTGTATACGGTCAATATTATCATAAGTTTTAATAAAAATATCATCCTCATAAGGGTGCATTACGTAAGCTACTTGATTCTTTGTATTTTTATAACCAATCATAAACATGATCCAGCTTTTAGTAGCAGTCAACTCTAAAGTTCTTATTTTAGCTGGCTGTAATAAGGGATTACCGCCCTGATACTCATAACGGTTATCATATTGCATCCAACTAGAAAGAGAGCGGTAAGAAGGTCTTGACGTTTTTGTTGAATAACTTAACTGTGCTTGCCATTTATTTTTATTCCACGATAAGGAGAAATTCGGAAACCATTCTGAATATCTACGACTAGATTCTTGCTGCCACACGCCTTTAGAATAATAGTCAGAAACAACATGTTCGTACCTAAGTCCAGCACGAACTTGGAAGTTGCTCAAAGGTAAGATGTACTCTGCAAAACCAGCCAAATTCTGTTCTTTGATTTTTGTATCGGTATTACTAAATATCTGTTGCGCATTGGTATTGATGCCTTTACTTTGTGCATCAGTGTACTCTGAACCAAAGCTCAATTTTCCTTTCATTATAGGATAAGTAAAGATGACTTTGCTGGCTAGCATCTTATTGATTGTTATATTATCGACATCTATTACACGTGCTCCAGATGTGTTGCTATTTTCTTCTTTGGAATCATTTTGTACCAGCCTATTACGGATATAAGTATTGTTAAAGTTTATATCTAACTTTCCTATCTTTCCCATATAATATGCGTCTATTTCGTGGTCAGGAGAATGATAGGAGGTATGATAATTCTTCATTCGTAGCAGCTCCTCTGATGTGTTATCAAGGGATATATCAATTGCTGAAGTAGAATTTACTACATCATGCAACGATTTGGTGATGGAATAAGCTATACCAAACGAATGATCTTTACCAATATTATAATTTAATCCCAACTGGCCTCGCACCTGCTTATCACCATTATTAAAAATAGTATCTCTCCCTGTCTCGCGTATGAAGTGATTGCCCTGCATCGTCTGTTCAAATTCAAAATATTGCTTGTTGTGCAATGAATGAATTCTGAAATTACTGAATAGTTCAAACTGGTTATGCTTATATTTAAAATCAATTGTCTCTACCGCACTAAATTTACGTGATATGTTGGCAAAGCTGTAAGATGAGAGACTCAATCCTTCACCTTCTTGTTTTATTGTTTTTATCAGAATTACAGATTGTGCAGAACTGCCATATTGTACACCAGGATTAGTGATAATGGTCACTTCCTTGATATCAGAAGATTTTAATTGAGATAATTCCTGCGTATTATAAATCTTACGGTTGTTGATATAGATAAGAGGTCTGCCCTTTCCAAATACAGTGAAGTTACCATTATTGCCTGTAATTAATGGAAGTTGGGACAATATATCGTCTGCTGTGCCAGCTTGTTTAAGAAGTGAATGTTGAACATTAATAATCATCCCATCACTGCCCATCTTAAATTGCGGACGAAACCCTTTCACTATCACTGTGCCAAGCGTTTGTATTTCGGGATGCATACGAATATTTCCCATATCTCCTTGCTGCACATCCATAAATATTATGGCATACCCTATACTTGAAACTTTTAATATCCCAGTGTGCTGTTCTGTCCGGATGGTGAAACTCCCATCATCCTGTGTTATGGTTCCTTGAATGAACGTAGAGTCAATATGATTAAGCAATACAACATTAGCAAAGTGTATTGGCTGCATGTGCTCATCTAATACACGACCAGTAATTATGCCCTGTGCTGCAATAGAATTACTTACAACCAGCATAATCACTGTAATCAAGAATATTTTAGAACTTATATTGCTCTTTAAAATTAATTTTGTAATCACTTGCATAATAACTTACTATAAAATATAATTACACATCTGTTGTGATTGTGGACATTTAGGATCTGGAAAATCAGAGTGCTTGTGCACTTTCATTATATCAACATAGCATATTTTTTTTGCAAGATTCTTTCTACATTTATCAAACATCGAACAAGAAGAACATGTTGACTCTACTACTATTTCCTCTTTGGATGGTGAATATAAAGACAATGCTTTTTTTGAATTCCATATATCTTCAATATTCATTTCCTTAATATTCCCTAAGATAAAATGTTTATTGTAATATAACATCTCGCAAATTGTGCAATCTCCTGACGGAAGTATAGTCATTGAATGTGTGTTGGCATAACAAACCTGATTGATTTCAACAAACTCCTCGACATCTTAATAATCTATGCCAAAATTGAAATGAGCACTATCAGAAGTTGCATTTTATAATGGTTGGGGTTAAGAAGTCATGCCAAAACAACATTTCAAGTAATGGTATGACTTTGTCCATTGCCGTTGGATCATCAAGTCTCAAGTAGAAAATTTTCCCAATAGAGCATTAATCCTCCTCCATTGTTTAGCAGTAAACGATACCATCAGAATCATCGGTATCAGTTTCAATAGGAACCTCAATTACTACGACCTCTCCTGCGCCACTGCTACAATGGCAATCCCTATATGCATGACCGCCATTCACTTCTTACAACTCTGAAAGTAGCAAATTTTCAATAATTTCTTTAGTCATCTTTTGTTGGCTTATTTTTCACCTACTCTTATAGCTTTTCGGCATCCGCCCCTTTAGATTTTTCCAGTCTGGTCTGAATCTGCCTTCTTACAGCTTCTGGCATTGCTTTCCTTTTTACAGTAAGGTCTGTTCTATAATTATGTTGACTAATTATAATTTTAATGATGCAAATATACAAATCTATATTGTTTATAACAAGAAAAACAAGTTTTTTTTTCAAAAAATCTGCAACTCCTCAGTATTTTCGCTACATTTGTAGCTATATTTACTATCTATACATTGTTTATATGAATAAAAAGATTATTTCATTAAAAGATTTCGAGATTACTCCAAATGAGAATGTAATCGAACGGAGCCAAAATTTCCAAAGCTACATAGACCAAATGGAGCAGTTTGGCTGCAAGAGTTATTGGGTCATGGCAAGAACGGGAGTTGGAGCCAAAATGCAGATAGATGGTTATGACGGTGAGGTTTCGGCATATATATCCAATGATTATTCAGGCATGTCGCAAAGGACTGAGACCAAGGAGGCTGGCATGAATGCCGTCCGGAAACTCGGTTCTTCCGTAACATGTGTAGGTTGGAAAAAGAATAAAGGCTTATGCACTTGCAAGGTATGCCTGTCCAAAATCAGATGGTCTTACATCGGAAGATAAACTACAAGATAAGATGCAGAAAAGGCAAATTGATGCTGTGTCTGTTCATTAGCATGTCTTTCTGCCTTTACAGACAATTTATTACCATAACATCGGTGTATGTAAATATTTTTACGCAGTTCAAAGCTGACACATACTCTTCTGGCTTCTAAAAGATGCCTGGTTGGCTTGCAATAGATGCTCTTTTACCGTGTTACTAACGCCCTTTTAAAGTCCAATTAAGCACCTTTTATTTTACTTCTTGATAACTACCTGATTCTCTGTTAATTGCAAATATGATTCTTATATGTGTTTTTGCCGTTATTTATTGATGTCTTATTCGAAATTATGTAATAATTTTTCAAACCCTTGTCTACAAGTTTTCAAAGTCTTAAAATGAAAAGGTTTTCAATAAAAGAGGATGATTATAGGATAGATAGTTGACTGTCTTAGCCATATTTTTGTTTAATGAGCAACCTCGGTTCTTACGTTAAAGCAATACGAAAAGCGTCCACACATTTAACGGAAGAACTAAAAAAATGATTTCTCATCACGTAAATAAAAAGAAAAAATGGTTTTAAGGCTGAATAAACAAGTCTATAATTTATAAAATACTTCAATCTAATTAGCTTTAATTATATCGATTAAATTACTAATAGATAGTAGTTTAACATATGAACTTATCCTTCAAAACAAGTAACTAATCTACTTGTAAATTCGCCAACTTGTCTACTTATAAACTTGTTTACCCAGCAACTTACATTCTATACCAGTTCAACCTTCTCCATTTCCTGCTCTTTGTCGCAGTAATGACATTTAAGAATACCATGCTCCTTGTCGACAACATGGAAGATAGTATCCATAGGTTCATTATTTGTGATACACTTTGGGTTATTGCATCTTACAATGCTCCGAAGCTCATCCGGTGTCACAACCTTCTTCTTCTCTACCACTTCATAGTCATTAATGATGTTCAACACCACGTTCGGTGCCACGACCGACAAGCGAGAAATTTCATCATCGGTAAAGAACTTATCGCTCACCTTGATGATTCCCTTTGTGCCTACCATCTTCGATGAGAAGTTGAAACCAATAGTGACAGGTGTGGAGAGCTTCTGGAGCTGTAATAGGTTCACAACCTGAAAAGTCTTCTCTGCTGGAATATGATCTATAACGGTGCCGCTCTCAATAGCAGCTACCAGACGTTCTTTCTTTGACATAATGATATGAGCCTCACTCCATCTCCTTGATATGAAGGAATGCCTGACAGGGTATTTGTGGGCAGTTTTCTTTGTTCACTCATAGGCATTATGAGTATGCATTCTATTTTTCTTGGGTGATTTTCACTCTATCTACGGCATCATCTGCTCTTATCCCAAAGATTAGCTTACGTATTTTACCTGTGGTGTTAGGCTTGATGGTAATCGTGAGTGTATTACCTGTTAATTCTGCTGTGTACCATCTTCCCATAATGCCAGTACTGATTACCTCTTCTCCATATATTACTGATGAATCATCAACAGTCTTATTTGCAAATCGCAGAGTTTGGTAGTTGGTACATACCAACTTATAGGTACCTCCTTCAGCAGGAACTGTTATATTCCTTGGGTCACCAGTATAGTCTGAAGTCCACTTAAAGGTTGTTCTGTGGATATCATCAATCGTATTCTTGCTACAACTGAATTGGGTGGTTAAAAGAACCAGCAACAACGCTACAAACGTTACATTCTTAAGTTTATTCATGCTCATTAAATGGATATAGTTATATAGATATTATGAGTATATTGCATCTATTTCTGTGTTACTTCTACATGATCGAAGACGTCGCCAGCTGTCACAACGATGGATAACTTGCGTTCTTTGCCAGTTGTATTGGGGAGAAGAGTAATATAAAAAGTATTCTCTTTTGCTGATATATCGTACCAATCATATTTAATATGACGAAAATCTTGCTCTTTACTACCAGCATAGATGACAGTGTCAGCATCTGTTACGCTACTAATCCATGGTCCCCCATAGTTGGTACATTTTAATTGATAAGTTCCACCTTCTGCTGTAGCAGTAATCTTTCTTGGGTCTCCTTGTCGGTTCGAAGTCCACTTCATAGAATCCCAACGACCATCTTCAGAGTTTAGTTCGCAGCTGAATAGGGTGGTCAAAAGACCCAGCAACAATGCAGCAAACGTTACATACTTAAGTCTACTCATGTTCGTAAAATTGATAAGGTTATTATTCTAAAATTGTTTTATCATTCTTCACCTCTTCCATAGATATACCAAGACAATGACAGAAAATAGCTTCACGCGCAAAAAGACCATTGCGAGCCTGTTCTATGTAGTAAGCATGTGGACTATCATCAACATCGTATGCAATCTCGTTCACACGTGGCAGTGGATGAAGAATCTTCATATTCGGACGAGCCAATGAGAGCATATCACGACGAAGAATATAAACATTCTTTACACGTTCATATTCCATTAAGTCAGAGAAGCGTTCTTTCTGTACGCGTGTCATATAGATAATATCTGCGTTCGCAATCACTTCTGGAGTGAAATCCTCATGCTCTTCGAAGTGGATGTTATGTTCACGACAATATACCTTATACTCCTCTGGCATAGCAAGTTCCTTTGGCGCGATAAAGTGAAAGGTCGGGTTGAAATGGCGCATAGCCATAAGAAGAGAATGAACCGTTCTGCCGTATTTAAGATCACCAACAAGATAGATGTTTAGATTCTCTAATGTTCCTTGTGTCTGATTAATCGTATAAAGGTCAAGCAAGCATTGTGAAGGATGTTGATGTGCTCCATCTCCAGCATTAATGATAGGCACTGGAGCCACTTCAGAAGCATATTGTGCTGCACCCTCTATGTAATGTCGCATAACAATTGCATCGGCATAATTAGAGACCATGAGGATGGTGTCTTTTAGTGTTTCACCCTTGCTGACACTTGAAACCTTTGCATCGGTAAAGCCAATAACACGTGCGCCGAGTCGGTTAGCCGCTGTTTCAAAACTAAGTCGGGTACGTGTAGAAGGCTCATAGAAGAGCGTTGCGATAACCTTACCTTTAAGTAGCTCTCGGTTTGGATGTTTCTCAAACTCTTGAGCCATTTCAATAAGGTAGAGTAGCTGCTCACGATCTAACCCTTGGATATTCACAAAGTTATGCTTTTCCATATTTGTTTTGTGATGTTTTAGTTCTTTTCTGTTGGTAAAGGTACATTATTATTTTCTAATCAACGAACTATAGAAAGGGAAATATCCACCTATAACAAAAAAACATCTATTTATTTTGCTTATCCATTGATTTACATTATCTTTGCATAATATTTTCACAATTATGAGAAGACACTTTGTACATTTCCTCTGGGGGTCACTTCTTGCCATCTTGGGCTTGGTCTTCGTATTCTTCATCTCTGTATGGAACGGATGGGTAGGGTACATGCCTGATATGGATGAATTGTCTAACCCTATAGATAAGTTTGCTTCGCAAGTCTATTCTTCAGACCAACAACTTATCGGTACTTGGAACGCGGATAACAATAATCGTGTGGCAATCGACTATAATGGACTGTCGCCACACCTTGTTCATGCCCTTGTTGCGACAGAAGATGAACGCTTCTATGAACATTCAGGTGTTGACTTTATAGCCCTTGGCCGTGCTGTTGTGAAGCGTGGTGTGATGGGACAGGCAAGTGCTGGAGGTGGTTCTACAATCACACAGCAGCTTGCTAAACAGCTTTTCTCAGAGAAGGCACACAGCACAGTAGAACGTCTTTTGCAGAAGCCTATTGAGTGGATTATTGCAGTGAAGTTGGAACGTTACTTCACGAAGGAAGAGATACTTGCTATGTATTTCAATTATTTTGATTTCCTTCATAATGCTGTTGGTATCAAGCGAGCTGCTAATGTCTATTTCAATAAGGAACCACGTAAGTTGACGGTGACTGAGTCTGCTATGTTAGTAGGACTTTGCAAGAACCCATCAATGTTCAATCCTCTTCGTCATCCAGAGCGTTGTTTGCAACGTCGCAACGTTGTTTTGATGCAGATGGTTAAGTCTGGCTATGTAACGAAAGATGAATATAAAGAATTGTCACAGCGTCCTTTAGGACTTCATTTTACGAGGTCAAAGCCAGTGAGTGGTGCAGGTGATTATTTCCAAGCATTCCTTCGTCAATACATGATGGCAAAGAAACCGGAGCGTGAGAATTATCAGTCATGGCAGAATCGTCAGTTTGTTCTTGATTCAATTGCATGGGAGCAGGATCCACTTTATGGCTGGTGTAATAAGAATACGAAGCGTAATGGTGAGCCTTATAATGTGAATACTGATGGTTTACGTATCTACACGACCATTGATACACGTATGCAGCAGTATGCTGAAGAGTCTGTGCGTAAGCATGTAGGTGGATACTTACAGTCACAGTTCAATCAGGCTATGCATTATAAGAAGAATGCTCCATTCTCATCTAATATATCACGTCGTACGATTAAAGAGATATTGAATCGCTCCTGTCGCCAGACACTACGCTATCAGCGTTTGAAAGAGCAGGGAGCTACACCTGATGAGATTAGACGTAGTTTCCGTACACCACATGAGATGACGCTCTTTACATACCATGGTGACATTGATACGGTGATGACGCCAATCGACTCAATACGTTACTATAAGTCATTCCTCCGTTCAGCCTTTGTTAGTATGGACCCACATACGGGCGCTGTTAAGGCTTATGTTGGTGGTATTGATTATCAACATTTCAAGTATGATGTTGTGATGGGTGGTCGTCGTCAAGTTGGTTCAACTATAAAACCATTCCTTTATGCACTTGCAATGCAGAATGGTATGACCCCTTGTACACTTGCCCCAAACGTACAGCGCACTTATGGTGGATGGACTCCTCGCAATGGTTCACGTGCTCGTTATGGTCAAGAGGTCCCTTTGCGCTGGGGTTTACAACAGTCTAACAACTGGATTTCAGCATATCTGATTAACCTCCTCGGTCCGTCTCAGTTCGTAAGCATTCTACATGACTTTGGATTGAATAATCCTGATATTGATAAGAATACAAGTCCGGTGTTATGTCTTGGACCTTGTGAGGCTTCTGTTGGTGAGATGGCAAGTGCCTATACAACGTTTGCTAATGGTGGTATTCGTTGTGCTCCGCTCTTTGTAACTAAGATTGAAGATAGCCATGGTAACGTCATTGCTAAGTTCCAACCATTGATGACAGAGGTTATTTCAGAGGTTAGTTCTTATCAAATGATTGATATGTTGCGTGCCGTTATTCAGGGTGGTACAGGTAGTCGTTTGCGTTACGCTTACCATCTTACAGCTGATATTGGTGGAAAGACGGGTACAACAAATAATAACTCGGATGGTTGGTTTATGGGTATTACACCAGAACTGGTCAGCGGTTGCTGGGTTGGTGGTGAAGATCGTGATATCCACTTCGACCACACATCAATGGGTCAAGGTGCTACAACAGCCTTGCCTGTATGGGCTTACTTTATGCAGCGTGTTTATGCTGACAAACGATTAGGATATAATCAAGGTACTAAGTTTGCTATTCCTGCTAAGTTTAATCCTTGTCAGACGGCTGACACTATCAATGTTAATGGTATACAAGAAGAGTACTTCTAAGTGATAATATCTATCTTTAGACGTTGATAGATATATAAGAAAACAGGGACACCTTATCGGGTGTCCCTGTTTTTTATGCTTATTGTGAATCATACAAAAACAACAAAGATACTTTCTATTATAATAAAGTAATAAATTGTTGCTTCCTTATATAATTAATAAGGTGTT
>ERZ773063.178-NODE-178-length-43137-cov-13.534469_pt1 | contig 43137 bp, 45 predicted proteins | sample MGYA00580625_ERZ773063 | MGnify/ENA primary metagenome ERZ773063 (study PRJEB29015, sample SAMEA2738022) | human oral metagenome | biome: human oral; feature: human-associated habitat; material: dental | place: China | collected 2042 ... | reverse complement strand
ACTTAAAATCGAATGGAGAAATCCATATGGGTTCAAGTCCCATTTCGGGCACCAGTCATTTAAAACTTCGCTCCTTGAGCGATTTTTTATTTACATACTTTTTTGATATTCTCCCTCTCAGAATCCGTTATCTTTTTATTTTGATTATGTTAAAATTAAGTAAATATGTTCATATCAAAAAAACAAAAAATAGTATCGGGGGGGGGGTGCTACTTTATGCCAGAATAAAAAAATAAAAAATCCAGGACAACAAGATTTTGCACTTAATTACCATGCCCGGTATATTCCGCTTGGTTTTATATCTATAATTGGAGCCTTGATAGTATCAATTCTTGTTTTTTCTCAAAATTCCACCTTTGCTGCTCCCGGATCACCAACCACCTCTCCAATTATTACCGTTTCAAGTACACCTTCCATTGATTTTAGTTTTACGCAGGCCGAGCTTATCTCGTCCACTTTCAAGCATAGTTCATTTCTTATTGATGTCTATACGAATAATTCTACCGGTGCTACTGGCTATATTTCCAGCATTGATGAAGATACTAATCTTAATCATTCCGATTCGTCCATTACTCAAAAGATTACCTCAATAACTACTTCACTGTCGGATACTTCCTTTAGTCCTAAGAATTGGGGTTATCGTGCTTCTCGTGCTTCTTCTATGTCGACCGGGAATTATCTTCCAATCCCTAAGGCCAGCACCCCAGACATTCTATTTACTAGAAATTCTAGTTTTGGCCTTAAGTATTTTATTGATTTTGGGGTTAAATCCGGACCAGACCTTCTTGCGGGGACCTATTCTAAGCAGATTGCCTTCACGGTCATTTCCAATTATGTTCCAGCCACAGCCACCTTTGTTGAGGGGCCTGTTTTCAATAAGATAGTCCGAGATGTTGCCCCAGCTAATGATATTGATGTATTTAAGCGTTCATCGGTTGCTCCTACTAATCCAGCTTTAGCAAGGATCGTCTCTACTCCCGATTCGGGTCGGCCAATATATCTCTGGTATGATGCTACTAATAAAACCCTACTCTGGTGGAGTGACGCAGATATCTCATATGCAAACGTTGATGCTGGATTTATGTTTTATGACCTTAACGATGGAAATAAGGATGTGTCTGTTATCGATACGACCGAGATTGATACTAGTAAGACTAAAGATATGAGATATATGTTTCATAGTGGAAAGAAGTTAGTTAAAGATTTAAACATAGGGAATCTCAATACTTCTCAGGTCGAAGATATGAGTCATATGTTTGGTAGTGATGGCCCAAATACCGGTTCAGTTAGTCCGTCACCAATCGATTTTTCACATTTTAATACTAGTAATGTCAGAGACATGGAGGGGATGTTCCAAGGCTCACATCTTCCTAGTATTGATGTTCGCCACTTCGATGTCGGCCGTGTCACTAACCTATCTTTTACTTTTGCCAGATTGAAGAATGTAAGACAGTTGGATCTTTCTGGTTGGAATACTCGCAATGTTACCAATATGAATAGTACTTTTGTCTACAGTGAGGAAATTACTGATCTCAATGTTTCTGGTTGGCAGAATGATTCCGCTATCGATATGGCGGCGATGTTTGGCCGTCTTACTGATCTAAGGAATTTTCAGCACGCAGGATTTACTACTAAAAATGCGCGTATCATGGAGTTCATGTTCTCACATTGTCATGCCCTAACAAGCCTTGATCTCCGTGAATTTGACACTTCAAATGCTACCCATATGAAATACATGTTTGAGGAGATGACCGCCTTATCTAGTATTGATGTCTCTAGCTTTCGTACACATAATGTTGTTGATATGTCATTTATGTTCTCTCATTGGTCTGCTGTGCCAGCTCTTCAAAATCTTGACCTCTCGAATTTTGATACAAGTAATGTTGTAACTATGGAGGCTATGTTCCAAGGTCAAGCTAATCTGATTAATTTGAATATTTCTTCCTTTGATACTCGCAAGGTAACTAATATGAAAAATATGTTCTTATCATCCATGAAAAACCCAGGTAATGGTACCTTAGATATTTCAAGTTTTGATACTCGTAGTCTAACTACGGCCGAAGCTATGTTTACTGATGCTGGAATGAAAACTATTCTAGTTTCACCAAGCGTTACCGTTGCAGGATTAAGTCCTGCATCCCAGAAGATGTTTGAGCATACGACTAATATTGTCGGAGGAAATGGCACCAGTTACGCTTGGCCAAACTACAACAGCGATTATGCCCATATCGATATTCCAGGTAATCCCGGCTACTTTACTCAGAAATAATTTTTCAGAACTGTTTAGGCTATAAAAAATTCAAAAAACCCTTGAATTTAAAATCAAATTCATCTATAATCTAAACAGATGCGAGCTTAGCTCAGTTGTTTAGAGCGCTTCCTTGCCAAGGAAGAGGTCGAGAGTTAGAGTCTCTTAGCTCGCACCATAATTTGATTACTTAATACACCTTTCGGGGTGTTTTTTATTTCTAGATCAGGGTATTACGCCCTGATTTTTTCTTTTGTTGGGGAATTAAAGTGCATAAATTTTAATTTTCCATAGAACAAAAAACAGCTATGGTGCGCCTAGTTTTAGAATCTTAAAAACTTGGAATATCAAATTAAATTAAACAACTTCGGGTGAGTTTGGGGCTTTCAACCCTCAGACAGAACGGGCAGTTTTTGTAGTTCCTCATAATTTCGATTTTAATGTACGAGAAAATCCTAACAAATTTCTACTATCGTAGATAAATGAGAGCCTCAAACCTACCTGGAGTTTAAAAGGAGAAAAATGAGAATACGTATTGAACAATCGGGGGATCCTAAAATTGTAATGGTTAGGATCTTGAGGAGAAAAAATAAATGCTAAACTCCGTCAAAGTATCTAAAATCGAAAAAACATTTACAGATAAAAAGACTAATGAAGTTAAAAAGATTTGTATAGATTATGCAAAAGTAACAGATAGGTTAGAGGCTTTTAGGATTAATCATCCAAACTCTAAAATCTTAACAAGCTATAAGAACGAGAATAATAAGACAGTCTTTAAGGCTTTCTTATGGAGGGATAAAACAGAAGTTATTCAGTCATTGATTAATGGGATATCTAAAGAGCTAATCTACTTAACAGCAGACGCAGAAGCAACAGCTCAAAAGACAATAACCAACGATAAAGACTTTGAAAAACTCGAAACTATGGCTATAGGTAGAGCCTTATCTAATCTTGGATATTCATCTACTGGCAAGATTGCTGAGAGCATGGTAAGTGAACTAGATCAATATAAAGATGATCTATATCAGGATTCAGTTGATAGCGCTATTGATAGATTACAGAATTGTAAGACACTAGATGAACTTAAAGCAAACTATCAAGCATTAAATCCAGTGCTTAGAATAGATAAAACAATTAAAGTCATTACGGAAGAAATTAAGAAAAAGCTTAACGCAAAAGCCGTAAATATTTCTAAAGACAAACAGATTGATTATCCAGATTGGTGGAATGCAGAAATCAACAAAACAATTAATCAAGGAGAAAAATGAGTAAATTAACACTGCTAAAAACAGAGCTTAACGGGTATATGGTTAAGCTAATTAAGCTTAATGAAGAATATAAGAAAAAATAATAATGTGGTGCTGGCAAAATACCCCCTTAAGTAAATAGTTAGTTAAATGTCAATTTAGACGCAGCCACACTACTATCAGGATCAAGTCGTAGATTCAGGATAGATAAAAAAAGTTGAGTACCTTTATGCCTATCCGAGTAGCTCATACCCACCCTAGCTACTTTTGAGTCAAGGTCCTGATAGTAGATTTAGGGATATGAAGACAAAATGAAAAGAAATCAAGTAAAACCGCCACTCCCAACTAGCTACATAATTCGTTATGTCGGGCTAGATGGAATAAAGCACGAAAAACAGCATAAGAATCTTGGCGAGATATTAAAAACAAAAAGATATCTTATGAAGCAAGGCGTTACGGACTTAGATGTGTCTGTAATATTACCCAGTAAGTCAAGTGGATCAGATATGTTCCCAATTAGTTATTAAGGAGAGTTATATGGATAATGACAAAATCAAATACATAGTTATAAATGAATCAGTACTAGGTTCGATTATTAAGGATATTGTTACGTTCTTAATGTTTGCTGGATTGCTTCTATTTAATCACTGGTTTTTAGGTGGATCTACGGTCGTAGATGTTATGTTCATTATTTTAACTCTAGGATTTCTCGCTGGAAAACACAGCAAAACTCGTTTTGAGGGAACAAGAGAAGAAATTATTAATTATTTGAGAAATGAGGAGCGATGAAACGCTATAAATTATTAAAAGACACTCCAACCCTGAAGGCTGGCATCATCTTTGTGGAGGAGGGTGATAACTTTAATGACTATAAAGAATTAGTTCAAGTTGTCCCAGATGGATGTCTGACTGGCTCATGGTTTGCAGTTAGCGAAATTAATAACTTTGACGATTGGTTCGAGGAAATCACTGAACCTAAGAGATGGAGAGCAGAAGAAGGCGATGAATATCATGCTATAAATTGGTCTGGTTCTGTTCACTGTTTTAGGGATACTAGACAACCAGAAGACGACTATCGCTACAAGACGGGCAACTACGGTCGTACGGTAGAAGAACTTGAAGCTAAACGTGAATACGATATTGCTCGTCAAGTGCTGTTAGATGACGCCAAGGGCGGGAAGTTTATACTGGACAGTAAAAATTGGACTGGTTATTACGTCTACGGGGTCAATAGATGGTTGACTCAGATTGTGCCACAGTACTACCCAGGGCTAATCTACTTCAGGTCTAGAGAAGCATTAGAAAAATCCCTCGAAGAACACAAAGAACAGTGGGAGACCGTGCGAAAATACGAGATGGGAGAGATGTAATCAGAAGAGGTATATTGAAACCAAAATCTGCCTACAACAAATTCTCAAAAGTAGAAGAACATGCAAGATGGGCGATTAGAAAAAGAATATTATTAAAAATTAAAGCCTTTGTGAAAGCGAGAGTAAAAAATGACTAAGATGGTAAGAATAACGCGAGAATTTGAATACTTCGATGGAGTTATTGATAATGGATATCAGGAGTTAGAACTTACTAAAGAAGAATGGGATAGTATGGAGGAAGACGAGCGCAAAGAGCGGTTTGAAGAGTGTTCCTATATTGTAGGAGAAAAATACCCATATGACGTCCATGAATTCAGAATTGGCGATAATGAAATGGAAATTGAGGAGTTTGAAGAGTAAATAAATGGAAATTTTAAGCATAATGTCCACAGTAGTAATCATAATAACTTCAGTGATACTAGTAGTGAACTTAATCTTAATAACTATATCCCTTTGGGGATTATGGCGAATAGACAGGCTGAGATATAAGATCTCTAAACTAAGATTTAGAATCGATAAAATTATAGAAGAAGAATTTAGAAGAAATAGTAAGGCTAAAAGGGAGAAAGATTAATGGATAGACTAGCAGAGCTTTACGACATGGCTAAACCGCCAATGGTAGAGACAATAAAGAAAGGTAAGCACTCTGGCTTTGAATTCTTCATTGTATGGTGCGCTAGTCACCCGAATGCATATATTAAAATTCCAAAAAGCCACCCATTTTACAAAAAAGACCACCTCGAAATAGACGATAAACGCCTAGTCTACGGAGGTTTTACGTTCAGCGGGGAAGATCTAGACAAGAGATACGGATTACTAGAGGGGTGGTATTTAGGATGGGATTACGCCCACTGTACAGATTTTATAAACCTCTCTGGACATTTCATGGATGGACGTAAATGGAGAGTAGAAGACGTTGAAAAAGATTGCAAAGAGGCCATCGACGGCATAATAAAGGAGACAGAATGAGTAGCTCCCGCAATGTATTGCCATTAGTTAAACGCTATGCGGAATACCCAATATCGAAATTTTTCGGGGATGATCACTACTATACATTCACGCATGGTAGCCTCTATGGTCTTTTCTGTCTGTCAGATGAGAGCGTGGTGAACTTACTAGCCATTAACAATAGCAAAATGCACAATGGCCAGTTCTTAAAATTCATTGAGCTTCTTGAGAAATTCGCAAGAGACAGCAACCTAAAATTAGTAATAGGCGAGGTTATGAACGATAGATTGGATAAGTGGTTTGAAAGAAGAGGTTATATAAAAGATCGAGACAATCGAGTATATAGGGAACTAGTATGAGAGAAATTGAATTTAAAGGAGTAAAATGCGTGAATTAGGATTTAGGGTTCTAGATAAAGAAACCAATGATTATGGATTATCTGATTTTCTTCTCCTTGATAGTAATGGCAAGTTAATGTTTTTTAACTTTGCAGGATACAGTGCCAAAATACAATATGTTAATCAAAAAAACTTTGTCGTTGAACATGCTACTGGCGTTCTAGATAAGAATGGAAAGATGATATATGTTGGCGATATCATAAGGATGAGATTTCCGCATGATAAACGTTTTATAGATAATTTCGTTGTCGTTGAGGACAAGGCTAGTCCATATATAGGTTTACTAACTGAACCGAAATGTACAGAGGTGTTTGTCTTGGCTAGACGTCTATCGAGTCAGTATGAGATCATCGGTGATATTCACCACAATCCTGAATTATTAGAGGAGGATAAAAATGGAGAATGATCAATTCACTAAGAAATTAAAAGAAGCCAATAACCTTATTGAGATACAAAGTAAAAATATTACAGACGAATATATGAAAGGTCTCTATAACGGGATGGAACTAATTCTATCAATTTTTGAGTCTCGTGAGCCAATATATTGGTCGAAAAAGGAAGCAGAAAATGATAATTAGCCTCTGTAAAAATTGCTGGTGCATGACACACACGATAGATGGTAAATGCGGTAAATGTGGGGCAAATAAGGAGAAATAAATGAAAATGGACGACATTATCTTACTGCCGAATGAAGCTGATTTGAGCCATGAGGATCTACTGGTTATTAGATCGGCACTACAAATACATAGCCAGCAGACTCAAGAGGCTTTATTTAAGATTAATCACTTAATTAAATCAAATGAAGAGGAGTAACAATGTTACCAACAAAAGCAGCATTTGATGAATATGTTAAGAAAGGTTTGATAAGAAGCCAGACATATGAAGATATGACAATTTATCAGTACACAGAGTTCACTCAATTCGAGAGCCTGTGGAATAACTGCACCCTAAACGCTCGTGGTATCGTGTTTGATAATGATGGAGTCCTCGTGCAGAGGTGTATTCCGAAATTCTTCAATCATGATGAACCAGACGGCATTAAAGTTGCAAAACTAATACCAAAAGAGTGGATTGGAATAGTCCTGTACGTGAGTGGGGGCTTTATTTCGGACTCTATATCGAAATTAAAAAAGACGGCACAAAACTAAAACGTGATAAAGATGCAAAAAAGATCTTGAAAGGCGACACTAAAATCCGCAAAAAGGGAGATTGGTTTGATAAACATATTGAAGAACAGGCTGAGATACTTGAAAAACTACGTGAGAGGGGTATAAAGCTGAATTTGGAATAGGGTTTGAGAATTGTAAGGAGATAATTGATGAGTATTTAAAGAGTTAAATGCAGAGCGTAAAAATATTACTTAGATATAAACCATGATTGAGAAAAAAACTACAATCCTATTTACACATACTAATCTCATTTTATATTGGATATGTTAAAATGATAATGAAAGTAATAATAAATATAAAAACAAACATGCAAAAACAAGTTTTAATTTACAAACTAGAGGGTGTAGACCCTCAAAATGGAGTTGATTTATTTGAGATCATTCCAACATTAGAAAGTCTTGGGTTATTAGTAAAAGAATCAGGACAGATATGCTTGGCTACTGGTGAGCTTGATATTAAAGTTAAACCGTTTAAAGCTGGTTCGTTTGAAATAGATCTTTTGCTTAAAACTGCAGTTGGCTTGTTAACTGGAAGTGAAACATCTGCTTTGATTAATCTCATAACATTAATAGGTTTTGGAATTACTATAATAAAATTTGTTAAAGGTAAGGTTAATCAGTTTAAAATTAAGAACCAAAAAATTTTATACTACAATTCTGAAGGGCAAGAGCAAGAAGTAAATGCCGAAACGCATAGGTTCATTCAGAATGAGAATATTCAGAAAGCCATATATGGTTCAGTTACAATTCCGATGAAAAACATCTCTGGTGTAGCTGGCGTTAGCTTACAGACTGAGTATGGAGATAAAAAGATACTAACATCTCCTGAAGATCTACAGTTGTTTGAGGAATATAACAAGACTGAACTTGATGATGATTCTAATAAGATTGAAAATGTCACTACGCTCTATATTAAACCGGAGCGTGGTTCGTATTCTGGAGGAGAGAGGCAGTACACATTCATAGCAGGTAAGGACAATAAGCTTTATCCCACTACTATTCAAGACGAAGATTTTATAAATAAATTAAAAGGTGGAGAAATTCGATTATTTCACGAGGATATTCTCTATGTGAGACTCCGTACGCAACAAAAGCTCTCTAAGAGAACCGGTAAAATTACTAATGAATATTTTATAGAGAAGGTCCTTGAGTATACTAGCAAAAAAGCCATGGATCAGCAGAGCTTAGAAAATATGCTTCAATAAGAATGCAAGATTATTTTTTACCTTTTCAAAATCAAAAGTAACCCATTCAAGAGGTTATTTTTTGTTATATCAAGTTGAACCGACTGTTATATCTTAAGCTGGATAAACTAGTCTTTCCGTCTCTATTGGTCTAACTTTAATTGTTATATATTTATTTCTGTTATACTTAAACATAAGTGGGAGAACTTTATAAGGAGGTGATTTTATATGCGTTTGCATTTTATTGTTGATGTATCAATTTCTCAAGAAAGAATTGGTGAGTTTAAGTACTGCTTAGCTGGGTTTAACTGCAGGTTCAAAGATATTCAGGATAACACCGTATTCAACTATAATCTCGAAGTCGAGTTTGATGGTGACCATGAGATTGGGCTGAATGTGATGGATCTGATAGATAAGAATCAGCACGAATACTTATTGGCTTACGCTAAAGACGGCACAAAAGTAATTCCATTAATAGATAAGTTTTTAACAATTGCATAATTCCTCCCCTTAGCCCCTATTTAGGGGCTTTTTATTATAAATAAAAATAAAGACCTATCTCTAGGTCTTTATAAATCTCTCAGCAACACTTAGTAGTTCTTGCTCCTGGTTATAGTTTACCTTGTTCTTTCAATTTGTCAATTTTACGATGGACATATGAATTGCCGCCAAGGTTCGTATATTTCGTATAGATGTCGTTAAAACGTTCAAGCTCAATTTCTGTTAATTGAGTGTCCCGTTCAATATCGGCAAGATATCTAGTTAAGAAGTTTTTGTATTGTTCAAGTTGCATTTGTTTGATTTCTTCAGCGTTCGCATCGAGCCTGGCCATGATAGCCTTATTTGACTCGTCTATCTTGGCGTTGACTGGCTTGAGCAGATTGTCCACCCACTTTTGTACGACAGAGCTTACAAACTTAAAGATTACAAGCCCTCCCGTAATTACACCAGCCACTACAGAAATAAACGCTGTAATATCCTCCACCGCAATTTTCATTATTGTCTTCGCCTCAACTTAATAGTCGTACCAACTGGAATATTCCCATAAATACCTTGTTCATGAAGCTGATTTGTGTAAAAAGCTACATCTCCATTATCCTTGTCCCATAAACCATGATTAGTTTGAAGACCCAGTTTAAGAATTACGGCACCAAAAGTATCACCAGCTTGATAAGTGTAGCTAACTTCATTATTTGGAGTTGTCTGTGGTGCAGGAGTAGGAATTGCAGGAACTAAAGCTGGTTTAGGCTTCTCAACTTCAAGCATAGATTTAGGGCACGCATAAACAGCTCCCACAGCATCAAGATTAAGATAATGAGTAGAAACGCGAAGTGGCGTCCAGTTGGCATCATTTACGATATTATTTGCTGCATCTACAACATTACCAGTATGGCCATAAGCACCTGCAGAATATGCAAAAATAGCACCATTACGTTTGCCGCATCGTACCCAACCAAGCTTATTAACGAGATAATTTACCATATCTTGACCATCACATGGGCCATAATCCGGATGTGGAGCATAATTCATTCGAATACCTGAAGCTAGATACCATGAATATTTAGTACATTGCCACCCCTTACCATAATCGTTATCACCATCAGGCAGTCTCCTAGATAAAGGGTTATCTCCTCCTTGCCCGATTTCTACAATTTCTTCTTCTGTAGGTTTAGCTTTTTCATCTGTCTGAATATTATTAACAGTATGTTTAGGAGTGATGAGCTCTGCAATTTCTTTAGCCGTCTTTACAACATCAGAAGTTAATCCTGTATAATCTGCTTGAGACTCGTCTATTTTTACTTCTGTCTTCTTATTGATGAAAGCAACAATGTTTTTGATAGTATTAGTTAAATACCATCCCACTCCACCTAAGATGCCAGCAATTAGAATAGGGAACGAAGCATCTTGCAAAAATGACATATCAGCTCCAACTTTTTTAGCATACCAGTTTGTAATTTCGAGTAAAGCTACTGTTCCTATAACTCCAGTAGCCCAAATGATAGCCTTAACTAGGTCTTGGAACATCTTTTTCCATGACCATTTCAGATTGCGGGTAAAGATAACTTTTACTATTCCAATAAGAAGATCTAGCAGATATGCAGATCCTAAAATGCCTGCTCCAACCGCAGCTGCAATAATTTTATCTAGCATTGTTTTTTCCTTTCCAATAAAAAACGACTACGCTTGGAAACGTAGTCGTAGATTTGCTTTGATTATAACATAAGCTATACCAGAGCAGAGAAAAATGAGTTTTGCTACTTCTCGCCCAGAAAGTTGCAAAACTGGAGTAGCCATAAGTATTATATCATAATTAATCAACACAAAATTCGATAACAATACACCAAGACTTACATTTGCGAAGTTCACTCCCGATTTGAGTTAGAATTTGTCTATTATCGCCGTTAATGACGAAGCCCCCGGACCAATTAGTGTCGGTGCTATTATAAAGCCATGGGATACTGCGCCAGTTATTGCCTGTGCTGTTATGTTGCGCGGTCATGGACGCAGCGATTATATAAGTAAAGGCCTGGAAGGGGATTGAGTTTGGAATATCACCAGTCCCTCTGATCACCTTACGATATATTAGTTTACCGTCGTCTAACACTCCACACGGTGTGGCGGTTGTAGAGTATTTGGACAACACAACTCCCTCAATCTTATTGGCCGGTATAGTATCTCTTTCTGTTAGTATCCGTTCTTCATTGTTATAGAGCTTCTTAGTTTTCGTAGATATTCTAAAAATAGGGATACCAACATCAATTTCAACATAAACCTTAACACTAGATAGCTTATCTATAACTTCAAATTCAAGTGTGTGCTTTAAAGTATTGTCTAAAGCAATATGAAAATCTGGCACCCTTAATATCATATCTGAACCAATGGTAAATGGTACGTTTTGTGCGGGACCAAAATTAGAATCCATACTAGACTTGGTTCGGCACTTTAGGCTTAATACGCCGTTCTTTTCAGCATTACCAATTTTTAAAGAGGCAATATTGCCGCTAATTTTTGCAATAGTCTCATTTTCGAAATTACCCTTACGACCAGCGGATATGTTTAGAACTGGTCTTGAGTAGGGGATTACAGTGATATTCTTAGTCTTTGTAGTAGAAAACTCACGAGAGTCTATTGCTGACACACTCACAACCTGGTTAGTACTAGCATTAACCGTTCCAATATCAATTTGTATATCGGAAGTTGCCGAATAGTTTTTTGTGATGGATACGCCGAACGCGGAAGCTAAGTATTTGCTCATAGTGGCGTATTTTTTAGCTTCAGCTTTCTTCTCTTTAGAAATTTTCACGGATAACTTTGATTGACCTTGAATAAATATTTGGTCGTTGCCAGTAATAGCTTTAGTTGTAGCGTTAGAATCAAAATAAGTAAAGTCCGTAAAAGTAGGCTCAATATCTACCAGATGTGCATTATAATGGCATGTCTTACTCCCTGTTAAACTGCCATTTAAGAACGTATCAACCTTAATCTGCCCAGAGTAAGCCTTTTTAGATGTCGTAATCTTATAAATCTCTTCAGCTACTAGATTCGTATTGAATTGGCAATTAGCATTTACGTTCTCGGCGATTTTATAGGTTTTATCTCCATACAAGAAGTAAACCGTGTGTCTGAACGAACCGTTCACAGCATTCATATGGATCGTAATTGTCTCGCCTAGATTAAAGTCAGGCGTGTTATTCGGGAACGTTTTAATAGATGGTTGTGATGCTCTAGGAATAGTAGGTAAGTTCCAGCCTCTTTTGCCGAATGAGTTATATCCTGCTCCATAAATAGCACCGTCTGCATAAGCCTCAAACCAGCCAGTGCCATCAGCGTTATGACTGATCCATTTATCACCTTGGACTAAAACAGTTCCATTATAGAGATTATGAGCGCCGGTACTCCAAGTCTGACCTGCCACATTAGCATAAGCTTTAAATAGCTTAACCCAAGCTCCTGTAGTAGTTCCGCCGGTACCAAAGAGTTTAAACCCCACTCTAGAGCGATTACCGGCAATATCTTGCCCGATCAGCCACCACTCGAATCTAAGACGGTTAGGATATCCAGAACCGCCTGTGTTTCTTGTTTCGAAGTTGCCGTTATTCATTTTTGCCTCCTATCCTACGAAGTTCCAACCTGCCATATCACCATCTTTTACTGGGATAATTTTAATCGGGTCCATAGTGATCTCTTTTCTAGCACTTAGCTTAGAGGTCTCCGTAGTATCACGATTTAGCTTAAAGACCTCTTCATCTGTGCCAGTAACATTAGAGTGGCCACTCATCCCTAGAGGAGTGATTTGAACATAATCCCCAGAATAAACGCTGGAAGAAACCATCATACCTTGGTCATTAACCGCTACCTGAGTATTAAGGATTTCACCGTTAGCTTGCACCCAAGGAATTGATTGGTCACCCATGTTCACCATAAGGTCAGTAATTAAGAATTGTTCGCAGTTATTGCTGGTCGATACGGTAATATCTAGGTAGTTCATACTTGGATCAAGTTTTGTAAGGTCGTAATTCTGCCAGACGATCTCTTTGCCTTCAGGTATTGTAATTACGAAACTATCGATAGTGTTGCTTAATTTAACCGTAGCGGTACCAATAGCGCCTTTTTTACATTTGAAGGATAGAGAATAGGGTATTTTGCCACTAGATGCTGCATTTAGCCTCTGAGTGATGCTAGCGCCCTTTTTTAGTTCAATCGCATTACCGGAAATCGCACCATAAGATTTGGATTCTGGGCTAGTATAGCTTTTAATTTCACCAGTGTTATTCTTAGTCCATTCTACTAACGTTCCATCTTGATTCTTGGCATAACCTACTGAGTTCTTGATAAGGTTACCACCACCCGTAGTTTGAATTGTAGTGACTACGTTCTTAATATTTTGCGTAATCTTCGAAAACTCATCCGCTATCTGTTGGTCTACTTGTGTTTGTTTAGAAACGATAGATTCAATCTCTTGCTTTTGCTTATCGACTTTAATTTCGGTATTGTAGATTGTCTTGGTGATCCCACCGGCTCTTGCGTAATCTGTTTGGGTAGCGGTTGGGGCGATACCTTTAATAGTTTCTTTGATGCCATTGCCAAGCTCTAGATGAGTGTCTGTAACATAAACCTGGTTTAGGTTCGTGCGGCCAAGTTCGGTGATTTGAGACTCCTTCAATTCGTAGTAGATGGTTACTGGCGTACCTTTAGCTTTCTCAGCTTTCAGCCAGTTCTTGAATGAAGCCACATCTGTAATACCAAGGTTGAGTTGTTCAGGGACGGTGAACCAGAAACCAATTGTACTAGAATATTTTGGAAAATTATTATGGCCACCATAGATTGCTATACCCGTTTTATTTTCTCTTGTTGTATATACAGCATCCTCATTGATAGCGATCAAATGTGAGCAAATAATATTCGCTTTAGAGTTCTGTTGCGTAAAAATCATCTCGCCAGATGGATTTTTATATTTAAAACCGATAGTCCCAGCCTTTGAAGTGTAGTAATAATGAAGACTATTCTCTTCGCCAGTGAGGACTAGCTTTCCAACTCGTTTTATTAATCTAGCTACGCCATTTTCTAGCTTAATCTCATCATAAATATCGTCTGTAAGTTTATATAAATTATCATCCTCAGGTAAAGCAAATTTCTGTTCCTCGTAGCTTACTATATCAGTAGCCATATCTCCAATTTCTAACTGAGCCTTAACCGTATCATTTAATATTGAGCCATTTGCTGCCGCAATATATAAGTATCCAGCAACAATTGGCTGCGTTGTGGTAAAAGTTCTAGAAGTTGAAGTTGCCGTATAATTGGCAATAACCTCTGAAGTCACACCATTAGCCATCTTATATTTGAAGATAATTCTATGGGATTTAGGATGGTCGATAGATAATGTGTATGTACCAGACGGTAGTGGACGATCAAAATCAATATAGCTAGTAATGTTTGCCCAGCTACTAGTCATTTGTCCAGAGTAGGTGACGGTTCCGTCATCTGCAATTGATGAGATAAGGCCATTTGAAGTATTGCCAGTCCCAATTTTTAACAAGTTTTTATCGGTAACTGCGACTACCGCGCTAATAGCCTTCTTGATACTAAATTTGGCAATATTATTCATCGTACTGCCAGCTCCAGGTAGAAAAGCTAAATAAACGCCAGTTTCTTTCTTCGTGATCTCAAAGATCGTTCTTTCTTGCCCCGATCTCATTGAGGCTAATGTATGATTTCTACCGGTATTAGAGTCAAGAGATACAGACCAATCAGCACCGCTTCTACTAAATTCATAGATTCCAGGCTCTAAAACTAACTGATAATTGCCAATTGTAGACCAGCTAATAGTGCTTGTCCCTTTAGACTCAATCGTTCCATCCGGCAAGATCGTATGAGTAATACCATTAGAGGTATAATTTTCTTTTGGTCTGTATAAGTTAGTGTCTAAAGTATATTGTTTATATATTATCTCGTTTACCTTTGCGGGTGCAATTGGTCTTGGAGAAACTAACGAAGTAAGATAAGGGGTATATTCAGGCAGGTTATTTTCATTAAAAGTACCATAATATAGTCCGAAGTTACCATATAGAGGTAGTGGGGTGGTATCGTCCTGTTTACCACACATAATTACCATGTTGTAACGGTCATACAGAGTAAAGTTGGCAGTAAAATTATGAGTTCTAGACGTCTTATTGCCAATTACATCATGGCCGCTACCGTCTTTTTTACGAGCAGAAATCTCAACATAAAACTTAGTATTAGGGGTATTATATTGGACAATCGTATACGGTCTGTTATTCATCAAAATACCTGTAATATCACGGCTGACCAGTTGTACCCAGTCTCTGTCTGGTGTGCCAAAAAGTTTTAAAACCCCATCTTGGTTGATTAAAGATAAACCATTTTTATTCACAGGAAGTCCAGAAAACTCATCGAACATATTTTTATAACCAGCTGAAGTATCGTCACCGATATATGGTTCATCGGTTGGAGTATCGCCAAGCGATAATTTAGGCGTAAATGCACCGAGGTCGATATTTGTACCGACAGGGTCATTAACAACAAGTCGCATTATTTCAAATGGAACTTTGGCGGTAAAAGTCACTTTAGTTTCACCAGCATTCAAATTCGCCCCACCCATAAAACCGCCAATACCATTCCCAGCAATAGCGACTCTATGGTTAAGTGGTCTATCTACTGAAAAAGTATACCTTCCAGCAGGGAATAAAACCTCATCATAAAATTTAGACACTACCGCCCAGCCAGCTGTCATTGTGCCTTTGGCTTCAGTAATACGACCATAAGAATTTGTTTTAACTGAGATGTCATTAGATGTGAAATTAGCATTAAATTTTATGAGATTTTTGCCTAAGAACTTCTCCTGGCCAAGCCACCCAGTAGCCCTCCCGTTCATCAGTCCGCCACCAGCTTGAGCTGATACAATGTCACCAGGTTTATACCAGCCATGGCCGGTAGTTTCAGCTTCAAACGGATGATGTGAAAAATCTTTCACTGAGTCAAAAATCGGAGTAATTAGTTTTCTTCTATCATCATCCAAAATCTCATTATTAGCTAACTTAACCTCGGTAAGACCATTAGTCGTAATAGAATCATTGTCAGATGTTGCAATATTGTCTTCTTGGGGCGTACGAGCTAATACCAAGCTATTCACTGGACCATATTTTGGCTTATATTTTAAGGTCTTGAGATTATCATAAGTCCAGATTTCGTCTTCATCTGACTTCTTTTTACAATCTCTAAACGATAAAGTTTTACCATTAAATACTGCGATTGTAGCAGTAGCTCCGGCAATCTCACCTAGAATATCACGGTAGGTACAATTCGAGATCTTCGCATACAGGTCTTCAGGAATCTGATAGGTAATATTTGGTAGGTTATCGAGATCAGTATCGATTGTAAACTCGAAGCGCTCTGCAAGTTGATTAATTAGCTCCTTAATAGTACAAGGGAATTGAATCGTGCCGGAATTGTACGGAGTTTTAGCAAGTTTACCCATAAGGTCGTAGCCTTTGATTTTGGTGGCCTTCTTTTCGAAATCCGCAGTGGATTCTTCTACGTAAAATAACCCAAGTGTTGCTTCTTCCCAAATGTCATTCTCAATATCGACAAGAGTTTTAGCTATCACACTAAAAGTATGATCGACTAGGTTGTAATCTGTACCGAATAACTCAACATTTATTACAGAAGTAGCAGTACCAAACAAATGGCCAGACGAATCAATGGTGACCTTAATTAGCTTATCGCTACCAGTGATGACTGTTCCGTCATCTAATGCAATAGAAGCCGTAATTGTTTTTACAGGCTTCTTCATGGCCTGTTTAAAGTTATCTGATACATTAATCATTATGCTTTCTCCATTGGGATTAAATTAACCGTGAATGGTTTGTATAGCCCTCTTTGACGTTCTAGGAGTTCTACTGAATAATCTGATGCGTAGTAAGTACCGCTTCTGGTTGTTCCAGTCTTAGGGTCGTAGTATTCGACATTGAAGAAACCTTGGTCTAGCAGCCCACAGAGTTCAGAAACGCGTTCTTTGGTTAAGATGCCGCCAATTTCTAGCTCTAGTTTTGGGAATACCCCAATGAATGTCGCAGATAGTCCACCATTGAGATTACGTCCAGCGTCTGAATATAGTTTGGCACGAGTAATTTTATATGTTTTAAGCCCTGCTACCGTTTTGCCGTTTATTTTTAACAAATCCCCTGAAATTGTCATAATTGCTCCAATAAAAACGACCCGCAATAACTGCAAGGTCGTAGATTTATTTATATTATAGCAGATTTAAAATTACTAAGTTTATTTAACACATTTTATCATATTTGATATTGACAATGATATTATATTTGATATAATCAAAGTAAGCAGGAAAACCTCTGCTAGTAGATTTAAAAAGCCGACCACTAAAAAGTATGAAACATGAAATAAATTTTAAGATAATAGAATTTTCCATTCGTTCCGAAAGATCTAGCGACTGGGATGTAATTCTAAATTTAATCAGTAACTATTTTCCTTACGAGATTTCAGACAAAACAGATAATTACCTACGAGTTCATGTCTTATCTTATGGGAATGAAGATCTTAAAATAATACAAACACTTTCTAAACAAATATACGGAAAAATAATGCCGCTTGGTCACGTAAGGACGGTAATTATAGATTATTAGAACGTGAATTTACTAAGCTAATTTTCCTGCTTGTCGGTCGGCAGAATCTACTGTAGGTGAGAAAATAATAATTATTTTTTGGGGGAGAGGAAGGGCGTAACAATGAAACCTGTCGCATTAAGAATAATGCACCCAGAATTATATAATAGAATTAATACACTATCTAAGGAACAGAACCTGTCTATCAACATGACAATCAATATGTTGCTTGGTTTCGCTTTTAATGAAATAGATAGACAAGGCAAGAAATTCAAACAAACAGTTGTTTTTGAGTCCGAATAGTGATATATTAAAACAAATTTATTTCATATACATACTTTTTATTAGAGATAGGCATAGTTAATGTTAATGTGCCTATCTTTTATTTTTATTGCTGTATGGTAAGTTTGTATAAAATATTTGTACAATTTATCATTTTTTGTTAGAATATATATTGACAATGTAAACAAACAAAAAACAAACACGTTCTTTAAATAATATATAAATAGAGCTTCACAGCTATATTTTTATTTTAGGGTAAGTGTAATAAAGATATATCCGTGCAGCGCTAGTAACTGCACGGAAAATGAATAGATTTCGAGCCTATTCTTCTACATGAATCAGATTCGGTTCAACGACCGGATCTTTTTCATTATCTTCTACCCAAAAATGGAAGAATTTTTCTTTTTTTGGATAGATAATTTGACCGTTTTTCTTTATATAACGGCAGAATATTTCCTTCATTTAGAAATACCCCTTTCTATCTTGTTAAATTACTCTGGGCCTATCCCAGTAGCCTGATACATTTTCTTTTTTATTTTCAAGTGTTTATCTTCTAAAAAGTACTAGCATTTTAATTGATGCAACTCTAGTAATAAAAAAGTCCTGTACCAGCATGAGGCTTAGGCGATTCATTACTGGCCTGACGACCAGGTGGTTGTTTAGAACCTACGCCTCATGTTGACACGGGACTAGTCAAAATTTTTAATGAATACTTTAATCTACGCCACCACAGCGCGTGTATTATTTACCTCCACGGCTTCATTAAAAGCCTAGACTGAGCTTATTATAGCACATTTTTGCACAAGTAAAGCGTTTTCCACAGCAATTTTTTAAAGATTACAGAAAACCATTACCTCAATAGCTTATGGCATTGATTATTGTTATGCTTATTGTCTAGTATATGCTAGGCAACCACGACATTCTGGGGTAGAATATAAACAAGCGTAAGTCGTATACTGAGCTTTAGTTAATAAGTGTAGTATATCCCTGCACCGACGTATACGCTGCTACAAAGGTACTCTTCGGAGTACCTTTCTTGATTCCCCTCTTATACTTGCAAGCTATGGGGATTGTTGTATATTTGGGGTAAAAATTAACTGTGGTAGAATCATGAAAAAGTCAAAAACAATCATTATTGTATCAATATTTATTGCTATAGTTATTTGCTTGTTAGCTTTTACTGGTCAAAATCTAAAAACAGAAAATAAGAAAATCACCGGCCAAAGTCTTGCGGAAGAGGCAAATCAAAAACTAATAGTTATAAAAATGGAGAAACACGCAATTGACGCCAGTATTGAATCTGGTCGCGATATTCCTAGTAAAGACTTATTGGATTTAAGTGCCTTAGTAAAGTCAAAATTTAATGGGGCGAATTGGTTCTCCAATAATACTGGTAGTTTTTACATTAAACACGACAAAAGTGAGCAAGAATCTGTCTTGACTATCTCGGATGGTGCTTATTGCGCAAAAATTACAATAGACGATAATCATAAGTTGACTAATTATAGCTTTGTTCACGAAAAATGTCGTGGATATCAAGTATATGCCACCAATAAAGAAAATGACCTAAAATAAAATTTACTATTTACTTCTTTTCTTTTTCATCTTTGCCGTTCTGAAAAAGTGAATCAATTCCAGAGCATACAGCAACAGAAATACCGGAGATAATCAATAAATATAGTCCAAATTCAATCTTTGCAGAAGAAATCACTGCGTTAGAGATATTTTTAGCAATATTCTTGCTATCATTATTTAATCCATAGTTATTCTCGTTAATACTACTATTAGAGACTTGTTTTGCGGTTTCAATCTTATAATTAAAATCTGCAATTTCCACAAAAATACCACAAATTATTACTAAAATGCCAACAAGAATAGCGGCTATCTTTACCTTCTTATCTATTTGCTTAGTTTTATCTCCTAAAAGTACTAGTAGCAATGGGATCGCCAATAATACGGCGAAAATAGGACCATCATCAGAAGCTCCATTCACTGTGCCGACAATAGGAAAACTCGTCCAAGGCATAAAACAAGCCAGTATGCCAATACCTGCTGAAATTGCTATCGCTATTCTTTGAGAATTAATTTTTGAAGATGTTTTTTGCATAAAAGGCCTTTACTTTTATAGTGCTAATTATGATTAATTATAATACCATTTTAGTAATTTATATATACTGCCTATGTTTGACTTATTTATAAGGTAATAGTTTAATAAAAGTAATAATTAAAGGTGGTAGAACCATGAAACTAAGTGAATTATCTCAAAAAATTCAAAAAGCAAATAATTCTTTAAAAGAGTTTTCCGACAGTTGCAATGAACTAAGTAAGACGATGCTTCGATCTGCTGGAATTAAAAAGAGAGAAAAAAATAATGTGCGTTGTCCAAAATGTGACAGCCTAAACGTTGCGCCTATTGGGGAATCAAAAAAAGGTTTTTCCGTAGGTAAGGCAATTGGTGGAGGAGTACTTACCGGTGGAATTGGGACTATGGCAGGTTTTATAGGTAAAAAGAGGGGAAATAATTTTTACTGTCAAGATTGTGGAAATATCTACACCGTTAAATATAAGAAATAGTGAATTAAATATCAAAAATCCCCATATTCCTTAGAAATGTCTGCGTATTAGCACGATTAACCACGCCCTCAAATACCTTTTCGCCGTCGATATTAAGAATGAACGGTGCGGACTTCATGTCATCAATATAGCCACCAATAACTGAGTTCTTACGATTAATATCAATGTCGATATCTGCAGGCTTAGGAATACTCATTTGCATTCTAGAATCAATTTCGTGAGCTAATTCTCCAGCACTTTTAATCATAGAATCAAAATTATCTTCAAAACCAATGTTGAGACCTTGCCCCATATAATCGCCAATATTCATGAAGAGTTTAGATGGGGAATGAATGCCGAGAAACTTTTTCACGCCATCCACGGCACCATTAAACATATCTTTCATCTTTTGCCCGATGTCGCCAATGCCGGCTTTTAACCCATTCCAAATATTCTTACCGATATCACTGAAGGCTTGCCATGCACCAGAGAATGCGTTTTTTATATCATTCCATCTATCGCCGGCCCAATTTGTAATACCTGAAAAAGCTCCGGTTATCCCATTCCAGGCACCTCTAAATTTATCTCCAAACCAATTACCAACACCAGAGAAGATGTTAGCAATATCATTCCAGCGGTCACCAAACCATTTTCCGATACCGCCAATTACACCAGTAATGCCGTTCCATACATCACGAAATCTATCTGAGAACCATTTTCCAACTCCTGCGAATACTCCAACAATAGTACTCCATAGGTTTTCGAAGAATTTACCAACCTCGCCAACCATATTAGAGACGAATTTTACTATCTCCCCGACCACAAAACCAACAAACTTGCAAATCTGGTCCCAATGTTTAATACACAGTACAATAACAGCTATTAACGCAGCTATTGCCCCAATAACTATTGTGATTGGAGATGTTAAGACTGAGAATATCCCAACCGCAATACCGCCAATCACATTAAATGCTATTAATGCTGCATTCCACGCAGCCCAGACGCCAACGACAACCCCAATAACAGTACCTAAAGTTTTTAAAATATCATTTACATCCTCATTTTGTGTCACTATGTTAAAGAAATCTCCAAGGATTTCAAAAAAATGTACAACTGACTCCGCCGCAAATCCCATAACTGGCGAGAGAAAGTTATCCCAAAGGAACTTTAGCCCATTACTAGCTCCTTCGAGCAGTGGATTTAAAATTTTTAAGGCTCCTGCAAGAAGGTTAAAGAATACTGGCAACGCTCGCTCAATAGTCCATTTTGTAACTGGCTTTATTACATTATTAAAAAACCATTCAATACCTTTGCCGACATTCCCCATAAAAGGCTCCAATGCACTCTTTAGATTCTTAAAGCTATTCAGTAATGGGTCAAAATTTATGCCTTTAAAAGCATTTTTTAATCTCTCAAATATCGCATTAACCTTATCAATGCCCTTAGAGATCCCAGAATCATCGATATTAATTCCAGAAACATCATAGCTAGGTGAGCCACTACCTCCTCCGCTTCCACCAGAGCCTCCAGAACCGTCCGTATCTTGCTTAGACAACACATTCATCTCATCGAAGCCGGCAAGCTGTTTCTGAAGCTTTTTGGCAGCTTTTGCTGTATTGCCGATGTCTTTTGTAGATCCTTGTGCAGCTTTACCTACATTAGCCATAGAATTAGCCGCTTGGCCACCACTTGTAGCTACATTTTTAGCACCAATAGAACCTAGACCAAACAAAGCTCTCACAGCATTTATAGCCGTTAAGACTAATTTAACAAACGCCGCTACATAGTTTGAGGCGGTTAAGATTACGTCCTTAACCACGTTGAAGAATCCAGCAATATTGCTTTGCCCAATCGCGTCCATACAAGCAGCAATGCCACGCACAATAGCGTTCTTCATATTGGTGAATGATGTTGCAACACCGCCAGTAGCTCCTGCCGCTTGCTGCTCAAATGAACCTAATCCATTAATACCCTCGGTATTTAACCTCACGACGGTACGCATAAAGTCGTCCATTGAAGCTTTACCGTTTTGCAGAGCGTTATAGAGCTGAGACGAATCCATATAGCCCATAGCATTAGCAATCTGCTTGAGCTGTGCCGGCATTGCCTGCATCAAGGTTTTCCAGTCTTGCAGCTCTGGTTTACCTTTTGCGTAAGCTTGCTGTAGTTGTTCCATCGCAGAAGCTTGTAATTGAGCGTTTGCACCGCCCGCTAGAATAGCGTTATTTAGTGCTAGATAGATAGCAGTGGAAGCTCTCAAATTGCCGTTGGTCGCAGTGAAGCGCTGGACAGCAGTAGTTGCCTCATCAAGAGTGGTTGGAATCCCTTCAAGTTTTTTGGAGAGATAACCAATTGAGGCTTGTGAATCCTGTGCGGAAATACCAAGATTTCCCATCACGCGAGGAAAATTCTTAAGTGTATCAAAGCGTTTGACAGCGCCACCCGTGCTAGCTGAAATTACTGTCATCGCTTTTTGCGTAATAGTAGAAAAAATACCAACCGCTGCCCCCATGGCAGCCATTTTAAGTCCCATGAGTTTAGCGCCTACAGAAACGCCAGCAGAAGCCTTTGAAGCTTGCTTTGAAATAGAGTCTAATTTACTATTAACCCTATCAATTTCTTTCTGAAATTGCTCGGTCTGTGCTTTAATAAGCACGTTAACTTCGTCTACTGTGTGTGCCATGAATCCTCCTAGGCTATATGTGCATCGATATACGTATCTAAATCTTTGGATTTCGTAAATCGTCTAGTGTTTGTGTGTTCTGAGCCCTTAACTGAGAATGGCTCTTTCAGGTATCTTCTACTATGAAATGCTGACCTAATATAAAGTCCAAGTCTGTGGTTTATCACATCTTGTTCCTCAAGCTTCATTTTGTGTCCTTCAATACAATCTAGAAACTGACCAATGGTTAATTCCCAGTATTCTTGAGGGTGAATTCCTATCTTGAAAGCTACTGGTTGGCTTGTTCGCCAGAGTTCAATGAATGAGCTGTATCTTCCATCGCTTTCTTCATCTCGGCTTTCATTTTCTTGGTGTCGATCTGTGTTCCTAAAAAACCAGCATCTGAAATACCTTCCATAATCGCCATCATTATTTCAGGAATACCAGTTTTAGCTACTTCGTCGAACTCTTCCTCTGTTCCACCACCGGCTTTAAAAAGGAATAACAGATTAGAAAAAGATGGATTAGTTTGGAGTTCTGATAAAACAGAGAAAAAGTTTAGTTTATTTTCTTTTTCTGCCTTAGCAATATTTGAAGCTTTGTAGTTAAGTTGAACCATGATTTATAACCTCGATTAAATAATTTCTGATGTGGGATTTAGCCCTCCCACCGGGGTTTAAATTAAGCTACTTTGCTAAATGTTGGCTTGCCGGAAAGACGAAGGGTCAACTTAAAACCGTCAACACCGTCGACTGTTTTCTCGCCATAGGTAAAGTTCTTTACAAACGCTTTATAAGCGATTTTACGTTTGCCTGGAGTCAAAATCTCCCAGTCGCGGACCATACCGCTATCGAATAATGCACGCAGTTTCTCAATTTGCGTATCGTCGTCCATGTATCCTTCGAGATCTTGTGAACCCCAGTCAGCAGCACCTGAGAGGAATTCTTTAGCACCATCTGGACTATCGAGAGTAGTTACATCAACTTCTTCTTTTTCACCAGCGATCTCACCGATTGAAGTCAAACCTTTAATAACAAGGTTGGTTGGTTCACTTCCTGCCTTAATAAGTGTTAGGGAAGTACCCATAGTTAAGCCTTTGGCCATAACTTATTTTCCTTATTTGAACTTTACTGCAGAGAATCTGCAGTTAGAGTGGAATAAAGTCCCTTCTGGATTGGGGACATCCACTGAATGTACTAGTCGATAGTTGATCGTTCTCATCTTAGCCTCGACTTCACTAAGAATGCGGGATAGGTCTGTGCTTTTGTTCGTAAAAATATCTACAACAACTTCAATCTCTTGCTTGGCAATCTGATTCTCTAGGTTATATTCAGGATTATTGCTGCCAATCCAAAAGGTGATTACGGGAACTTTCGTGAATATTGCTTGAGAACCTTGCTGGCAAGCGTATCCTAGGCTTTTTAGTGCTTTATAGACCTCTTCTTTTGGTTGATACATTATCTTCTCCCTAGACTAGCAGAGATAGCTTCTTCAATCTGTTTCTTGATGTCGTCTTCAGACATTTTTAATCCTCTATACATAGAAGCTCTCGCAGGATAACCGTTAGTTTTGATAAATTTTAAGCCTTTATCTGTCTCTAACGGATAGACCCAAGGAGTCATGCGATAAGTCATGTCCTTACCATTTGGATGAGTTCCTGCTGCTTTCTTACCAACTCCGTATTCAACGAACATTGCATATTTTGTTGGATTAATGATCCCGCCGACAATCTCAGAACCTTTAAGCTCGGCTGGAATTACAGTAAGAGCGCCTCGCAGTTTACCACCGTGTGTATCTTTATGTTCGTTAACTGGAACTAAAGGCTTTGTCTTTTGTTCCAAAATTGCTGAAGCACGGTTTACGCCCCTAATGAGATTCTTAATTACTACTGATTTGTCTAGCTTAGACTTAAGCTCCCGAATACCAGTAACATTGATTGTTACGCTCGCCATTTTACCCCCGTGATGAGCTTGTGTGAGTCAAAGGGAAGAACTTTAGTCACTTGGTAGATCGTTTCTCCTACTTTGATTAAATCGTCTAATTTAATCTCTACAGAAGTACTACAAGTGATACTAATATCAATCTTTTCAATAAGACCCATTTCATTCTGAACTGCTCCGAGTTCATTGAATTTAACATTTCCGTTAAAACTGCGTTTGATACTAGAGCTTGCATCTTCTTGTTTAACAACTCCACCTTCGTCATCAATAGACTCAGTCTTTTCTAAAATGTAGATGTTTTTGTCGTAGAAGATGTCGGCAATGATATTTTGAGCAATTTTAGGAAAAAACACGAATCCTCCTATATGGCTTCAAAATATTCGCAACTCCTCTAAATAGTTCGCTATCCGAAGTAGTTGTAATGTAATTCTTAGCAATGTTCGAGAATGTAATGGTTTGCCCATTATCTGAAATAGATTGAATCTTGCTTTCAGTACTAGAACCTGAAAGCTTATCTTTAGCTTCCTGAAGCAAAGAAGAAACGATCCTAACTGATATAGATACTAGTCTCTCGTCATAACGAGGTTTATTATCGTTAGTGAGATTAAGATATAAAGACAAACGATCAGCCATCTCAAGAGCTAGAAAATCCGCTAACGCGTTGCTATCTGCATTATTAACAGCGACGTTAATCGCTTTGAGCTTTTCTTTTAGCTTCGAGATGAACTGATCTTTATCTAACATCTTATTTTCCTTCTGTTTTGACTTCAGGTTCAGACTCAGCTTCTTTAGTATCTTTAGCATCAGCTTTATTCTTTGCAACCTTAGGGGCTTCAAGAATTTCCACTGTATAACCAGCAGATTCAAAATAATCAAGTTGAGACTCACTAATATCAGCTTCAGCTTTACCATCAGCAAAAGCCACAGATGCTGAAACTCCCATGTAATCTTTAACTGGTGATTTGATGATTGCTTTCATCTTTGTTCCTTTCGTTAAGCGATTTTAATTTTACGTAAAACGGCAGCAGCAGAAGTGGATTTGAGGACGGTTGCACCGATAAACTCAACTTCGCCTTTCTTAACTGCACCAGCCGTGGTGAAGTCAGGAAGATAAGTCTTGACCAAAGTGTCACCCTCAGGACTTACGCCATGGAATCCGTCCATTCCTGCACGAAGAATGTAGATTGAGGTTTCGCCACCAGCGGATTTAGTCTCGATAATAGGATTATTTCCGCCGGGTTTAGAACCCATCACTACAATCTTGGCAGTGCCGAATTTGTAGGTTTCATTGCCGACTTCATCACGGACGGTAGTGAGACCATGAGCGTTGTCCACGGTAGATTGGAAGGTTGCGAACATGTCAGTATTCATCAAGATATGAGTTGCTGGACCATCAATTTTACCAATCGTTTTGCGGAGCATACGCAAGAACTCTGCGCTGTTGGCTTTGATTTTAGTGGCATCAGCTAAGTCGATTGCAGCAGCAGGGACGACTTCGCTTGTAGTGCCAGTTAGAATCTTGTTTAAGCCATCAAAGTCGGTTGGGCGAACACCAGAGTCACCATTGACAATTTGGTTATGGAACTCGGCAACTGTAGCTTTAGCTTTTTGCGTAGATTGGAACTCGACCTCGTTCACCACTTGCTGTTCGTTAGTAGCAATAGCGCGGTCGATTTCATAGGAACCACCCATGATTTTGAGGTCAGTGGCTTGTTTGGTGGTTTTAGTTTCCTGTGCAGTATATTCACCGTTGATTGCACGGCCAGCAGCTGTTGGTTGAGTAGTAACACGATTATAGGAATAGGTCATTGATTTACCACCTTGAGGCTTGACATTGTTGTCAAACTCTAAGTCATTCATAAGTGGGGAAGTCTTGAATTCATCAATTACTGCATCAGTTAGTTTATCTTGGCTGAGATTTTTTGCGTCAGCTAATGTAATTGGCATATATTATCCTTTCTTGCTGAAGAGAAGATCAAAAGTACTAGTTTTACCACCATCTCCGCCTGGCTTAGGTCTGCTTGATGGATCAACTGGCGTCTTACCAATTAGCTTCCTTTTGACTTCTTCTGCGACAGCCTCGTTCCATACCTTTTCGAATTTGTTGATATTTTCCTTGGTTTTGTCGAGGTCTTCGTCTACGATGTAGTCAACAAAGATGCTAGGCATCGATTTCTCTTGTAATATTTCGCGTGCTTCTGCACGATTTTCGCGGATTAACAGGTCGCGTTCCTTACTTGCAAGTTCGCTTTTTAAGCGTTCTTGCTCCTCATGAGCCTTTTCCTCTTCAGAAAGTTTTGCCTTACGTTCATAGTCCGCTAGAGCGTTTTCAATAGCCTTAGCAGTCTTTTCGCTGTTTTTGGCGTTAATTTCATTTACTCTTTTTGAGATAATTTCATTTACCTCATCCTGAGAGAATGTTTTAGGCTCTTGACCTTGGTTTTCTACACCAGAATTTTCAGCTTGGTCATTGCTATCTGGTTCGTCTTTGTTGATAATTGGTGTTGGCACAACAATTCCTTTCGATTTATCGCCTCTCGGCTTATTAGTTCCATCAAAAAACGACCAGCATAAGTGGTCGTGAGTCTTCAAATAAAAAAAGACCAACTAAAACTTATACAAGTCGTAGATGATCTGGTCTCATTATAACATAAAGGTTATAGAGATAAACATTAAATTGACAAAAAATATATTGTGTGCTAGCATGAAACCAAGTAAGTCGACCGGTTTTGGACGTTAGACTGAGGGCTTGTACACTCTATCCTCGACTTAAACAGAGATCTCCGCCACAGGAGATCTCGTTTTTTTATTTATACATTTGTTTTTTATAAGATAAAAACTTCTTTCGACTTAAATTATAGGCAGTAACTAGATTTATTCGATTATTTGTCTTCTCAAATTCAACACCTATATAGTGGTATCTTGAAGATTGTCTAACAATAGCATATCTTTTATTTCCTCTCACCGGAGTAAGATTAATAATATCTTCTCTAGATGCTGTTTGAATTAATCTAAGTATAGAAGATATTTCATGTATTCTCAAAGGTCTCGTATCATCATGTCCATTTTTACCATAACCTTTGCCAGTGAAATGTCCTGAATTATCCATATGCAATAGATAGCTTTTTAGTAATACAATTTTCGTATTTGGCTTAACCTTTAATGCTTTTGCTGCTCTACCAGAGATAACTCCAAGCGTCTCTTCTTTTGAGCTACTACTTAAAACATTAGCAAATTTTTTAGTTATTTCATTATACTCTTCCATTTTTTCGATTATTGGAAGTAGATGTTTTCTACCTCCAATATAATCCTTCTGGCTTGTTGTTCTAGTAGTAACGCTAGGTGATATGACCGAATTATTGGTAATATTGTTAGTTGTATTGGGCTTTACGATTATAGGTTCTCGTCTTAACGTTCCATTTTCAATACGTTTTAGCCACTCATCATAAGGCACATTATCTACATACTCGTTCTCACCACTCTCGTTTCTTGCAACTCTAATAGCCGATTCATATTCTTCGCCGAGATAAGCGGAGACTGTGGAGCGACAATTACCACACCAAACGATCTTACCTTCTGTCATTACCAGTAACGTATGTGTATCGGCTAACTCCACACAATAACAGTCTTGTTTTGGTAACATTGTCCTAACTAAATTACCAGTAAACGTATGTAAGCGGTGTCCAAGAGATATGGAAAAACACGGATAATTAGCTTTAATAACTGTACCATCTTTTTTAACACTAACCCTTGGTTTCTGTATTCTTAAACTAGGCTTAAAACCTGCTCTAAGTGCTACTTCAACCAAATCATCTCTTAGTCCTTCTGAAGTTGTAAAAAGTACAATCTCATCACTAAATTGGCTATTTTTCCATTTTTTACCTTTTTTAACATGACCGTCGCACAGAGCATAATAACCAAGGAATTTTTTTAAGGAGTCGCGACTCAGTTCCATAATCCACCTAGGTAATCTTTTGGTAGTAGAATGTGTACCGATTTCACGAGCCAAATCTGCCATTTTGCCGCCACTAAGACCGATACGACCATCAGATAAAACAGTAGTTTTTCCTAGCTTACTAAGCTGGGGTAATATCTTATCGTGGTGTTCCGTAGAGCATATAATCACATAATTGCCATGGATTGTTCCGTCTCCGGCATAAAAAGCAATGAACGCTAATAATTCATCAGACGCGGTCTTTATACTCTTGTTTCCTATACCTCTATAGAGAATATTATCGTTTCCAATTTTCTGAGCTTCAACAAAACGGTATCCACTGCTATCTTTTCCCCTATATTTTGCCCACATATTATGTGTAGGGCTTATTCTAAGAACCAGACTCCTGTTTTTAAATTCGATCAAAGGCTCATTGTAGTGATAAGTCTTAACTACTGGGCTAAGGTGTGGTTCGTCTCCCTCATCAGTAATCGTCCAGCACAAATCACCTTCTTTAAGATCTTCTACTGATATCCAACCATTTTGTGTCCAAATTTTAGTACCTTTTTGATATGGGTTCGGATGAAGAGGAGGGAGATTCTCCCCCGCCTTAGCATCCTCAACATTGTAGACCTTCTTGTCATGTTCTCTACAAATATCTGAAGTTCTTGAATCCAGTGTTGCGATAAACTTATATTTTTCAATACCCATAGTTTTTAAAGCTTCAATTTCTGCCTGATTCTGAAAATAACAAGTCTCGGTCTGGACTAGTCTCGTTGCTTCGTATTGTGTGACACCAAACCTCTCTCTAATCCCCCTTGCGGTCTTCGAATAACCTTCGCCTCTAGCGATAGCAGAGCCAATAACCTCTTTTAATGTGTCAGCCAATTTATCTGTATTCTTCCAAATCCTTTCCGAATAATTACCGCCTAAGAACTTAGTATTAAGGACTTGGTTAACCGCTCTATTATCTAACCTAGAAAAAGCAGGGTTAATCTTAAGACCTACACCAGTATCATAGATAGTTTTATAGTAAGCGTTCTTTATCGTCTCCCTATGGGCTTTAGTTTCGATCTGCTGGTGTTTTAGGCTGGCTTTCTTACTCTCTGCCCAGCAATCGGCATAAAGATATTCAAGCCTTGTCATGCGGGCCTTGTAGTTGTCTGGAAGATATTCAGATAATCCGGCTTTTTTCATCTCTCGATGAAAACGTTCTAGGTCGCCATTCGGGATAATGACCCTTAACTTCTCTTGGTCGAATCCCTCGTCGTCTTTGTAACAATTTTTATATAAATTCTTAATGTCTTCAACGATCTTTAATTTTGCATCATCATAGACCGCGTGGATATCCTCTAAATAGGGAACAGAAAGCTTTTCAGCTTCTGTTAGCCTATCTTCAGCACGTTCTCGCCAATATTCATCCGAGGGTAATCCGCGACGATCTTTCATAATTAATCCTCGTCGTTATTTGCACTATTTTTATATACATTAGGTAACCTAGTTGCATAATTATCATTAAATTCAGGTTTACCTTCTTCTTTGGCAAGCTTGACGGTTTCCTCACCATCACGAACGAAAGATAACTGACTGACCAGTAAAGCAGAGTCAACGATGCCACGAAGGTTATTAATCATTTGGCTTGCCTCATAGTCGTTCTTTGGTAGATTACGGTTAAAGATAGCATCAACATCCTTGGTGGAGATTTCACTAGATAACTCACTTTTGAGATGAAGTACGTGAGAGTAGAGCTTAAATCTTTCCATTAACCCCTTTTCGAAGTAACGTTCTTTTTTCTTCACATTCTGCTCAAAAGCTAAGAGCTTATAAAGTAAAGCCACGCCAGAAGAATTACCGGCAAAGTTCTCATCGCTAAGATCTGGTGTCATGGAGAATTTATGGATGTCGGCGGCAATAGTCTTGCGTAAAACCTCAGCGTCAGCCTCATTAATGTTCTTAATCACGTACTCTGCTTTAGCGTCTTGAGGAAGGCCAACAGTACGTTCGCTCTTCAATTTAGCTTTATCTTCTGGTTCAAGATTAACCCCATAAAACACAAGGATTGCATCAATTAACTTCTCACGATCAATCACGCGATCGGATTGCAAAATATTATATGCATCAATGCCAGTAATTACAGATTCATAGTCTCCGGTGAAACGACGGTTATTCACGTATTCAATCACTGGTACAGATCCCATGTTGTGCTGCACGGGCTTTTCTGTGATAGTAAAATCTGCTCCACTAAACTTAGCCGTTGTTACATACTTTTCATCCCAGAAAGTTAAATCATAATTATCTGTAATAGGATTACCAGATGAGTTTAATACTGGTGTATAAGCAATAGCAAAAAGCTTATTATGTTGAAATGTATTATCATAAACAATTACTGTATTATAGACATCAAGTTTTGCAGATGAAATATTACCATCATCATCTAGATAAACTAGTTCATAACCACGACCAAACATACTACAATCTTCACCTATTTCGGAGTCAAGATCAGAAATAGTTTGGCTTTTGTAGGCATCAAGAATTGGAGAAATGTCCACACCTTTCGAGGCTTGATATTGCACAGGATTGCCTAATAGATGCCCAACATTGAGAGTCGTAATATATTTGGCAAAATTATGATAAACCACAATGTCATTTGGTTTCTTACGATCAATTTTAGGGTCATTATCAAAATATGACTCCAGCCTTTCATAGTCAGCAATATAATTCTTGTGTTTCTCAATCAACTTTTTAATTATGTTTCCAGTCAACTGAGTCTCTCTTGGTAGCGTAAAAGCTTTTCGTTTCATTTTCTTCCTCCTAGAAACTTATTGCACGATCCAGTCGTGATTCTTCATTGCTCGACGCCCATGTCGGTCTCCTGTCGTCTCCACAGACGAATTCATAAATACTTGCGAGAACATCAAGGGCGTCATCATGAGCGTTCTTGCCTTTCCTCTGGTAACTCATCACCTGTTTGTAGAACTCAGGGAAACGAGTCCTCCAATTAGGTGGCATATATACATGATTTTGGACCCAGGCTGAGCTTGCAAGAATGCGAGACTCCTTATTGTGTGTTTGCGGCACACTCTCAATCTGGGTACGATTAGAGCTATATCGTTCGTTCATAAGCCTTTGAACATTTCTGGCGAATCCACGTCCACCGTTATTAGATTCAATGCGAGAAATATTTACTGCACCACTAAATAAAAGCTCTGCAACCTTAGGTTCAGTCACTTCCATAGATTCGTCTGAAAAAACCAAGTCACTAATATAGAATTCTTTTTCAAACACAACACCATTGATTGAACAGAGAAAATCAGAACCAGTATCGGCCGTATCAGTGAAGTTTATGACCTTGCCCGATGGTAGTTTTTCCCACTCCTTGAACTCTGAATACAATCGTCCTTTTATATCGATAGGCGTCTGATTGTAGTTGGCCTCGAAAATATCGACATTCATCTCTCGCTTAATAAGATTCATGTCTTTATCACTCAAGATGTCTTCACAAAGCATTTCACCCTTGTCATTCTGAACGTGATACTTAATAATCTCACACTCGTCAGCAAATGCTTCCATGATACGTCCAGCTAGATCTCTAGAAGACCAACGGGTCATAATAATGATGCACTTCTTCTGCCCCTCAAGGCGAGAGAGCATAGTGTTTACAAACCACTGATATGTGTTGTCTAGTGCAGTTTCGTTATAGGCCTCCTCAGCCGACTTAATAAGGTCATCGCAAATTAAATAGTCACAACCAAAACCAGTGGCTGTGCCGTTCGGAGAGGTAGCTAAATACGAAATCTGACTTTGTCCGTCTATAGTCCATTTCTTGGCACTTGCATCACCGTACTTAACTTTTGTTTTAGGGAACATGTCGGAAAAAACGACACGTTCACCCATCTTTTCGGTTTGAATGGTATTTCGGACGTTTTTAGAGAAAACACTAGCGACATCTTCGTTGTATGAGGCCGTCATAACTCGACTAGCTGGATTACGCCCGAGAAGCCATGCCGTAAGACATTGAGCCGTTAAAGACTTACCGTGGCGTGGTGGCGCGTTAATGATAAGAAAACGCTTGTCTTTATTATTAATAAAGTTTTCCACAGACTCACAAAATTCTTTGAGATATGGTCGCTCGTCTTTATAAAAACTCGAATAGAGTATTTTACAAAAATCATAAAGATGACGTCTTGCCAGCTCTAATTTAGCACCAAGCTTAATCACCTCATCTCTTGTCATTTTGCAAGCTTCCTTAATTCATCTTCGGTTAAGTTTTCAAATGGATTGAAGATTTCTTTTTCCGAAACATCTTTAGTCTCTTGAGGATCAAAATTACCATTAAGCTTAATAAGGAGCTCTAGGGCTTTCATTTTTTCCATTGGGCTTGTTTCAGCACTCTTAACGATATCGTGTAGTGTTTTCACGCCATTAGTAATACTATCTGGGTCTTCAGAAGCCATCACCTTGGCTATGGCACGATAAGAAAAAGCATCTTTCGGTCTTCCTCCGGGGTTTTTCCCAAACGTATTGCCAGGAGCAAAAGTTCCATCCGACTTTCTTCCGACTTGTACGGTTCTAGCTTTCTTTTCTTTTGCTACTTTTTTGACAGTCTTTCGAACTGGTTTCTTTGCGACAGAAACCTTAGTGGGTGTTTCTTTTTTGGAAACAACCACCTTTTTTGCCGAATCGTTCTCCTGTCTTTTTATAGGCATTTTATTGCTTAGTTTTCACCTTCCTGTGTTTCTGGATTATGTTCAGTTTCTTTAGGATCTTTCATTACATCTTCTTCCGCTAGAGTATTCTCATTATTAGAGTCATCTGGTGCATGATTTTCCTCTGAAGCGTTTTCTACTGGTTGTTCTGATTCATGCTGTTCAGCTTCAGCTGCAGGAGATTCTTCATGAGTGGTTCCTTCTGAGGCCCCTTGCTGACTATCGTTATTTGGTTGAGTTTCTTCAGAAGGCTCATCATGTTTTTCTGACTCTTCGGTAGCGTCATCGTGTTTTTCTTCAGAAGTTTCAGGATGTTCTGGCTCAGTAATCTCTTCATGTGTTTCAGGGGATTCTTCAGCAGTATTTGAGTTTTCCACAGACTCATCTTTTGTTTCTGCCCCCTTGAGTACAAACACGATTGGGTCTCCAAAAATCACTTTATGACATTTACCGTTTACGAATTCGTCAGTGATGTCAAAATCAATACCATAAAAATCAACGATCACACGGCCGTTACTATCTTTTTCTACAAAAATCTCATATTCCATTATTTAATTCCTTGTTTTTAATCTATCCATTAGCTGTATTCGCCTTGCATTAGTATTTCTACCTTTTAATTCTTCTATTAACTCTTCAACGCTTTTATTACGTAGTCCCGCTCCTTTCCGTCCAAAGATAATAATTTTAGGTCGCCTTAACATCTGATTATCTGTAGATTCTCCCATCACACCTATTTCAGCTAGAATCTTGCCAAGTGGTCTATAAACAATGAATGCTTGATCCCTCCGAATTACCGCTCTTAAATCATGTAGGTTAGCTGAGAAGATGAGGGAATTAAGTGTTTGAACAGTTAGCCCCAATAGCTCACTATAACTAAATTCTTCACGGATTTTTCGCTTTGTAAAATCGAAAGTCCGTTCAAATAAAAGCTTTGTTGTTACTAGAGATTCAAGTTCATTAATTCTAGTCTTCAGATCCATAAATTGCTCCACTTAATAGGTTTCCAATAAAAAAGACCTCCGAGGAATTACCCTCAAAGGTCGTAGAAATCTAGTTGAATTATAACATAATCAGAAAAAAGTATTGACATTAAACTTAGTTGAGCTATAATCAAACTAAATTTATGCACTTACAATTACCCTAGTTTTCGCTAGGGTTTTTGTTTCCCCAAAATAATAATGGTTTATTTTGGAGGTTGTTCATTATGTTGGACAATAAGAGAATATCAGTAATGAGAGCACGTCTAGGTGTCCGTGCTTCTAAATTGATAAAAGACGATAAATTCTTGCCCATGTTTAGAAATCGACAAATAAGGTACAAGAAAGAGTTTGAAGAATCAGTTAAGATAGCTAATAAAAAGCGAAATCCTGAGCACTTCTTTGCTAAAATCTGGTCTTGTGAGAATGTCGAGAAGACACTTAAGATGATGAGGTCTATTATCTATTGTGCGATCGAGAAGGCACGTGAACTTCAAGAATCGATTAAGAGGATTAAAACCGAACAGGATATTAAGGAGAACATTAATCCTATTGGCTTAGCTCAATTTACCAAAATGAAGCATGACTTCTTTGGATTGTAGTTAGAACTCTGGAATATTCGTTATAATTCACTTTTAGTGAATACTTTTTGGTATTCATAGTCCAAATAATATAACCATTTTCGTGAACCCACGAAAATGGTTTGTTCGGTCTCATATAAACCCATAAAAATACCGAACATAAACCAAACAAAAAATCATGATCATTTTCGCCAGGCAGTGAATATGATCAATAAAAATATCAAAACTAATCTCTATATAGATAATAAGTTTTACTTATTAATATTAAAAAGAATCTATATAGAGTATAAATAATAAATTTAAGCTGGAGGTAGGAAAGATGCAGTAAGATGTTAATTAGTGAGGCTTTTGAGAATTATAAAGAGGTGGAAATTATCGCAAGGGGATTATCGCCAAAAACACTAGAGTCGTATATCTATGCAGAAAAATTAGTTATTGAATATTTTACAGATACAGATGTTAAGAACATTACCACTATAGATGTTGCTAAATTCTATCAATATCTCTGCAATCATCAGAGACCAGACACCGCTAGGGGTAATATTATTTGTCTACGATCAGTACTAAAAAGGTGCGTGCGTAAAGGTTGGCTTAATCTAGACGTAGAAGACATTAAAATCCCAAAACGCGAAAAGAGAATTATTACCTACTTAACCGAATCCGAAATAAATAGTTTTATCTCTGTAGTAGGCCAGCAATGCCGAGGTTATTCTAATCTTAATAGATTAAGGAATGTCGCCATAGTGAGCTTATTATATGATTCCGGCATTAGGATTAGTGAACTCTGTTCGTTAAATCGTAATAGTATAAAGGATAGACAATTCATTGTAATAGGTAAGTCTAAAAATCCCAGAATTTGTTTTATTACAGAGAAAACTGAACAAAGAATAAAAGACTATCTAGATCTAAGGGATGATAATGATAGAGCTTTATTTATTGCTAATCAAACTAGTAAACGAATCACTTCCGATAATGTACGTAAGGTCTTCCAGAATGCTTGTGACCGCTCGGACTTCATCAATATTCATCCACATACAATCCGACACTCTTTTGCTACAAGATTATTAGATAAAGAGGTAGACATTAGGTACATAGCAGAGCTAATGGGGCACGAAAGCCTAGATACCACCAAGATGTACACTCACTTTTCAAACCCAAAATTAAAGAAAATCTATGAAAATGCCTTGTCATAAAAATATATTAGCGTTATAATTAAATCAATATAAATCGTACATTAATATCTATCTTGAACCACAAGATAGTGTAATGCGAAATACTCTGTATACGAGTAGTTATATTACGGTGTTTAGAGCGCTTCCTTGCCAAGGAAGAGGTCGAGAGTTAGAGTCTCTTAGCTCGCACCATTATCATAATCTTTTGAAAAGATTATGGTAGGAATTCTCCACTGAAACCCCCCTTTCAGTGGAGAATTTTTATTTAATAGTATTGCAGAAACTTCTATTCAAACATATAATAGAAACATTAACAAAGGAGAAAAAATGCCAAATTTGGACTTATTTAATATTGGATTGATCTGCTTAGCTCTAGTCTTTGTACTTGTAGTCTATCTCGTCTCCACTTATAACTCTATTATTAGATTAAACGAACGTGTTAAAGAGGCCTGGTCTGGCATCACCGTAATTCTCAAACTTCGTGCTGATCTCATTCCAAATCTCGTTAACACTGTCAAAGGTTATGCTAAACATGAAAAAGAAACCTTTGAGGAGGTTACAAAAGCTCGTACTGCCGTTATGTCTGCTAAGAGTGTTGACGAATCTGCTGCTGCAGAACAAACTTTGCAGGGTGCACTTAGCAAAATCTTCGCTCTTGCTGAAGCTTATCCTGAGCTAAAGGCTAACGAAAATTTTAAAGAACTCCAGAGTCAGCTCGTTGATACTGAGGAAAAACTACAAGCCTCTCGTCGTTTTTATAATGCAGGTGCCAGAGAATTTAATACCAAACTGATTCAATTTCCAGTCAATATTCTTTTTGGTTCACGCTTTGAAAAATATACATACTTTACCGTAGATGAAAAAGAGATGGAAAAAATCGATAAGGCTCCATCAGTCGAATTCTAAATGAAAGAGAATATAGAAAAGAGGGGGTAGTCCCCCTCTTTTAATAAGTGTTATGTATAAACAAATTGCAGAAAATAAAAGAAATACCGTTCTGATCTTTCTCGGTTTCATTTTTCTGATTTCTGCAATTGGCAGTCTTTTCGCCTATGTTTATAATGATCCGTCAATCGCCATAGGTACAGTCATTGCTGCACTTATATACGCCAGTATTCAATATTTTTTCTCCACCAAGCTTGCTATTCTTATGACCGGCGCTAAACAAGCTAATCGTCGCGATAATAGGCGTCTCTATCAAATAGTTGAAAACCTCACTATTACAGCCGGTTTACCAATGCCGGAAGTTTATATCATTCAAGATTCAGCACCGAACGCCTTTGCGACTGGTCGCGATCCTGATCATGCTATAGTTGCCGCTACTACCGGCTTGATCGATATTATGGATGATAAAGAGCTTACCGCCGTAATGGCTCATGAGCTTTCACATATCAAAAATTATGATATTCGAGTTTCTGCTATTACTTTCGCTTTGGTCTGTATTATTGGCTTTATTTCTGATCTTGGACTTCGCATGACCTACTTTACTCGTAAAAAAGATGAAGAGAATAGCCCAATCGGTTTATTTATGATTATTATTACCTCTCTACTTGCTCCAATTGTGGCAAGTTTAGCACAGATGGCAATTTCTCGAGAGCGTGAATATCTTGCTGATATTTCTGCAGTGGAACTCACCCGTTTCCCCGAAGGAATGATCTCGGCCCTCAAAAAGCTAGAAGAACATGGTAGACCTATGCAACGTCAAAACGCTGCCACTGAAGCTATGTTTATTAATTCGCCACTTAAAAAACAGTTCATTAATTTATTCAGTACTCATCCATCCCTCGAAAAGCGCATAGCGCGCTTAGAGCGAGCTAAAGATAGCTTTTAAAAAGATTAATATATAATCAAATAGGAAACCACTGTGAAGAAAAATCAAAAAAACGAAAAAATAACTAGCCGAATTAAATTGCATCGTTCATTTCACCGCTCCTATCGTGAAGACTATGAACGACCAACCGAAATACCTGGACTCATGTCTCACGTGGCGGCCACTTTTAAGATTATTCGTCAAAATCTTAAGATTTTTCTCCCGCTCATCGGTTTAATTGTATTACTTTATGTGGTTTTAGTCGGACTGATGAGTGAAAATACCTTTCAAGAGTTTAAGGATTCCATTGATCGCACCAATAAAGAAATCGTTAGCGGTCGTCTTGGTAACCTTGGTCGGGCTGGTTTAACTCTAGTTGGTACTGTCGCCACTGGCGGGCTTACCACTATGAATGATGCGCAAAAGGTTTTTTCAGTTCTTCTCTGTATTATTACTTGGCTAGTTTCCATCTATCTTACCCGTCATCTTCTTGCTGGTAATCATCCTCGCATGCGTGATGGTCTCTATAACGCTTTAACTCCTCTCATTTCTACTCTTTTTGTAGCTCTCATTATTTTTGTTGAGTTAATCCCTATTATGTTCGTAGTAATTACGTATCAAGCTGCAGTTTCAACAGAGTTTTTAAAAACTCCTTTTTATGCTCTAGTTTATTTCATCTTCGCCAGTCTCATGACTATTTTAAGTGTTTATCTTACTTCCAGCTCTCTTTTGGGGCTTATCGCAGTTTCTGCTCCAGGTCTTTATCCGCTTAATGCCATTGAGACAGCCCGTAACTTAATTGCTGGTCGTCGTATTCGTTTCCTTGTTCGGCTCATCTATCTTTTTTTCTGTGTTGCTTTAATTTATGTAATTGTGGTCCTGCCGGCTATTCTTCTCGACATTCTAGTCAAAGGTGCCTTTTCATGGTTAAAAGATCTTAGTATTCCATTTGTTCCTGCCGTCTTACTAATCGTAACTGTCTTTGTTTTTATCTTTGTTTCGATTTATGCGTATCTCTTCTACCGCCAGCTCCTAGATTATAAAGACGATTTTTATCCAGTTGTTACCCCTAAGAAAATCAAGGAGAAGAGTTTGAAAACCAAAAAATCCCGTGTAAGGTTTTTCCAAAGAATCAAAAAAGAGAAGAGCTCACACGATATAAAAAAGGTAAAAAGTTCAGATAATTCAAAGGAAATCGATGAGTCAGCTTAATTCTGTCACGAAAGCAGAAGCGGAAGCTCGGATTCTCAAGCTTCGCAAGCTAATTAATGACTATCGTTACCATTACCACGTCTTAGACGAATCTATTATGTCGGAATCGGCTGCGGATTCTCTAAAGCATGAGTTGACACTACTTGAAGAGAAGTTTCCTGAACTTATTACTCCCGACTCGCCAACTCAGAGAGTAGCAGGTAAACCACTCGACAAATTTAGCAAAGTTACGCATCAAACCCGTATGATCTCCCTCGCTGATGTTTTTTCTGAAGCTGAGGTTAGAGAATGGGTGGCCAGAAATTATAAGCTTGTTTCTTCAAAAACTCAATTCACATTTTTTACCGATATTAAAATGGACGGGCTTGCTATGTCTCTTCGTTATCATAATGGTGTATTGACGCAGGCTGTTACGCGTGGCGATGGTTTAATTGGTGAAGATGTCACAATGAATGTCCGTACAATTAATAATATCCCTCTCAGATTAAACGGTGACCCGTCGGATACTCCGGAACATGTTGAGGTACGTGGCGAAGTGATTATTTTTAAAGCAGATTTTGAGAAACTGAATCAGATGCAGTTATTAAAAGGAGAAAAAACTTTTGCTAATCCACGCAATTTAGCTGCTGGTTCAATCCGTCAGCTTGATCCCAGAGTTGCTGGTTCGCGCCCACTTCGCTTTATGGCTTATGATCTCGTTACCCCAGACTTACCCACCCACCAGCTTGCCTATCAAAAAATCCGAGAATATGGCTTCCAGACTTCTATGCAGGATCATACCTTTGATTCGCTCGACCAAGTAATTGAAGAGATTCACCATCTTGGACAAATTCGTCAGGACTTGCCTTTTGGTACCGATGGTATGGTAATTAAGATTAATGATCGAAAGATCTACCAAGAGCTCGGTATAATTGGTAAGACACCACGTGGCGCCGTTGCTTATAAATATCCAGCTGAGGAAGCCACTACCAGGGTTCGCGATATTGTCATTTCTATTGGTCGCACTGGCGCTGCTACACCGGTGGCAATTTTTGATCCAGTCGAAGTGGCGGGTAGCATCGTTCGCCATGCTACATTACATAATGCTGATGAAATTAGCCGCCTCGATTTACGCATTGGCGATACGGTTATTGTCTATAAAGCTGGTGATATTATTCCGCAGATTAAAGAGGTTCTCGTGTCTTTACGGTCTAATGATCTGTCAGTCTTTGATTATCAAGAAGCCTTGAGAGAGCAATATCCTGAGCTTGAATTTGAACGTCCGGCTGGTGAGGTTGTCTATCGTGTGAAAGGACTTGATTCTAATCTTATTCTTAAGCGTGCAATAGAATATTATGCTAGTAAACCTGCTCTCAATATTGAAGGATTAGGTGAAAAGAACGTCAATCTTTTAGTTGATTCCGGTCTCGTAAAAAATCTTTCTGATTTATATAAACTTGACGTGACTCAGGTGTCGGGATTAGAACGTTTTGCTGAGGTTTCTGCCAAGAAGCTAATTAATGCTATCAAAAATTCAAAAACAGCTTCACTTGCTAAATTTATTACTGCGCTTGGTATTCGTCATGTTGGCGTACAGACTGCAATTTCGTTGGCTAATCATTTTAAATCTCTGGATCGTTTGATTGATGCCACCACTGATGATCTTCTTTCTATCCCTGATATTGGTCAAGTTGTTGCAGAGTCGATCTTAGCTTATTTTGCTGATGAAGATAATCTTGAACAATTAAAACTTATGCGACAACTCGGGGTTAATCCATATTATGATAATCAAACAATAAAACCTCTCGCTGGTCAAAGCTACGTGGTCTCAGGCACACTTGCTTCTATGGGGCGCGATGAAGCCGAAGCTAAATTACGTGATCTAGGTGCTACTGTTACGAGTTCGGTCACCAAGACTACTACTGCACTTATTATTGGAGAGAAACCGGGTAGCAGTAAGACTATTAAAGCTGAAAAACTTGGCATTCCAGTCATACATGAGTCGGAATTCCTTGAACTTATCAAAAAGCCATAGACCCCACCTTTTAATAATGCATAAAAAATCACCTCTACTAGAGGTGATTTTGAATTTATTTTAGTTATTGAATGGATTTACTAGACTTAATTCCTCATTATCCTCTGCAATACGCATTAATTCATTGTATTTTGCGATACGTTCAGAACGAGAAAGCGAACCAGTCTTGATTTGCCCGGCCCCAAGACCAACGGCAAGGTGGGCGATTGAATTATCCTCAGTTTCGCCTGAACGGTGTGAAATTATGGTCTTAAAACCATTTTTCTTTGCCATCAAAACAGCATCAATCGTTTCAGAAAGTGAACCGATTTGGTTTGGCTTAATTAAAATTGCATTACCAGCTTTCTCTTCAATACCACGACGAAGTAGCTTTGTGTTTGTCACAAAAAGGTCATCACCGACAAGTTGCACCCGGTCACCAAGTTTCTTGGTTAGTAGTTTCCAGCCATCCCAGTCATTTTCAGCTAATCCGTCTTCAATTGAAACGACAGGATAATTGTCTAAGATCCATTCATACCAATCGATCATCTCCTCAGAAGTTTTATTCTCGTTCGCAGTTTTAATTTCATAATGTTCATCTTTATAAAATTCAGATGAAGCAATGTCCATTGCGATTGCAATATCTTGTCCAGGTTTATATCCTGCTGCCTCAATAGCTAATTTAATACATTCAAGAGGTTCATTGTTTCCATCTTTTACGCGAGGAGCATAACCGCCTTCGTCACCAACCGTTGTCGTGTATCCACGTTCCTTTAATACTTTCTTCAAAGCATGAAAGGTTTCTGCACCCATCCGAATCGCATCGTAAATATTAGTTGCACCAACTGGCATTAACATATATTCCTGAAAATCAGTACTCCAATCGGCGTGTGCTCCGCCATTCATTACATTCATCATCGGCATTGGTAATGACATTTCATTCTGTGTTCCGGCAAGACTTGCAATATATTCATAAAAATGTATACGCTTTGCTCTCGCCATAGCTTTTGCAGTGGCCATAGAGACTGCAAGAATTGCGTTTGCACCAAGATTTGACTTGTTCTCGGTGCCGTCTAATTCAATCATCGTTTGGTCTACTGTATTTTGTTCAGCGGTAGTACCAACTAACTGCTCGCGAATCTGATTATTAACATTATGTACGGCTTTCATTACTCCTTTACCACCGTAGTAACTTGCATCGCCGTCGCGAAGCTCTAATGCTTCACCAGAGCCGGTTGAAGCTCCAGAGGGAACCATTGCCCTCCCTACACTACCGTCAGATAGAAACACATCTGCTTCCACAGTTGGGTTGCCACGACTATCGAGGATTTGTCTTGCTTTGATTTCTTTTATCGTTAAGTTATCCATGACTGCATTATAACATTTTTAAAAATACTTATGGTATGATATATTAAAGAACAAGTTTCTAATAATGAAAGGTATATGATGCCAGAAGAAAAATATGGCGATATTGATGTTAATCCAATTGAGACGCGCATTGATACTAAGAATAAACCTGTAAGAAATACCGATCAGGACTTTGCTCAGGCTATTGAGACCGCCTCAGCCTTAATACCAGAGCAGCCTGAATCTGATACCGCAGTTCCTG
>ERZ773063.173-NODE-173-length-43855-cov-14.418562_pt1 | contig 43855 bp, 70 predicted proteins | sample MGYA00580625_ERZ773063 | MGnify/ENA primary metagenome ERZ773063 (study PRJEB29015, sample SAMEA2738022) | human oral metagenome | biome: human oral; feature: human-associated habitat; material: dental | place: China | collected 2042 ... | reverse complement strand
AAGGCATACAAAATAAATTTATAGTGAGTAGATGAGAAAAAATCATCAAAAGGAGTACGGCCTAAGTGGGTGGGTGAAAATCCCTTAAATGGAAAAAACACAGTCCGAAAGGAATTGATATAGTCTGTTCTTGTATGAAAGTGCAAGAAGGTTATAACGGAAACGGTTATAGTCGAAACAAAAAGTGCGAACGACATCGTATCGGTTCAGCCACTGGATCGTCGTAATGGGCAGGTATTCTTCCTCAAATTTACGTACGGCAATAACAAAGGCAAAATTAAAGCTGGCGATGACATGATCTCCAGTCAGCGTGGTTTTGTTGGTGCGGACTATGCAGGTGAAAAGGTAAGTGGCGAGTCTCTTACAATTGCAGGTGGCAAAGTAACTCATACAGTATTGCACACGCCGATTAAACCAGGCACAGTTCGTCTCTCCACACCTGATGATTTGTCTAAAGAGTTGTGGGATGTGCCTAATGCAGATGGTATTACTGGTACTATCACGGACACAGCAACTACAGGTCTTGGTGCTGGTACGATTAATTACGTGACTGGTGCGCTTTCTTTAACTGGCGTAACGCAGACGCATGTAGAGTTGGACTTTGAATATGACCAGAACAGCTTTGACGCTCCAGTTGATCAGGTAGACGTACGTGTTGTGTCTGAACCTGTAGTAGCTCGTCCTAAAAAATTAAAATCCGTGTATATGCTCGATAAACTAATTGCATAAGTTTCAAGTATGTGCAATGTCGCTTTATCATAGAAATATGGTGAATGATAACTCCGTGAATTGCTGGGAAATCCTAAGAGCATAACATACTACAATGTAATCCGAAAGGGTAAGCGTGAAAGTAGCGAAAGCAGAAAAAAATGTTATGATACTCTATGATGAAATAAAAGACGTAATAAAAGGAATATAAAGATTTACGTTTCTAAGGAGATAAATAAATGGATAATCAGCAGTCATTAGATAGATATATAAAAAGTAAATAGCTAATGATTCAACGACTAACTCAGGCATGGGTGTAGATTAATAGAAGAATTAATCGAAGTGCGGAGTACCTAAGTTGTGTAAAAGCAATAGGGTAATGATATAGTCTGTTCTTGTGTGAAAGCATGAGAGTTTAATTAATAAAAATTAAACATAAAATAAGGTTGCATATGATCTCAAGATGAGCTTTGGTCTCGATATGGATCAGGTGATACTCAAAGCTACGTCTGGAGAAATTGGGTATGAAATTGACAACGAGATTAGAAAAACCATTAAATTGGTAGCATAGTCTCCGTGTATTGTGAAGTGCATGTAAAAAATATTTATCTAATTGCTGGAAAACCTTAAAGACTAATGCACTACAACGTAATCCGAAAGGGTAAGCGTGAGAGTGGCGAAAGCAGAAAAAAGTTTTTAGTATGGCCTATGGTTAAATCCTAAAGGTTGAAAATAAGTAGGTAATCAGCAGCTAAGTCCCGAAAGAGGGAAAAGTTCAACGACTATCCGAAAGCTATAAAGGCATACAAAATAAATTTATAGTGAGTAGATGAGAAAAAATCATCAAAAGGAGTACGGCCTAAGTGGGTGGGTGAAAATCCCTTAAATGGAAATGGTAAATGTGTGCTAGTGAGTTAAGTAAGCACATAAAGATATAGTCTGTTCTCATATGAAAATGTGAGAGGGTTAATGGAAACGATTAATCCGCAACAAAAAGTATGCAGGACTTGCTCAAGATTGCAGGGTCTCAGTCGGTCTGGAACAAACTGCCTGAATTTAAAGGGCAGGACATTAAGACACATGAAGCTACACTGTTCAACGCAATTGTAGACGCTTCCAACACGATTCTTGGTAACACGAAACGTTATGAAGCATCTTTCATCATTTGCGGCAAGAATGCAGCTACATATATTGAATCTTTGAATACAAACGTCGGTCAGGTTCGTGAAATCTTTAAACGGGTATCCACGAATGGCGTTGTAGGCGGGCCTCATTTGGTAGGTATCTTGGATGAAAAGTTCAAAGTGTATAAAAATCCGTACTATCCTGACAATGAAATTTTGGTTGGTGCAAAAGGGGAAACGTTTATTGAGGCAGGTTATGTTTATGCTCCGTACTTGCCTTTATTTGCTAGCCAGTTATTAGTGGATGCGGACTTCAAATCACAGAGGGGCTACTGTACACTCTACGCCAAGAAAGCACTCAACAAATTTATGTATCATCGCTTGACGCTTGTTGATAATACACAGGTTAGTCCTTAATAGCTAGAATAAAGCAGCTAATTAAGAGAGTGTATAGATATTAATAAGTAGTTAGTGTTTATGCAGTAAGTTAGAGGAAAGAAGCCTACTAAAAGGTGAATAAGAAAAAATAAATAGTATACCAAGTAGGAGGATGGGTAAAACCGTCCTCTTTTCTTATTGACTTTGGGTAGCGAATAGAGTATAATAACAAGTACAAAGTTTTTAATTAATATAAAGACAAAAGATAAGGGAGTAATGAGAGTGGAAGAAAAAATTGAGAGAAGTAAAAATTGGGGCGGGAAGGGCATGCGAACTTATAATAATGGGGTAGTTGCACATCGCTATTATGAGGGAGAGCAGCCAGATGGGTTTGTTTTGGGGATGTTACCAAGAACCGAAGAGCAAAGAAAAAAAAGTAATGCAAAACGAGTACAGACAACAATTAAAAAATATGGTGTAGCAAATGTAGCACAAAATAAAGAAGTGCAAGAGAGAGCGGTACAGACTAATAGAGAAAGATATGGAGTTGACTTTGCCCAACAGTTAGAAGAGACAAAACAGAAGATTAAGAAAACTAATATGGAACGGTATGGTACTTTAAATGGCAAGCCGTTACGTCCAAAAGTAGAAAAGCCTAAGAAAGAAAAACGAGTAAAGAAAGAGAAGCCGCCAAAGGACACAAGAAAGGGACACTACTATAATAATGGAGTACTCACAAAAAAGATTCGTGAGGGTGATGAAATACCAGAGGGATTTGTAAGGGGTATGTTATTAAGTGCCGAATCGAAAAAGGCTCGTGGTGAGAAAGCCAAAGCGACATTTCTTAAAAAATATGGGGTTGATAGTCCCTCTAAACTTGAGTCAGTAAAAGCCAAAGCAAGGGCTACAAACTTAAAGAAATATGGGGTTGTTTGTTCAGCACAGGCTGAGTCAGTAAAAGAGAAGATTAAAGCAACAAATTTAAAGAGATATGGCGTAGAGTGTTCATTTCAGTCAGACGAGGTAAAGGAGAAAATTAAGGCAACAAATTTAAAACGATATGGGGTTGATAATGCTTTTAAGTCAGAAGAGATAAAAAAGAAAATTATGGCATTACATCGTAAGAATCTTGGTGTGGACTATCCTATGCAGTCAAAAGAGGTAAGGGAAAAATCTATTAAAACCTCATTAGAAAAATATGGAACGGAGTATCCTAACCAATCAGATATAGTTAAACAGCACATAAAAGAAAGTAACTTACGGATTTATGGAGTAGAATATCCAGCACAGTCAGAAGAGATAAAAGAGAAAACAAGAAAGACAAATATGGAACGATATGGCGTGCCTTGTTTTTTCATGACGTTAAAAGAGTGGGAAGATTCAAATGACAGTAAGCCAAATAGAGACTTTGCGGAAGAGTTGACAAGATGTGGGATTAAGTTTGAAAGAGAATATAGACTTGACTGGTATTCTTACGACTTTAAGGTAGGAAATGTGTTAGTTGAGATAAATCCTACTGCAACTCATAATACATCGTGGAGTCCTTACGGTAATCCTAAAGAAGAGAATTATCATAAAGACAAGACACAGATGGCGTGGAAGAATGGGTTTAGTGTGATCCATGTGTTTGATTGGGATAGTGAAAGTAAGATATTAAAGTTGTTGAGTAAGAGAGCTAAAGTATATGCCCGTAAGTGTGAAATAAGAGAAGTGAGTCAAGAAGATACGAGTGAGTATTTAAATCAGTATCATTTACAGAACACATGTAGGGGTCAAAAAATACGCTTAGGACTATATTATAAAGATGAGTTAGTGTCTTTAATGACGTTTGGTAAGCCTAGATATAACAAAAATTATGAGTATGAGTTGTTGAGATACTGCGCTAATTATTATGTAGTGGGTGGCGCTGAGAAGTTATTTAATCATTTTGTAAAGACGTATAATCCTTGTAGCGTAGTTTCATATTGTGACCTGTCAAAGTTTAGTGGGAAAGTGTATGATAATTTAGGGTTTGCGTTACTAAAGATAAATTCACCTAGAAAACATTGGTATAGCTACAAAGAGGGACGTCATATTACGGGAAGTTTTTTATTACAGCACGGGTACGATCGGATTTTCCATGAGAATTACGGTAAAGGGACGTCAAATGAAGAGTTAATTGCGGAACGTGGGTATTTTCCTGTATATGATTGCGGGCAGGCGACGTATGTATGGAAAAAAGACAAAGAATAAGAGTAAAAAAGACATGATGCAAGCATAGAGCGGTTTGAAATAATGACTTATATATATAGTTTTAGGTATATTATTTGTTTTTTGGTTATACTATTTATTTTTCAAAGAGAGTAGCCAAAAGTAGGTTTTAATGGGGTAGGGGGAGTGCTATTCTCACTCTATCTCATAATTTTATTTAAGTATTAAAGGAGATATTGTATGGCAGTAGAATTGTTTAACAGCACGAACAGAACGATTCGTATTCCGCAGTATAATTACAAGGGTTCGTATGTATTTGAGCCGTATGAAGCAAAGCTAATTGAAGAAGACCAGGCGGCATTTTTCAAGCCGTACGCACGTGCAGGAATTATTGTACGTACGCCGCTTGCTCTGTCGAAACGCACTATTGAAGATATAAAAGTGGCTGGTGTGGAAATTGCGGATAGTGCAGTACAGCTAAAAGATACTGTAGCGAAGAGTGTAAAGGATATTGCAGATGGTACAGTAGAGACGGTTGGTAAAGTGGCTGACCACGCACAGAAAGTTGCGTCTGACGTTATTGAAGATACTGTAAACGATGTGACTGAAGTTACAGACAAAGTAAAGAAGTATACGGAAGAGTTTTTGGACTCGTTGAAGTTGGTAGAGCTAAAAGAAAAAGCACAAGAGTTTGGAATTGATGCCTCTAACATTAATAAAAAATCCGAAGTAAAAGAAATGATCTTGGCTGCACAGAAAAAGAGGCAGTAATAACGTAGCAAAGGGAGAGGGGTACAGATGAGCAGGTCAGACGATAGGCTGTTGGTAGATGACAGTTCTTTTACCAACGACTATATGAATTCTCTCTCGAAAGCTCGTAGAGATATAATTGAGGACTGTATGATAGTGTTGGGTTATCCCGTCATTACATTATATATTACGCAATATCAGATAGATAAATTGATAGACTTTGCAACGAGAAAGTGTGAATCAAAAGTATCTATGCCGCATTTAGCCTTGATAAACGTGGGAAACGGTGTTGTAGATGTAAGCAAGTATGACGTGGAAGCTGTCAGACAGATTTATGAGGGCAATTTTGCAGGTTCCAGTAGCTGTGCCAAGTTAGAGATAGATCCTAACAGTGATGGTGGCGGTGGTAACTTGGGATTAAGCCCTTGTAATGTATGTGACCAGTTGTGTCAATATCGGGGGTACACAATGATGGATTCGCCCGATAGTAGGAAGATGTTATACGAATATATAGCGTACAACATGGCACGATCCGAAATGAGGAACTTGATACTTACAGATTGGTACTTAGACCCAACAAGTAACAAATTATACATAGATGGATTTAGTGGACTAGTAACCATGGAATACGTCAAAGCCCACTCAACTTTTGAAGAGATAGCGAGGGAGTCATATTGGCGTCAGTGGATTCGTGATTATACGCTTGCGATGGTAAAAATTACAGAGGGTAGAATACGCTCAAAGTATAAAATATCAAGCGGGGTATTTGAAATAGAATCTGATGAATTAATAAATGAAGGTAATAATGACAAACAGGAACTTGAGCAAAAGTTGACGGATGGTGATTTTGGTTATTGGAACATAATGCGAGGGTAGAAGGAGTAATATTGCATGAGATTTAGACCGAACGGGTTTTCGAGTGATACCCCGATGTACGTTGCTGGTGTTGGTGGGGGACAGCCTGTAAGATGGTTGTATTCTGATTTTGGACAATTCCTGAACGTATGGGGTAAAAACAATAATGTAGATATTACTTTTAATCTTAAATCTCAAGAAGATATAGACAGAAAATTAAACATTTTAAGAGAGATGGTACGTAATGGTCAGTTAGCAAAAGACGATTTGTCGGAACTAGAGGAACGTTTACGTATGTTTAGTAATTTTTCTTGTGGCGGTAACGGAAGTCATACATCGGCCGCAACTATATCAGAAGCGCATGCAAAAGGCGTAAAGTATAAAGTGTATCAAGACGGACAATTAGTTGAAAAGATAGGGCGTGGGAAGCGTAAATTTGTTTCTAAGGCTATGATAAAAGCGTTGGCGGAAGCACGTAAACGGGCACATAGTGAAGAAGCAAACGCAAAGCGCCGTAAGTCTATTGAGGCAAAGCGTCTTGATAAAGAGGTAGATTCGGAGTAATATATTAATCGTTAAATTTTGGGGGTACAAACAATTGAGAAAGTATCGTAATTTTAAGAATTTGATTTCTGAAGAGTTGGAACTTGCAGGCCTTGAAAAGGGCACAGAAGTATTTGAATCCAAGCTGTCTGCTCTGATGAGTTTGGTTAATGAAGAAGTAAAGAAAGCGGACAGAAAAGACGCTGGCAATGATGTATTTGAAGATGTAGAAGCTGGCGACCTATTCATTGCAGACGCTGATAGCAACATCGGTGATTATGAAGTAGCGGCTGACGAAATCATTGAAATTGTTGATAATGGCGAAGAATGTGTTGTTAATATTTATGACGCTGACGGTGAATTGCGGGAAGAAGAAGTCGTAGTGTCTAATGAAGATTTGTTTGAGTTCTTGGACGGTGACGTTTCGGAAGTTGAGCTTGAAGATGTAGAAGAAGCGTCCCAGTACAAGGTAAAGGGCGGTAAGAAAATTAAACTCAACAAAGCACAGATTAAGTTGAAAAAGTTGAAAGCTGCTGGTAAGGCCGTAACGATTGATCGTGAAACAGGAAAAGTTCGTAAAAAGACAGCTGCTGAAAAGAAACTTGCTAAGAAACAGGCAAAGCAGGCTAAGAAGAACTTTAAACGTGGTAAGGCAAAACGCATTAAATCCTTAGCAAAATCTCGTAAGCTTAATAAGAAACAGCGTAAAGCAAATGAAGGTTTTGACATTTCCGCTAATGGCACGATTTTCCATGTAGAAGACGGCGACATTCTTACGTATGTTGATGGTTTTTTGACTGTTGAACGTGATGGCGTAGAAGTTTTCACTAATCTTCCTGTAAGTGAGTCCTTCTTAACAAAGTGCTTAATTGAAGGTGTTGTTGATTTTTGTGATCTCAATGAAGACGTAGAAGATGATGAATTTATTGAAGATGAAGAAGAAATGGAAGACATCGACGAAGAGTGTGAGGACAAAGAAGACGATGATGTTGAAGAAGATTGCGACGATGAGGAAGACGAAGAAGAACTTATTGAAGCAAAGAAAAAACGCCGTGGTGTAAAAGAGTCTCGCAAAGTAAAAGAATCAGAAGAATGCGAAGACGAAGATGATGACGACGTAGAAGAAGATTGTGATGATGAAGATAAGGAAGACGAAGAGGAAGAAGTTAAAGAATCCGTATTAGTTTTCCGTGATGAAAATGGATATTCCTTAGTAAAAGAAGGAAAAGAGATTCCTATGGGTAATCGCATTCGCACTCGTGCTTTCTTGCGTAATATGGGTAAGACTGTAACAAGCGAAGATTTGGATCGTGCTGTAGCTGGCCGTCTTGTATTGGTATAAGTGGTGATTGAATGAGTGTACGAGGATTAGAGAATACGTTAAGACTCATTCTATCTGATAGTTACAATATTCCTGACAGCGAATATGAAACGTTGTCAGGAATGGTTAGTAATTTAGGTATTGCCGATAGTGATGAATCTTACGGCATGATGTACCTTGCTTATGTAATGGCGAGGGATAATATAACGTTTCCGATAAGAATTAAAGATTTGCGTTTTATGTGGTCAAAAGAGGGTTCCGTACTCAACTTTACTAATATTCTTGTAAGTTTTAGTCGTAACGGGTTTGTAAAGCTGGCTAAAGTTGACAGTGAGTTAGTTGTTAAGGCGACAGACCAGCTAGAAGAGCTTGTATTTATTTTCCGAGATGTGATATACTTGTATAGTTTACCTGTTTTTGAGGGCGTGGCGGTACGTAATACTCCAAAGGCAGTAAAGAACTTTGTAACTAACATTCAAAAAGAGTTGAACGACGTAAAGATATTCGTTGAGCTTGAATCTTACGATAGTGATGACACGGAAAGGGTTAATTTAATCTTTAAGAAAGTGTCTGATTATACGTTAAAAGATAAAGAGTTAGAAGAGCTAGTTAAAAAGTATATAAAAACAGGTGAGCGTGATGTTGTGGATGTAGAAAGTTATCGTGACAGTAAATCAACTCTTTTTGTAGGGATTGACTTTAGGGCTGGCACGAAAAACTTTAATTCCGTAATAAACAACATTGATGATTTATTTGACGATTTGGAAATGAATTACGTAAAAGACTAAAGATAAAGAGAGGTATTGACTTATGAATATAATTGATCGTGGCAATAAATCACTTCTAGAGGCGTTACAAAAAGGCGCAAAAAAAGTGAGTGAGTCAAACGGGATTGCTCATAGTAAGTTAATTGATGACGGTAGAGTTGAGGAAGCAGTAGCAAATATTCCAGTGCAAGGCGGAGCATATAACTCTATACATAATCCTTTCATGTCAGGCGCTCAAGTAAAAAAACAGGTGAGCGTGGTTGATGATGTGGTAATTAATAAAAGCACACAAATTGATATAAAAGGAAAGTTAGAGGATAAGCTCCAGAAGTCAATCAGTACATTGGGTGAGACGGGAGAGTATTATAATGCTGTGGATGCGTTGTTTACTTTATTCACAATAGGAAAATTGACTGAAAGTTTAATGGAAAGTATAGATAGTAAAGATTTAAAGGAGATTAAGTCAATAATCAATGAATTTAAATCCGCTATTGATTCTTTTTAATGGACAGCCTAACGGAAAAGTGCTTGTCTTATATTGATTCATCTGATACATTAGTTATCGTGGACGTTTCAAATTATTTATATCGGTGTGCTTGGGCGAATAGAAGTTGTTATTACAGGGGAGTGTTCAAGGGACATATTGAAGGGTTTCTTGAATTTATAGTCTACTTAATGAAGAAATTTAAGGGGGCTAGAGTAGTATTAGCTTTGGATGGGAAAGATTCATCACGTCGCCGTATAAATGAGAATTACAAGAAAAACAGGTCACTTACAGAGGAAACAAAAGAAGTTCACGATATAGTTCATGGATCTTTTAGTGATGTTGTTGTATTGTCTGGTCTTATTAATAATGTTTTCGGGTGTTATGATAAAGATTATGAGGCAGATGATGTGTTTGGTTCTATAGTATCATATTATAATGATACATATAAGGGACGAAAGAATATATACATCTGCACAAATGATAAGGACATGTATCAGCTTGTATCAACGGAAGGTAATATAAAGACAAGAGTTGCACGAGGTGTTGGAACGTATGACCAAATGAGTGGTAACTTGGATATAGTAACGGAAAAGGAAGTTGCAGAGCGATTTAACGGTGTACATCCAAAAGATTTATTGAAATTTAGAGCTATAGTTGGGGATAGCTCTGATAACATTAAAGGGTATCATCGGTTCCTGAAAAGATATGCGAGTGAGATTGCCTGCAATGTGGATTATATTCAGAAAGACCATATATTTAGAGTAAAAGAGGGACATGCACTTGATAAAAGGGCTGAGGCTAAATGTAGAGACGTAATACTTAAAGACTTTGATATTTTTGAGTCTAATTATGAGATTATGAGGCTAAGAACATTCAATTTCAAAATATCACCTATTTGTTCAAAGCAATTTCATAAAGGCAGGGAAGAGATAAAAGAGTTAATAAATAAGTATGATTTACACAGTTTTTATTCATATATCAAGAGCAATAAATTAAGTTCTGTATAAAAAGGTTCGTGGAGAGGAAGAATTATGTATTATGTGTATATGGTAGAGTGTTCAGATGGTACTTTATATACGGGGTACACGGACAATGTAGTAAAGAGAATAAATACACATAATCAAGGTAAGGGTGCAAAGTATACACGAAGCAGAATACCGTGTAAGCTGGTGTACAAAGAGGAATACAAGACAAAGAATGACGCAATGGCCAGAGAGTGGTTCATAAAACATAGGCTAACAAGAATGGAAAAACTTAATTTAATCAGTTATAATAAAAGTTAAGTTGTATATTGTTCTCACTTTATAATTTCATTCAAAGGGGGTTGAGTTTATGGAACATTTTTTCGTAGTCATTGCAAGTATTCCATTTGTGCTTGGTATACTTGCATGTGTGTTGGCTTTTTGTGCCTTTGGTATTTTTCGGACTTTGTTCAAGAAGTTTTTTAAATAGAATATATAGTTTATGAAGTGCTAGTCAGGTAGGATGGACTAGCACTTTTTTATTGTGATTAAATATGATATAATAAATAAAAAGTATTATAGAGGTGATACAGTGGCAAAGTTTGATGATGTATTTGATAAGATGTGTTTGAGTATATTAAAAACGGGGGTTAGCTCAGAAGGAGAAGAAGTACGACCACATTGGGAAGATGGTACACCTGCACATACCATTAAGAAATTCGCAGTAGTTAATATATATGATTTGTCAAAAGAATTTCCAGTACCAACACAAAGGCCCATAGCATTTAAGTCCTGTGTAGAAGAGATGTTGTGGATCTGGCAAAAGCATTCAAATAATGTAAAAGACTTAAAAACTAGAATATGGGATAGTTGGGCGAATGAGGACGGTAGCATAGGCAAAGCATATGGGTATCAGTTAAATAAAGATTCCACATATACATTAGAAGATGGTAAGAAGTATAGAATGAATCCAGTAGATAAGTTGCTTTATGATTTACATACAACACCGTTCTCACGCCGATTAATTGTGCATATGTATAATATTGATGATTTGGATGAGATGAATTTATACCCTTGCGCTTATTCCATGACTTTTAATGTAACAAAGGATAAAAGAGGTAACAAGGTATTAAACGCAATCTTAAATCAGAGGAGTCAGGATGTATTAGCAGCAAATGCGTGGAATGTGTGCCAATATTCTGTATTATTACATATGTTAGCAAGGGAATGTGATATGTATGTGGGTAAGTTGGTACATGTAATAGCAGATGCACATATTTATGACAGGCATGTAGAGATAGTAAAAGAATTAATAGAAAGGCCTAAATACAAAGCACCTAAGCTGTGGATTAATCCGTTAAAACGATACTTTTATGAATATACTGTAGATGATTTTAAGTTAGTAGACTATGAACATGGGGATCAGATAAGAGGGGTTCCGATTGCGATATAAATAGTAAAAATTGGAGTGAACATTACAAAAATTGTCAGTGTTTACTCTTTTATTTTGTGGTATAAACGGCCTAATCAACACGTTTAGTGTAGTGTGTAAAAAATAATTAAAAAATTTCAAAAATTTTTCTTGACATTTCTTTACATAGGGTATATACTAAGACCATCAGAAAGATAATACATAAATTTCACTAAAGATAAGGAGAGAAAGAAAATGAAAAAGTTGGTAATGTTGTTGATTGGGTTGGTAATGGTTTTTGGACTAGCGGGGTGTGGAAGTGAGGCACCAAAAGAAGTACGAGAAGCAAACGTTGTAAATACTAGAGAGATTAAATGTAGGACAGAGGAAGCAATCAAACTAATCGGGTATGTGTATGCTAAAGACAACAAATGGGTAGTAGAAAATTATAAAGATTTCCGAGATAAAGTAGCTCTCAAGTGGGAAGTAGTAAAGGATGAAGATATTCCTGAAGAGTCTATTGAAAGAGTGACACATAATAAAAAAGGCGTATACTCAAAGATTTACCAAGTAACAGACGACGTAAAAAAGATGGATACAGTAAAATACATTAAAACTTATGTATTCGTAAAAGAGGGTCGTAATGGAGAAGATATTACGGGGATTGACGTAGTATATACGTGGTCTGACGGGAGTAGCTCATGGGAAACTATTGAACAGGCCGTAGATAGAAGTTTAAAAGTTTTGGTTAATCGTGTAGCAAGAGATAATAGAAGTAAACGTAAATAATTAGTTTTCATATACAAAGGAGAAAATATCATGGCAACGGTATTAAGTGCAGTATTAGACTTATTCGTAACAGCAGTGATTCTTGGTGTAGTTGGTTTGTTATTCGGTGCAAAAGGGATTAAATATCTGATTATCTTTTGTGTAACGTGTTATTTGTTGTTTGAGGTGTTATAATAAACCACAAAATTCAATATTAGAGCGTTTGAAAATTAAACATATCGTAAAAGAAATAAAAATGTCGCTGAAACGAAAATAAATACAATTTTAGGCACATAAGGTAAAAACCATGGACGAATATTTAATACGAATTGAGTTACTTTCATATGATACGTTCTTAAGTCAAGGTAAAGTAAGAATAGAATATAATCATAGAGAGATTGGGGACGTATGGGGTAGGTTTTTCAATGAGTATACTTTAGGGGTCAGTTTGAAGAATAAAGATAGAGAATATATTGATTTGTTAGTGGCTTTCAAATATGACATGCAAGACATGATTCAAGGTATGCATAGGGTCATGTATTGTGAAGGAAATGTACTCTCATCAGTATCATTCAAGGTTAACCACGGTAGGCTTGATATAAGAGTGAGTGTTAGTGCGTTTGAGGATTGGAAGGCAGTAGGTATAGAAGATAAGGTACTGTTCTATATCATAAAAGAGATAGGTAGGGCTTTGGTTTTAGAGATTTTGGAAAAGGCATAAAACTTGTGTAAAGAAAAGTAAAAATTCTCTTGACTTACTATAAAAAGTGTGATAGAGTATAGTCAAGGTAGAGGTAAATACGTACTTTGAGAGCTAAATATTGTGGTAGAGGGTTTTAAATAAATTTCTTTGAGTTTCGAATTTGACACGACATGAATAACAACTCTCCTAAATTTTCTATGATATACCTCCAAAAACATAGATAAACAAAAAAAACGATAATACGACACAATAATCCATGTTCTAGCTCTCTACCACAGCATTTAGTTCTCAAAGTCATAAAACAAGGAAAGGGGTGGAAAAAATGATTGATATGTTGTTTAATATTGGTAGTATTGTATCTGTAGTGTGCAGTATTATAGCAGTAGTAAATGTTTTGTAAGAGTAAGTAAAAGCAAAATAAATCAAAAGTTAATCACTAAATACAAAGGATAAAGGAGAAATAAAGAATGAAAAACACAATTAAAAAAACTTTGGTGTTGTCTATGGTAGTTGGTTCTTTTGCGGGTGTTGTTGGGGCTACAGATACAGTTGAAACTTTGCGGAAAGATGTAGACGAAAACCGTAATATGATTGCTACAACATGGCAAGAAACTCAGAAAGTGGCAAAGAAAACACGTGAGAACGAAAATTACGCTTTGAGTTTGGGTGTGGATATTATTAATCGCCACAAAGAAATTAATAAAAACATCAAGACTGTAGAAACTAGCGTAACAGATACAAATGGAAAAGTAGACGTAAACACAACAAAAATTAATAGCCTTGCAACTGACCTTGATAGTACAAATAGTCGTGTAGATAGTTTGCAGAGTCAGGTAGACGCATTACAGTCCCCTGATTTTACAAACGTTAAAGAAGATATTAAAAAAGTAGGAGCATTAGCCGCAGCGTTGAGTGGCTTACATACCATTCAATATGATGAAGGAACACCGTGGCAAATGCAAGCGTCCGTAGGTACTTATAAAGGTAAAGCGGCAGTAGCTTTAGGTGGTAGTTACTTCTCCGATGCTAATAATATGTTCCATTTTGGAGTGGCAATGAATACAGGTGGTGGCTCTGAGGTAATGGCAAACATTTCTTATACACATCGTTTCGGTACTACAACAGGGAAGAAGAAAGTAGAAAACGAACGAGTCAAAGCGTTGGAAGCAGAAAACAACAATTTGCGTGAGCGTTTAGCTATTGTTGAGCATAAACTTGGGTTGTAATATTTATACATAATAATAGAATAGTGATAAAATAGGATAAGTGAGTGGTTTTAAAGACATTCACTTATCTTTTGTATAGAGGGTAAGAATGAGTAAGTATGAGTTAGAAGATAAGTACAAAAAATTCAATGGGTTTGAGATGAGTAAAATACAGGTAGAGAGTGCAGAGTTTTTACTTGAGCGGGTGGGGTGTGTTTTAGCACTTCAAGCAGGTCAAGGAAAAAGTTTATGTATATCAATAGCTAATAAGGTTTTACTTGATAAGTATTCTGACACTATTTCAGTTATTGTATGTCCTGTAAAGGCACTCAAGGCGTTCAAGAGGGAATTATACACGAAGGTTCAGTATAAAAAAGAGTGCATAGGTATAATAGCAACTGGAGAAGAGTATTTTGATTCCACTAAAAATCGAATTATTTTATGCACTGACACGAACCTTGATAAGTTAGTATTAATCGTGAATAGATTTGCGGAAAAGGGTAAGAAAATAATACTTAATGTAGATGAGGCGCATAAGTTACAGGATAAGAAGAGTAAGTATTATAAAGCCATGGAGAAGATAAAAGATAAGTCAATGATTGTGTGGCTTATTACTGCAACACCTATCTTAAATGGGCTTGATTCGTTGTATAACATAGTTGATTTTGCATGCCCTAGTTTTCTTGGGTCATATTATAAGTTTTGTGATGAGTATACAGTTTACCATTTTCGTGACCAATATATACGGGGTGGACAGAAGAAAAAAATAAAAGAGATAGATGGGTACAAAAATCTTGATAAATTACAGGAAAAACTGAGAGAAATTATGATAGTAAGAGGTAAAGAGTATAATTTACGGTTTGCTATGTTATCTTGTAAGTTGACGGATAGTGAGTATTCAGTATATAAGCAAGTATCTTCCGGGTTAGTAAATATAGAGGATGATGAGCGTAATTTCTCAAGACGGATGCATGATTTACAGCGCTTTATTGATAGAGCTTATATTGGAGATAAAACAATAAAAAGGTTGGTAGAGGCATATAATAAGACAAAGTATTCCACAAAAGAAGAGCTACTATTAAAATCAATACATAGCGTGTTTGAAAAAGGATATAGTGTTATTATTTATGCTGACTATAAAGAAACAATAGAGAGACTAGAGAGAATACTTAAGGAAAATAAAGAAAGTTTGCAGTTGGGTAATATTTTTAAGGTAACAGGGTCAATAAATATAAAAGAGCGGGAAAAAGTAGAAGATACTATTGGAAAGCGTGATGTTGTGTTAATCACTTCTGCTGGTACGGAATCAGTTAATCTTCAAAGGTGTAACTGTATTATCTTTTACGACATATCATTCTCGACAAAGACAATGATTCAAGCTGTTGGTCGTGTGTGTAGGGTTGACACGAAGTTCAAGTATCAGTATGCTATATTATTGGTGGCAGAGGGTACAATAGATGAATATAAATATAGGCTTTTTAACAATAATCTTGATATGGTAAAAAGAGCAGTAGGGGCAGGAAAAGATTTACCGTTAGAGGAAGAATATTTATTAGGTGATGCAGAAGATTTACGAAAGTTAAAAGATACGTTATTGTGGGCGTATAAAGGTAAGAGATTAGATAGTAAGCGTGTTAAAAAGTGAGGTAATTGTATGGAAAGGGAAGAATATTTTAAGGGGGAAAGCAAAAAATGATAGAGAAATATAGAAAAAAGCCTGTGGAAGTTGATGTAATAAAGTGGGATGGAAGTAATGTGGAAGAGGTATGTAAGTTTGTTAAGTCAGGAAATATAGTAAAGTTCAAAAATAGTGATAACGGATATAGTTTGTTTATAGTGACTCTTGAGGGTGAAATGAGAGTAAAAGAAGGAGATTATATCATTTGTGGTGTACATGGTGAGTATTATCCGTGTGATCCAGATATATTTAATAAAACATATGAAAAAGTAGAAATATAACAAGTTATTAAACAAAAGAGAGGTAAAATAGGTGCAGGACGATAAAATCACGTTAGGCAGTTTGTTTGATGGGTTGGGTGGATGGCAGATAGCGGCAATACGTAACGGGGTGGTGCCTATATGGTCGAGTGAGGTAGAAAAATTCCCCTTAGCACTCACAAGAGAGAGATTCCCTAAAACCAAACAGGTGGGAGATATAATAAAGTTAAAGGGTAGTGAGTTAGAGCCTGTAGATATAATAACTTTTGGGAGTCCGTGCCAAAATCTGTCAGTTTCTGGAAACAGGAAAGGGTTAAAGGGTGAGAAGAGTAGTATATTTGGTGAGGCAGTAAGACTAATTTTTGAGATGAGAGAAAAGACAGGTGGTGAATATCCAAAGTATGCAGTGTGGGAAAACGTATGCGGAGCATTTTCAAGCAATGGGGGAATGGATTTTAGAGAGATCTTACGACAACTCAGCAAGACAGAAGTTCCAATGCCTAGATCTGGAAAGTGGAGTGGAGCAGGAATGGTTAGAGGGCGATTATGTAATATCTTGTGGCGAGTGCTTGACGCTCAATTTTTCGGTGTCCCCCAACATCGAGAAAGAATCTTCCTTATCGTTGATTATACAAAAAGAGGATATACCGATGAGATATTATTTGAGTCAGAGGGCATGCAAAGGCATCTTACGGAGAGCAAGGAGAACAAAGAAGAAATTACCCACGGAGTTGAGAAGAGCTTTAATAATACAAGCACGTTGGGGTTTGATTCAGAAGCATCAAGAATAAACGTGGGGAAAGATAAAACACCGACGTTGCGAAGGTCAACACATATTTCAATACTTGATATGACTCACGCATCTGACGTAATAAGAGAGAGAAAAGATATAACTCAGACATTAAATGCAAGGATGGGAACAGGTGGCAATCAGGTTCCTGTTACTTACACATCACAAAGTTTTAGTCAAATAAAAGAAAGTGATATAAGTGCAACAATAACGGCAAAAGAAACTAGTGTAAGGTCATATATTAAAGATTGTAAGTATATAAGGAGATTAACGCCTTTAGAGTGTGAGCGATTGCAGGGGTTACCAGATAATTGGACATTGATTGAAGATAAGACATGTAGTGATAGCGCAAGATATAAAGCAATAGGTAACGGAATGGCTCAACCTTGTGCTGATTTTATTATGAGTGTGATTGCTAATGCAGAATGGCTAAGACAAGAGGAAAATAAAGATGAATAACTTTAGTATTTTTTATGATGTAGTTGTATTTACAGTATTAAGTTATCTTGTAATAGTTATGATTCACTTAATGGGTGAAAAAAAGAATTGTGGTCTTTTGTCTGTCATAGTAATAAGTCTGATAGGTATAATTGTGATAGCGTGGTGCATTAATTGAGGTGTGTATAATGAGTGAGCTTACAAATGAGGAGAAATTAAGAATACTAAGGGCATACTATAAAGGGATTCGTTTTGTTGAGAATGAACATGGTGAGTTATTGGGTCGTGAGTTTATGTTTGATGGGATATATAATGTGTTTACGGTGAGTGATAAGATGTTAGCACAGGCAATAGAGGGGTATAAAGGAAGAAAAACACTAGAAACTGAATAAAATAAAAGAAAGCAAAAATTTTTCTTGACATTTCTTTACACATATCATATAATGTACATATAGAGGTTAGTTATTGTGTTAAGAAATGGAGAGAAGAGCATGAAAAGGTACAAAAGACAGGGTAATGAAAAGATTAAATATTGGTTAGGTGCAAGTGATTTAGGTGTAGGCGTTGTAAGAGGGAAGGAAATCATCGCTCCGTTCCTGTCTATAAGCAGATGTAAGTTCTATATTTTGGATTTATTTAAGATTTTATGTAGTTTATTATTGATGTATGTAGTTTATGGTGTATTAGTAGCTGGATTACATTAAGTTATGGCACAAATGGGCAGATAAGAAAATAGAAGCAACGAAACAGGTTGCAGATAGAAACTAAAAAATATGATTTTTATGGACAACAAAGCAGAATTACAAAAGATACAATCAGTGATTGAAAGCAAGCAAGTGGAGAAAGAAAAGTACGAGAAGAAACTCGTTCAGCTTAAAAAATTTATCCTCTTTTTATTATGAAACAAAATTTACTCTTTACATTTCTTTACAGATAGTGTATAATGGTAGTAAAGAGAGGGGAAATGTAATGATTTATGATTGGTATTCACTAGTAGCTTTAGGTTTTATGGTGGTTATTTTGTTAGCAGTTGTGTTGCGGATAAAGTAAGAGGGGAGTACTAAAGATGAATATAATTGATGTGGTTTTGTTTATTGCATGTTTGTGGTTGTTGATAGTGTTCATTATTTCTATGAGGATGTATTATAAGTTTAAGATGGATTGTAAACTAGAAGCAGCACACATTGAATTAGAGCATGAGATGTACAAATTAAAGAAAGATGGATATAGATATTTAATTTATGAGGGGTATTTGAAAGCGGCTTATAACTTAAATAATATCGGAAAAACAAAAAATGTAAATAATTTAATGGATTTGTTTGATGATTTAGGGTTTGAGGTAGAGATGGGTAACGCAGAAAGTGTTGACTCTATTCTCAATGCTTTAGATTTAAGTTCAGATATAGAAGATGGTAGCCTAGTATCTTTCAGTAGTGGTGGTAAGATTAAAAGGGGCTATATAAAGAAAAGGATGTTAGAAAAGAGCGTATTGTATAGGGGTGGCAGAACACGTGAGTCATTTATATGGTATGAGAGATTAGATGGAATAGGAAAGATAAAGTTTGGTAATGATGACGGTTATAGAGGCAAACAATATGAAACGGTATCAATGTGTTGGCCTGTTGATTATGGAAGAGATAAAATAAAGATTAGTAAAATGAGAGGGGATGATTAGATATGGTAAACGGAGCAGTAGAAAAGTTAAAGGATAAGATTTTCACATTAATTAGTAACAATGAGGTAGGCAAAAACGGATTTCATTTAGTGTATGGGTTAAATAGTAATAAAGACAAGAAAGTTACTGTGTTGTTTGAGGATAAGGTTGGTCTTACTTATAATGAGCTTGACGGCATTCATACTCACATAGTAAACAGCATGGCAAGTATTTTGAATAAGATTATCATTAACTCATACGCAGATAGTGTTGAGGGTGGGAGTAAGCCAAGTTATAAGATTTGTATTACATATAGGGACGGAAAAGGATAAATACAATGGATAAGATATATAAAGATAAGTTTAATGAAATAGTAAAAGAGATTAAGTTATTAGGTGAGGTTTTGTACTTGTGTGGGATTGATGAACAGTATATAGAGTTTGGTAAGCCGTATGATAATGAGGGTGTGTATATTAAGGCCGTAGTTGATATGAGTGTGGGTCTTGTGCATATCACATTCAAGATATTAAAGGTAGATAAGAATATTCTCACGGCGAAATTTAATACAGAATCACGAAAGATGAAAATGTTAGTACATGACTCTGAAATTACAAGTACGATATTGGTGGGGATTAACCGAGTTTTAAAAGAACAAATTGATAAGTATAGTGATTTTGTATCGTTGGGAGATATTGACGTTGATGGTATGGAGTGTCAAGTAGAGAGCGTATAAAGGTGACATCATGGAAGAGCTTATTAATGATAGAAAAGAAGAGGGAGTAGTGCATCAGGTTTGGTGGCATGGATATGATTACTTCAAGACAAAGACTGGTAAGGTATATAGAAAGAAAGTACACAGGGCATACGGTAAATATCCAACGACAAGACAGGCGTATAATAGTATGTTTGAGTGGTGGAATAAGAACAAGTATAAACCTAAGTACATACGATTAGTGCCAGAAGAGGATGAGAAAGGTAAATATATTTGGATTGATTACGGCTTACACACCTGCTTTTATCACATTCGAAGAGTAGAGAGGGGCAAGAGTAAGAGCAAAACATTATAAATAAAAGAGAGAGAAAACAAATGAAAATGATAATAAAATTAAAGCCCGGAGTTATGGAGCGGGCAATGGAACGTACGGGGATGTCAATACAGGAGCTAAGCAGGGTAACAAAGCTAAGCAGGCCGACTATATATGGCATTCTTGAGGGTAGATATGAGAGCCTACAGATGGGTACCGTTAAAAAGATAATGCGAGCTTTTGACGGTGAGAGATTGGAATTAAGAGAGGTGATAGAGGTAAGTGTTAAGCAATAGTAAGTTTATGATATTTGAGTGGGACAGTCACGACGAAGAAAGCCAAGGTTATATTAAAGAGAGCATCAGACATAAAGTAAGTGATGAAGATGGCGTGCAATGGTTGTTATACAAATTGTATCATCATGGTATCAGATACTTAACATATGATGAGAATATAGCACGGATTGATTGTCATAGATATAGGCCTAATACGATAGACGATATCCAAGATAAGAGAAAGAAAATCTGTCATAATATGGACGTGTATGTGTGGAGTTTACTGGTTAATTTATTAGCTATTGAGAACAAGTCTGACTACATTGAGTTAGTGACAGAGTATGATATTATTGACTACAGAAAAATACCTGTGGATGACGTTGTAGAAGTAAGTAATGATGGGGAAGAGTGGCAAGTAAGGCATTTTTATCAGTATAAAGAGGGAGAAGAGTATCGGTTTGGAGTATTTGCACATGGTACGGATAGTCATACTGGATGTACAAGTGATATAGAGTGGTGGAAATATTTAACTACAAGGAACATACCGATTAAAGATATTGAGGACGATGATTAGTGAAAGCGGTACAGGCGGGATTAAAGGCAAGATAATAAAAGTAAGTATAGAGTTAGAAGAGTATTTACGGTTAAAGGATATTGAGAGGTTAGTAAAGGACATAATAAAAAAAGATGAAAGTAGAGATGGAATTTCACACAGGGGAAAAGAGGAAGGCAATAGATAGTAAGTTAGATCGATTTTTCTATACGGTAAATGTTATGTGTACGTTAGTTATGGCACAGATTGCTTATACCGCATTTATGAGTAAGTCATATTGGTTCTTATTTTTCTCTTTTGTTTTCGGATTAATCGGAATGAATGATATATGTGAGTATGTGACAAAGGGAAACAGAGTAAAATAATAAATGGTAAATTACAAAAGATAAAGGAGAGTAAAATCATGGGTAAATTAAAAGCATTCAAAAATAAGTTTAATACGTGGGTGTATGTGTGGATGCAAAATTGGCTGGAAGAGCGGACAGGGTTTACGGATTATTTGAACAATAAGAATGCACAGTTTTTATTGGAAGAATTAAATAAGATGTCCGAAGAGAAGGTTGATACGTTGTTTGACAAGCTAGCTAATGATATGGAAAACATACAAACAAAGACATTATTAGAGGGGGTGAAATTACAATATCAAGCTGAAAGGGGGTTGCGTGATGAGTTGATTAAGATACTAAAGAGAAAAGAAGGAGAAAGCAAATATGTATTATTGTCAGGCAAGCAATCTTAATGAGTCAATGACATTCACAAGAGAGGACATATTAAAGCGTATTTATCAATTAGGGGTACGATATATAAAGGTAGATAAATTTGACCTTTACAATAATACGTACGCTTTCTTTGGGGATAATCAAGAAGTATATAAACATGGTGAAATTATATTTTATCTGATAAAGATGTTTAAGCTTGATAATGTGTTAAGTTTTTACGTTAGTGAGGGGTACGTTGACTTAGTTAGCGTGTTAAAGGTAAGAGATGATATTACTTCAATCCGTGAGGGTGACGTAATAGAGGTAAGAAGGTGCGCATATTCATACAGACGATATGTGAAAGATGTGGACATTTCTAAGGGAATTATTTATGTGTATGCAGACGGTCAGGATAAAAACACATCATCAGGTAACATTGATCAGATAGATATTAGTAAAGATGAAGTAGTAAAGGTCAGAATAAATAAGGGATGGTAAGATATTAAATGGAATGGTATTGCTGGGATGACTTTGTAAAACAGTATAAATTGGGGAGTAAAGAGCGGTTTTGGCTAGGCGTTCTCTATAACTTTAATGATACCTGGGAAGAAGATATATAAGAAGATAATTTTATTCTCACAAAGGTTTGGTATGGACATGACGTAATATTTATTGAATTAAATGGAGAGATAATTGCATATAGGGGAAGCAAAACACGAGGACATGACGGAGAAATTAGTGAGAGTGATTTGCAGAAAGAGATATATGCGTATGTAAGTAAATATTGTAAGCATGAAGAAGGCACATACGTTTTAGAAGGAAGAAAGGCCAGAAAAGAGTGTGAAAAGTACATACCAGAGGCAATAAAGTTTGCATTCGGTAGGGCGGCTGGATATGAAAGTAAGCCACAGTATAATAAATTTTTGCTTGATGTGGTGAAAATATTACAGATAAAAGGTAGCGTAAGTGTGTTTGATGTTGAGAAGTACTTGATAGAGGCTTATGACAATGTATACAATGAAGTTATGGGCAAAATGAGTATGAATGACCATGACTTTCAATTTAAAGAGAAAGATTTAACTGATATTGTGAGATATAAAGATAGGGTTGTAGCATTGTTAGAATCGTTGTATTTAGTTCACGATTATAAGTTATCAGGTAGAGAATTAGTTAAAATTATAAGTAAAATATAAGATGGTTAAGTAAGACAGACATTGAAAAGTAAAATAATCAGTGTCTGTTTCTTTGTTTTGTGGTGAAAGTGTGATATAATAATGTAAAATTACACAAAAAGGGGTAGTAGCTATAGTGTCAAACAATAAGAATTTACATAAGGCAAAAGAAGCAAAGAATGATGAATTTTACACACAATATAAGGATGTGCAAGAGGAGTTAAAGCGGTATGATAAAGAATTAAACGATAAAGTAGTGTATTGTAATTGTGATGTGCCGTTTAAGAGTAATTTTTGCATGTATTTCCTCAATAATTTCAAGCAATAGGGGTTAAAGCGATTAGTATGCACGTCTAAAGCTGTAAAAGGAGGGGGTGGTTGCGGGTATAAACTAGATATATCAAGAGAGCAGATAGATAGGTTAAAAAGTAGTGAAGGTATAATAAGTAAGTTAGAAGGTGATGGTGACTTTCGTTCAGATGAGTGTGTGAAATTACTGAAACAGTCAGATGTGTTGGTAACGAATACACCTTTTAGTCTATTTCGTGAGTTATATGAATTAATTATACAAAACGGAAAAGATTTTATATTACTTGAGACATTATAAGTAATGACTTATAAGACATTGTTTAAAGATATAAAGGAGAGCAAGGCTTTCGTTGGAGGTAGTCAAAAGAAAGTAGAGTTTTTAAATCCGTTAGGTGGCTTAGAGAGTTTTGGTAATATAATGTGGTCTTCATTAGAGGGTGGGGCTGTTCATAGGGAATTGGAATTAGAAAAGAGTTATTATGGAGATGAGAACTTTTATGAGAAATATGATGATACTGATGTTATTAATGTAGACAGAGTAAAAGACATACCCAAAGACTATTATGGTGTTATGGGTGTTCCGATATCATTTCTCAAGTACATGTATGGTTCAGATTTTGAAATTGTAGAGTTAGAGTTAGGGGAGTGTAATATAAGTGGCTTGACATGTCCATATATAGAGGGAAAGAAGAAGTATAAAAGGTTATTAATACAAAGGAAGAAGAAAGATGAATAATAAATACTGGGGATCAATAGTACATCACTCAATTTTGGATAACTACTTATATGAATTAAATGGTATATATAGTACGGCATCTGATTGTAAAGAGGTTTTGTTTGCGATAAGTAAAGAGTTGGGTGATATAGAAGCATCAACAATCTCACTATATACAAAGGCTGTGCCTGCTTATGGATTAGTTGAGGTTTTGTCAGAAGCGTTAAAAGAGTACGGACAAACAAGGTCAGTTACAAAGATGAGAGCACAAAGATTATCAAGGTATAAAGCGGTGGATGATATAGATTTAAAGAACAAGCAAAAGATGTTAAAAGCTCATTATAAACTGTTTTGGATAGATTGCGAGGTATTTAAGCGAGGAATATCTCATGGAGTGGCATCAACCCTAGTCAAAATGTTTATGATGGAGTATCAGAGTAGCGTTTTGTATGATCAGGGTAAAGATACATCAAAGAGGATAATACGTGAGATAATAAAGTGCAATAAAGTAGGTGTGAAAGAGTTAGTGGATGTCATTAAACGTATAGAGAGTGAAAGTAAAGAAAATGTAAATTATGGTGTATTATTAAGGAGTATAGAAAGGTTATCAGACGTTGTCATAAACGGTAGGGAATTTGATATACTATGGAGAAAGGCTTTAAAAGAAGAAGTAAAATAGTATAGACAGAGCAAAATGTAAGTGATATAATTGGTTTGTAAAGAAAAGTAAAGTAATAATTGAAAAGGTTAGTAAAACAGCGGAAAAAGGTAATAATAGATGTTTCAGTCAAAGGATGAGTTAGTAGTATATATTTACTCTATGATATACAATCCAATACCTAGAAAAGATACAGCAAAGATTATATTTAAGGATGACGGCATAAAGATAAGGTATTTATTCCATGGTCATTTAGTATTAATTGAGGATATAAAAGAGAGTAACAATGAAATCACTAAAAAGGCAGTAGAGGAAACAAAGAGTCTTATTAGTAGAGTTAGCAAGTTGACAGGAAACGTATTAGAAGAAGAGTATGTAAAGGCACGGGTCGGTATTTTTATAAGGATGTATAAGGAGTTAACAAAAGAGGAGCTAGAGCAGTTAAATCCAATCATTTATGGGTTATATAAGACAGAGTTTTATAAGGTGGAGATATATGTACGTGATGCTGAAGATAAACTGGCAATAAGGCCAAAAGCAATGAAAATAAGAGACCTTTTATACATTATGAGGCTTAATATAATAGGGTTTAATCAAGAGAATTATATGTTATATCTTAAATACCTAAAGCGAAGATTATAGATGAGTTATAAAATGAGTGGAATATCTATGTTGTATGAAATGGAGTTAAGGTAGAAAGGAAATACACATTAAAAGAGCAAAGGGAAAGCGGTAAACTACTATAATCGGTACATAAGGGGTCATATGTGATAAATGAAAGATAAAAAACTGGAGAGAACAAATTGGATTATAATGACATCATAAATTCACTATATAACAGTTCAAAGAAAGTAGAAGCTCAGTATATTATCTTTGACATAATAAACACATCCCTAGAAGTGTCATATGTTAAATGGAACACAAGAAGAGAGTGGCAAACATTATTAGGGGTATCATCAGAGACATGGTCAAAGTTAATCAAACGAACAAAAGCGGAACCAACGGACGACGGGAGATATAAAACTTCATATCCAAACATAAAAAGGGCATACATTGAGAATGAGGCGGCATGCTTTGTGAAGAGTTGCGGGGAGTTGCGCCGTCGTCAAAAGGCTGAAATAAATCAGATATTAAAAGATATATACGGCATAAGCAAAGAAGAGCAAATACGCAAGGTAGGAAACAGAAGGAATTACACCACCTTTTCTGATAATACTATAAAGGGTGTGGAATTTTGGAGAGTACTTGCGGACTTACTGAATAAGATAAAAATATTATCAGAAGGGGATATGCAAGCATATTTAAACATGATAAAGATGCGGATATAATAGAATATGTGTGTATTAAAGGGCTTAAAGGTTAAATACTATGAGTCCTTTTTCGTTGATTAAATAAGGTGGTGTGTGGTATAATAAGACATATGCAACATTAAGTAAAAGAGAGATAGAAAACTTATATAAACGAGTTGAAAAGGCAGTACATGTATGATATAATGAGTGTGTAAAGAAAAGTAAAATAAAAGTCGTTCAGCGTAGGTAAAAAGTGTGTTAACAGGTGATATATCATGAGTCAGTTACTTATATTATGTGATTTAGTGGCAAAGAAGAAAGAGAGAGGATTTGCAAGGTTGTATATACAGTCAAGAGACATAATACAAGAAGGAGAATATGTGTGGATATATCAAGACGGAAGAAATTACTTTGAAACATACAATCCAAGCACATTATATAAAGCTAAGGATGAAGCCAAAGAGTTATCGGAAAGATTGATTCGTAAGGTAAGGCGGTTTACACAAGTAAGCGGAGTTGACACATATATTATTCCAGAAGAGATAATAGATAGGGAGTATGTAAAAGAGTTAATAAAGAGAGTACATGAAATAACAATCAAAGCAAGCAAAGAGGGAGAAATAGAAGAGTTAAAATCATTCATACAAAGTCTTAAGAGAGCAAAACCTGATGAGTTACAAGGTGAGTATTGTATGATAAAGCATGCAGATGGAGTAAATTTAAGTAAGGACATAAAGAAAAATCTAATTAATCACATAGCAATCATGAATGAAAAGACACGACAATACTTTTTCATGCGGTTACGATAAAAAGGGAATAACACAAATGATAGAGAGATATGGACAAAAGATAAAGGACAAATACGAAGAGGTAAGAGACTCATTACTGGACTCATATACAACGGACATATGGGAAATTTTAACCAGTCGGGATGATATATACATGAGTATAGATGAGGAAGATGTATACTTTTGTGGTGATGGAAGCAAAGGTGACGTAAATGTTGTTGAGTATCTCGGGTCATGGGCGGCAAAAGAGTTAATACAAGAATACATAAAAGAGGTAGGAGAACAAGAAAGGTTTAGCAAGGATGAGGAATATGAGTTATTTGAGACTGAAAAGTTAGTAGAGTTTATAGAGGATATATACACAGAAGTCTTAGTTGATATATTGTATAAGTGGTGTGAGAAAACACTGAGTGAGAAAAGCCGTGCGAAAGTATATAAAGGAATCACTGACGCAATACGGAAGTCGTGTGGAAAGGTAGCGTCGGTGGGGTGGATATATGAAAGGGTGATACAATACTTAGAATACATCATAGAAACTGAAAATGATAAAGAAGAAAGTGTATTTTGTGGGTATTTGTGTTATGAATGGAGAAGAAAGATAATAAATGATTCCCGCGTAGGGCAAAATAGGGACAAAGTCATACGGGAGATAGAAAAGAGATACGCAACTATGCACAGGAAAGGGAAAGAATAAATGAAAGACAGAGCGTATTACACACAGAGATGTCTTTTATTGAGAGAGATAAAGAATATGCTAGAGGCGGACAGTTACGTAATCGTGCACAAATTAGACAGCTCGAGCAAGATAGCGATAGAGTCAGGACAAGGGAAAAAGGCCATAAAGAAAGAAAAGCTAGCGTTTTTTGATGACGAAGTATATGATGATTTATATGAGGAAAGCACAGAAGAAGAGGGAAGAGACAAAAAAGTATACAGAGCAGAAGAGATAACAAATAAGATAATAGAGGTAGCGGATTGGTTAATACGGGACGGAAAAAAGAAAGTAGACAAAGGCGGGCTAGAGGTATTATGCAAGATAGTCAATAAATTAAACAAGGCAAAAGAAGAGGATATAGAAGATATACTAGAGGAAGAGGGAAAAGGAATAACAATAGCGTCGGAGTTAATATTCTTATCGTATTTACAATCCCTATATGATGAAATGGGGGCGGACAGATTCAAACGATACATAAAGAGGATATAACAAAAGGTAAGGGGAGTGAATACGAATGAAAAGAGCGGATTTAATAGAAAGCTTACACAGTTACGTAGTGTCAAATGAAGTAGCATATCTCACATTAGAGAGGATAGATACGAGTGTGAGAGTCATGTATTATATTGCACTCAACATCGTAAAAGAGCAAATATTGAAAGGGATAGCTAATAAGACATGGGAAGAAACAATAAAAAGGATAAAAGCGAAGCCAAACCAATATGGAGAGCATATCGTAATGTGTGACAACTTACGCAAAGCATACATAAAAAGTGAAGTAGAGGAATTCGTAGACAATTACAAGAAGTTACACCCTGAAAGAAAAGAAGGAATAAATAAAACACTAAAACGGATATACACACAAGACAGGGAAGATAACATAAAGCTATTGACAGGGAAATCTAACTTATTTATGAGTGGTGGCCCAAAAGAGAACATAGAAAAAAGAATAGTAATACGAATGGAAGAGGTGTATAAATTTTCATCAGACAAGGATATAAAGATTTACCTAAAAGAGATAAAGAGAAGGATATAGTTAGTGATAGCATATATTGCATAAATGATTAAATAAGCGAAAACAAGAGTAAAAGAACAGAATGGGTGGATAATACAAGAAAAATAGACAGAAAAACAAAGAATAAAAAGGGATGTAATGTAGAATAATAAGTAAAGTGATAGATAAAAAAGAGTGTGAATTAGAGAGAGTATATAAGGGTAGATATAATGAAATAGTAGTGTAAGTGAGTAAAAAGGATGAACAAAAGGAATAGAGTCAATAAAATAGGGAAGAGTGATACTAAAGAGACGATAAGATAAGTAAGATAAGAGGATAGTAAAAGAATAAGAAGTGTGGAATAGGCATAAGGGTAAATAAATGAGTGAGTAATGTAAGAGAGTAAAAATGGGTAGTATAAGTAAATGAATACGTGAAGAAGGGTAATAAGTATATAAAGTACATATATAAACACCACATAAGTAGTATACATCAATCAACATTAGTCAGATAATTAGAGAATCATATATAAACATTAAGTATACACAATAAGCATAAATAGAATATCAAAAACGTAAAGAAAAGTAAAATAAAATATAATCAATTAGATATCAAATAAACGGCTCAACCATGCAGATTCTCACTCATTATCAATAACAGATCACCATTCAACAAAGTAGGGGATACATAAGTAAATATCAACATCATTACCACTAAGCATCAAACAAACGGCGTACTATAGCGGTTTATCAGTATATAAGAAGAGGATAAAGACACATGAGAAACACTAGAGAGGACATAGAAGGGGTACGGGACATGATCACGACACTATATATGGAGATAGAGGACAGTGACGAGGTATATATCAAGGACGGATGGCTTACTACGTGGATAGGGCTTAACACAGAGGATATGTATAAGTTAGAAGAAAATACATTGACACACAACATGATACAAGAGATATCGTGTCAGCTAGTGGAATATCAAGGGGAAGTAGGTATATACATCACCACAGGAGAGGACATCAGACATTATTACACGGACTTACTACAGACGGCATTATCACTATTACTAGGGGACTTACTACGTGAGATAAAGGATAAAGTGAGTAATGTGGCATATAAGCACACAATCACAAGCATACGACGCATTATACAAAGGAATACAAGCTATCGGGTCATACATAAAGCATTAACATATTATCTAGAGAGTGGGGTAGATCAAAGAGCAAGAGAGGCATACGGTAAGATAAGGCGTGGACTGGATATATTGACATTAGATGAGGAGATAGACATACACATCAACACAAGAAGTCTACTAAAGGGGATAGAGCGAAGGAGTATATATAAAGAATAGAAAGATAAGTGGGTGAGAGTGATAAGTAAGATAGACGACATAATACAAAGAAGGGACATACTCAATCAGATAGGGGATAATGAGTATGTAGAATTATATCCAAGCACAGACATAAGAGAAGATATCATAGAGTACGAAAACGGCACAACTATCAATAAGGAGCAGATAAAGAAGAGTGGAAGCTTAAGTGTGTATGATAAGCTACAACAAGAGGGAAAGATAGTAAAGTAGATAATAACGGACGAGTCTTTAGTGAGCAAGATATAGACACAAGAGGCAGTCATTAAGCTATACACAAAGGGATTAAACAAAGAGGAACAAGAGGACTTCAAGATGATAATCCATGAGCTACAGAAAGTCAATGTAGAAAAGGGATTGGATATATTGTATGATCTTGACAGCTTAAAAACAGTCAACACATCAAAGGTCATATACGTAATAATAGACAGTATGATAGATTTAGTAGAGAAGCAGACAAATCAAGAGTATAAGAGATATATAAAGAGGGTATAGAGTAAATGAGGGTAGTAGTAGAATTAAGTATACTAAGTGGATTATTAAGAGAGTTAGAGAAACATCAAGAGTCAGACAGGATATGGCTTGAGTATAGAGGGGCACGGATCAATAGGAACAACTATATACTCGTGAGAAAGAACAAATACGGAAGGATGGAGCTAATACCGAGTGAAGCGTATATACCAGGCTTGATAGACATAGATGAGCTATATAAATTCTTTAAGCAGATAATCAAGAGGGACAAAAACCTATCAAAGCCACAATAGGGAACAGTCACAAAAGAAGAGCTAGAAGAAGAGATAGAAAAGAGATTACAGGAGACCGTAAAGCAGCTAAAAGACTCAATAAGAATAATGACTGAGGAACACAAAGAGGATAGTATAAACATTTTAAAGCAGATATTGAGGCTACCGAAAGAGAAAGCATTGGCATTATTAAAGGATATAGACAGTCCGAGATTAGTGATAGACATAAAGCTATTTGTGAGGTTTATGAAGATAATATTAGCGGTCACATCAGATAGAATGTATAAAAAGTATATAAAAGAGATAGAGAGAGCAGTAAGGGTACGATAGATAAGTGAGATAGATGAGTGATTAAGTGAGTGTGTGGGTTAGTATAAGTGGATAAGCAATAATAGTGAATAGAAAGGATGATACAGAGGAATATGGAAGTAAGTAAAAAAAGATATATACTAAACATAATCAGAAAGTCATTTAGGTATTTAAATGAAATAGATAAGATAGGGCTAGGGTTTAGAACAGAGAGATCGTCAAAAAACTCTATGGGTATTGTGTATTATAAAGACGGAGAGCCAGAGGACATTACAAATAAGAATTGGTTAGATATATATAAGATAGATAAGTCAGAAGCATATAAGTACTTAAAAGGGTTAGTACATAAAGAGATAAGTAAAGAGCCAAACGAGTATGATATGTATATGTACGGGTATATAAGTAGAGAAGAGTTTGATAAAGAGTATGAGCAAGTAATAAGAGAAGAGATAAAGAACATTATACTATTATGCAAGGAACTACCAAAAGAAGAGGTAGCGGACGTAAAGAAGGCGATCAAAGAAGCTATAAAAATGAGTATAGAAAAGGCATATGCATTCTTTGATACCCTAGTAAAGTCCGCATCAAGTAGGTATCAAGAGTGGGTATATAACAAACTAATGGATATACTAGAGACAGTAAATAAAGAGGATTATAAAGACGTAATAGTAAAGGAGTTAAAGAGAGTAATATAGTATGAAAGAGACATTAGATTTAGTCCATGTAATAGTGTGGATATTAAATGAACGAAGGCTTGTAGATATAGAAGAGATACGAGCATGGGACGGCAAGTGGAAGCAAGGATATATAGAATACTTAACGAAAGAAGACGGATACAGACACCTTGAAACACACAGACTAGGCGGATGGGTAAAAGGAGCGGCACTAAATAAGACACTTAAGGACATATATAGTGAGTATGGGACAAAAAGAGGAACGGATCAGGTCATACTCATAAACGATAAAGTAATAGACGAGCTAACGGACGTACTGATAAAGATAGCGGTAAAAGAGATAAGAGGAAGAGTACAGAAGATGAATAAAGAAGAGAAGGTACGGTTATATGAGTTCGTAAAGTTAGCAAGAGCGAAAGATGATAGAGTAGAGAGGGAGAAGGACTTAACGAGGTACCAATCGGATGTGAGGAATGAAGCGGCACAAGAAGAGTTAAAGACATACGCATTGATACGGAGATTAGGGGTAGCGTTAAAGCCGAGTGATTTCAAGCTACTATTAAACAAGATAAGTTAGAGAGTTAGTGAGAGAGTAAGTTAATATAATAATAAATATAATAAGTGAATGAAAGAAGGAGATGGATTAGATAAAATAGTTCATCTTCTTTAGTATATGAGTGGGTATATACTAAAGAATAGAGAAGTAAAAGGGTGGATAAATAGATATAATAAGAATAGTACCGCATCAATAAGTAAGTTAGTGGGTGAATGGAGATAAACACAAGATATGATGCGGAAAGTGAGTTAGTGTAAAAGAGATATATAAAGAGGATACGGAAGAGTAGATAAATGGAAACGGGTATAAAGTGGAACATATATGATATAGACACGAATGAAGTAAAAGATCTAAAGACATTCATGGGACGGTTACAGTGGAGAATAAGGATAGCGATACAATACAGGGAAGATAAGGTAGAGATACGAGCAAAAGGGACAAAAGCAAACGTATCAGTACAAGGGCCAGACAAGCCAGCATATGAGTTGCCGGGTAAGTTAATGCATGAGATAAATAAGAGATACAAGAAAGAAGATAAAGAAGGAATAGCAGTATATACACTCACAATAGAAGAGGCGGATGATTTATTAAGTGATATATGTGAGAGTGTGTATGTAGAGATAGTAGGAAAAGGGTTACGTGATGGGATAAAGAAGATACGAGATAAAGAAGAAAGAGAGGCATACATAAAGATAATAAGGGGATTAGTAGATAACCTAGACAAGAGCACAGGACAGATAGATAACTTTGTAAATAGATTAAAATGGTATATAGAGGATATAAATGATGCGGGCGTATTACCAGAGATAATACGAAGGATATTGGTATTTATAGCGGACGCAGTAGAGGAAGTATTACAAGAGATAGACGGGTTGAGATATATAAACAGGAGACGGGTCATAAAGACATTAGAAAGACTGGTACAATAGAGGTGTGGGGATTAGTGTAAAAGCTAATCCCCTTTTTCGTGAGCGTGAGTAAGAGAGTGTGTGGATTAGAGAGTGAATAATATAAGTGAAATAATAGAGTAAGTGGAATATTTATATGAGTAAGTGAGGTAAATGGATAATATAAGAGTAATAAAAAAGAATAAAAGAGAGAATAATTTGACCTTTTGACTATTAGAAAAAGAAGGAGTAAAGAGGGATAAAAAAGTAAGAATCTAAATGAGAATGAAGGTGAATTATTACGAAAGTGTTACAAGTAAAAGAATAGCGGTAGTAAGCCAAAGTTAATTTTGTACATAATTTAGTAACAATCGTGATGCGGTAGATAGGTAAGCCAAAAAAGGTGTAAATTTATAGTGGTGCTAGGACAAATATGTCTTGGAGAGGTTAAAATGCGATAGAAGGGAAAATAGGCACAATTTTGGGAATTTTACGATTTAGTGGTTTTCGGAGTAAATGAGAATAAAGAGATAAAAATAGGGATAAAAACATTTAAAAATTTACAGGTCAGGACAATAAGATTTAAAGTAAGGGAGAGTAAAATCAGGGAGTAAATAAAGCACCAAAAAATAATATAATAAAGGGTGCAAAAGAGAGTGAAAGAACCGTATCAATGAGTAAGTGTGTTAGTATATACGTAAGCTAAATAGAAAGAATAGGCTAGAGGGGAATAAAGAATATGAATCAGTAAGTGTGAGATAGAGAGTGTGTGATAGATAGATAGATTAAGTGGATAAATGAGTAAGTAGGTGTAAAAGTGGTGTATCTATATGAAAAAGCTATATAAGTGGGGAAAAAGTAAGATACATGAGGTAATAAAAGAGAGGAAAATAGAAAAAAAGACAAAAGTGGGTGGCAGGTGGGGGATAGATTTATAAAAGTACGTATTTTTTGCATTAAATTATGTAAAAGTGGGGGTCTGTCCCTAAAAAGCGCCAAAAAAGAGGTAAAAGTGGGGAATGCAGGATTTCAGAGGTGCATAAAAAGGGTAAAATGACAAACACACATTAAAAAGAAGTAAAAGTGGATGTAAAAATCATAAAAGTGGAGGCAAAGTGGGGATTATTTTATAGATACACGTATTTTATAAACAAAAAATGCCAAAAGTGGGGACTCAGCCCAAAAAAGTGGTAAAAAACAGGGGTAAAGTGGGGAATAAAAGTGAGATAAATAAGTTAGCCGCATCAGGGAGAGAGGTAAAAGAATATGATGCGGTATATAGAATAAAAGGATAAAATATGATATATTGTAGATAGGAATACGAAGGTAGTGGACAAAAGGAGAGAAGGGTATATGAAGATTACAAGCAGTCGGCAAGGGAACGCATTAATGGATCTGATAATGACTATGATCTCAGTGTATGATAGAGGGATATATACAAAGATAATAAAGTTAAATATAGACGGTAACTTTGTATATATTGACACAGGGACAAAGAACGTAGCGCCATATAAGATTGATTTGGATAAGGATGTAATAGAAGAAATAAAAACAAAGATATTAAAGGGAGAGAAACAAGGAGAGGTCACGGTAAAAGACATAGATCCTTTCATACAGTCAGTAATAAAAAATGCGTTATCCTATTATTTAGTGGAACGGCCTTTAAAGATGATACCGAAAGAGTATAAGGTGATATACGTAAAGATATTAAAAGGGCTGATAAAAGGGATACAAAAGGGGACGGATGATTTAGCTGATATGATAGAGTGGATACAGAAATATTATAAAGAGATAGAGGAAGATAATGAGATACCACAGGACGTAAAAGGGTGGATAACGGACGCATCAAATAACACAAACGCAATCAAGCCGTATCACAGTTTTAATATACATGTAGATAAAAAAGCATTAGTAAGAGCTCTAGAGAGGGTCAAGATAAAATAGGTGACATATGGAGAGTAGAACAGCAATAAGGATAAAAAAGTCAGAAGATAAGATACAAGCTATGAGGTTTGTTGAGTTCTTGTATATGATGACTAAGAATGGTAAAGAGATAGATATAGAGCAAAAGGGAGTCACTATATATGTAGGTAAACAAGAGATACACCAAAGTAGTATATCGGACGTGTTTATGGGAGATGAAGTAAAAAAGACAGTCAGAAGAGAAGATATAATACCGTTTTGTGAGGATGTAATAGTGAGTATGATGCGGTATATGATTATGGATAAGCCTTTTAGTGGGTTGTATGTAAAAAGAGAGAATTATGAGAGGATGCTAAAAGAGATACTAAGGGTAATAAAGACGGGACACAACGACTTCTATATCACAATCAAAAAGCTAAGAAAGATGATGTATGAACTGGCAAGAAAAGAGAGTTACGATACCTATGAAGCAAAGATTATCTATAGTGAGTTAAAAAGTCTAGATAAAGGGACAAAAGAAGTCATAAAAGTAGACATAAATAGGTTAATACAGGAGTTATACAGACATTATAAAGAGGTGGTGAGCATATGAAAGTAGAGAGTATCAAACAAGCAAACACAATTTTAACTCTGATACAATGGATAGGAGAAGGATGTAAACGTGGCGGTAAGGTATATGTAAGACTATGGACGGATGAAGTACAAGTACGGGAAGATTTGTATGGAAGGGAGACTGTATACATAGTAGGAAAGAGTTGTGTAAATGATATGAAAGCGTATTTATTAAATGGGGATATACGAGGAGAGGTAGAATATGATGATTTAGATGAATTTGCACAGATAGTGGCACAGAGCGTATTATCGTATTTATTTGTACATAGACTGATACAACACATGAAATCTAAAGAAGAAAAGGAACTATACGTAAAGATATTAAAGGGATTATGTAAGAACCTGCAAAGACAGAAATTAAACATGATGGATGTGTTTAATTACGTGTGGGGATATATGAGGTTTGTATATAATGATTTAAATAAGAGTGATATAATGTCAGAGGACAAGCGAAAAAGAATGAATGATGTGATAAACTGTGTGGGAGTATTTGATGCATGTGATATATTGATAGACACAAGACGATTAGTAAAAGCGTTAGAGAGGGCGTAAGTGGGAGAGATATATGACGTGTTGTATGAGTTTTATGAAAAGATACTAAACCAAAAGGTGTATATAGGGCGTATCATAAGGGCTGGAAAGAGGCTAGCGCAATCAGAAGTAATTTAGATTTATTATTAAATAAAGACCGCATCATAAAAGAGATATGTCACGTGTGGGATATATGAGCAAATAAAAGAGACTAGTGAAAAAGCTGGTCTCTTTTATTGATTTAAAAGGAAGGATGTGATAAATTAAGTGTAAAGAAAAGTAAAGTGTGGATAGACAAAAAAGAGGAGAGAGCAAATGGGGTCTAAATATAAAGTCACTGGTGATAACATAGACGGATAAAAAGGATTGATGCGGCACTAAGAGATAACAGAAACAGAAAATGAGTATGTGGCGTGTGATGAAAATACAATGAGGATATACGTAAAAGAGAAATTAGTTAGCAGGAAAGTAAAAGATACACCTGACTATTATGTGTATACGGAAAGCTTTAAATTAGATAGCGTACGTGATATATTAGAGTACATAAAAGCTTAAGGAGAAAAAAAGAGATGAAAGAATATAGTATAGCAAGTGATTCAGTGTATGAATATCTCCGCATCATAAAATATTGTAAAAAGCGTCCAAATGAAAAGATAAAACTATGTAAAATAAAAAAGTATGTACAGTTTAAATCAGAAAAGAATGAAATAACGGCAATACAATGGGATATGATAACTAGGTTTTCTATGGAATATGTACCTAGTATAAAGAGAAGAGAATTAATAGATAATAGATTAGTGTATATAGCTACTTCAGAGGAAATTATAAAAGCAGTTATCCCAATCATAGTACAGGGGCCATATACGTTAATTAAGAGAAGGGAGATAAAAGAAGAATATGAAGAGTATAGAGAGATAGTGCGTGATATAGTGAGGATGGTGCGGTATAAGAAGAACACGATAGGGGATATAAGTAAAGAGATAGACACATACATAAGACAAAGGAAATATAACAGTGAGCTGGTGTGTGGTATAATGACAGATTTGTTGGTTAATATGAGGCTATTGTGGGATATATATGACCTAAGTGTAAATAAAGTACGGATAATACGAGAGATAGAGAATATATGGAGATAAGAGAGGACGGGGACAAATGATAAATAACGTAATCACAAGTGAAGATATAGAAGAATATATGTGTGTATTAAAGAATATAAAGAAGGGACAGGAACGGGTACGATTAGATTTAGACAGTGAGAGTATGCTAAATGTCGTGGAGTCTATAGGTATCAGTGTAGAGGAATTGAAAACAGAGATAGCGAAACGTGTAGAGGATTATATCAATAAGTATATAGCAAAAGAGCCTAGAGAGATAATCATAGCGTGCCATCAACCGACAAACGAGTATCAAGAGTATAGAGATATTATTAAAGAGGTTATAGAATTAATAGATAACACAGACGGGACAGTAGAGAGCATATATGAATCGTTAGAAGAGTATTATGATAAGATAGAAGAGGAAACGGGATTAGAAGGGGCTGGATATACGTTCTCAATGATGTGGAGAGAGCTATGCGCATTAGAGGGAGAGAAAACAAATCTTGAATTAAACAAAAAGCGAATCATAAAAGAGATAAAACATGTGTGGGAGATATAGTATAAAAGAAAGGGATGTAATAGAGAAGAAGCTAAAAGAGGCATACACAAAATTCTTAATTGGGGTTATTTTATATGGCACTTAGGACATAATAAAGACGATATATAAAGCGGAGAGTGAGTTAAATAAAGGGGTTAAATAAATGTCAATAGACACGGAAAGCATAAGCGGACTAACTACATTGATAGGGGCGCTATACGAGGGAACAAAAGATAATAAACTGTGTTATATGTATAATTATGAGGATAGATTACTTGTGTCGGTAAGTCCAGTCGCAAAGAATCGGTATTACAAAACAGAGGAGATAGAAGAGTTATTACAAGAGATAGAGCAGTGTAAAAGAGAAAAGGTAATATATCACGTAGAGAGAAAAGATATAGAAGAGTGGAGTGAGCGTAAACTGATAGAAGTGTTTGCGTATGGGTTAGTAAAAAAGCCGTGGGAGCATTTACTAACAGAGGAAGAGAAAGACACATACGGGATAGCTTTGAGGGAACTAGTCAAGGGAATACGTAATAGTGGTGATGCGGTAATGGAGTTAAAGTATACGTTAATAAAAAAATTAAGTGAGCTAAAGAAAGACAACCAGTACGGAAAAGGGATATGGTATGAGATAGAAGAGGCACAAGATTGTATGCGTGAGATAGAGGGAACGGAACAGAAGGTAAATAAAGGACGGTTAATACAAGAGATAGAACGAGCGTATAAAGAGATGAGAAATAAGAAGAGAGGCCAATAGAAACAGATAGAATTTTACGATTACGCTCTTGATATGGGTGTATGAGAGCGAGAAAGAAAAGTAGAGAGGGTATAAGGGGATTAGTGTAAAAGTGAATTCCTTTTTTTGTGTGTATGAATTGAAATAAAGAAAAGTAAAGCGTGGACTATGAAACAGAAGAGTTACGTATGGATATGATATTTGACATGAAGCGGATAAGTAATGTGAATGTATGTGCGCAACTAAAAGGGACAAAAGAGAGACTAAACGGGATAGAAGCATATAGAGTACGAGTTAACGAATTAGAGGAAGAAATAAGTAAAATCACAAGTGAGTATATAGAGCATGTGTTAGTATATGAGCTATTGTATAAAACGATATAAAAAGAGGAAGATAGTAAAGGAGATAGAGAGGGTACTGAAATGAAGATAGAAAGGAATACATTGTGGAAAGCTTCAAGACTAGTGTATTTGTTGTATAAGCTCACGAAGAAGGGCAGAACGGTACCAGTAGATGTAGAGGAAACAAGAATACGAATTCCTACGGTGGGTATATTTGGTGTTAGGTTTAAGCATGATGATTTAACGGAAAGCCTGTTAGAGTGGATAAAAGGGTGTAAAAAAGAGAAGATAAAGGATAAGACACAGTATAAAGTAGAGAGGGAAGACATAGACGAATATCGTAAGAGAATAATGAAAGATTTGCTAGTAAGCGGATTAGTGTATGTACCGAGGCAATATGAAGCGGTAAAAACAATGCAGAGAGAAGAGAAGATGTATTATCAGATAGTGAAGTCAATACAAAAGGGAGATAACACGGTACAAGATATAATAAAGAGCGTGGAAAACGAGATAAATGAGAAGGATGATAGTAATATAGTGGCACAGGATATACGGCTAGCAATGAGAAATATAGAGTGTGAATTAACAAATGACGTAAAAGAAGAATTACGAGTAGATAAGAGGGAACTGGTACGAGGGATAGAGAAAGCATATAAAGAGGTAGTAAGTGAGAAAGATAAGTGAGTGAGAAAAATAAAAAGGGGAAAGAACAAATGATAAATAAGCTACATATCTTAAGAATAATCAAAGGACATCATTATGAGAAAAAGGATATAGAAATAGAGATAGATGATATAGTATGAGTAGACCAGTTTATTACGGAGATTAATTACGATAAGAGTGAGGTAAGGGAATATATAGAGAGCTTGCCGCATCAAAGAAAAGGAAACACGTATTATATTACACTTGACACGATAGAGAAGGCAAAGGCAAGGGAATTTTTGAGGTTGCTGTATGAAGGATTATTTTATGCAGACGAAGAGGTAAGGGACAGGAAGATAAGTAAAGAGACGTATGAGATATATCGGCAAGTACTAAAAGAGATAGGAAACCGAATGGCAGAAAGAAGTAATATGCTGATGGACGTGTGTATGCTGGTAAGGTGTGAGATAGGGAAATTAAAGAAGAGTGAGATATACGTAAAAGAGTTGGGAAAGAAAGAGACGTACGCATGTGAGGTATTGTTGGTGATACTAATGGGGGAGTATAAAATAAAGACAGATAAGAAAGAAATCATACAAGAGATAAAGAAGAGGATACGAAGATATGATGCGGTATATGAAACAAAATAATAGAGTGAAATATAAGAGTGAGTATGATAAAGAAATATGAGTGGATATGTAAAAACATCTTAGAAGCAAAAATAGAGTGATTAATAGAGGGAATATAGAGAAGATGAAATCACATATAGAGGTCAAGGATTATCAGGTATTTGAAGCGGCTAATTTAATCAAGAGTTTGTATGATGGGACGGAAGATGAAAGAGAGTGTATAATAGAAGAGCAAAACGGATTGTGTATAAACGTAGGGCCATGGGAAAAAGATTATTATATGAAGAATGGAATGACGGATACACTAAGAGAAGAGATAAAGGAAAAGAAGAAAGATACAGTATATGTAGTAAAGAGAGAGGATATAGAGGAGTTTTGCCAGAGATTAATACAGGGGATATATGTGTGCGTGACAATACACATGCTGACAGGACATGAGTTAATGTTAGAGGAACAAAAGGATTATAGAAGGGTATTAAAGAACATCGTAACAATCATAAAGACCACAAATTAATGAATGAAATATTAGAGAGTATAAGAGAGTACGTAGAAGAAGAACATATGATAGCAAAGAGGGACGGCAAAGAGATGGATATACGAAAGATTGTGTACTCAGAAATGATAGAACAGTTAATAGACGCAGAGATAGAAAGTAAAGAGGGCATAGAGGTAGACAGGAGAAGAATTATAAGGGAGATAGAGAAAGAGTATAGAGAGTGCATATGCGGTGTGATAGAGTAAAGAGGGTCAGAAACATGATCCTCTTTTATAATACGTGGATGTGTGATATAATAAAATAAACTAAGTGTGATAAAGGAGAGGGAATCATGAGAAAGAGACCAGAGGAGTTGTTGGAAAGATTACTACAGATAAAAGAATATGAAAAGAATGAGAACGTAAAAGAGAAGGGAAGTCTGAATATACTCTATAAACAGGGTGGGGTGTACGTAAATGAGGTCGTGTGGAGCGTGTTTCAGTGGTATGAGGAGCAAGAGGAAGAATCGTGGAGAGTGATAGACGTAGTACCCAATAAGAGAATAAGTGATAGTGAATATGAACTACCGATAGACGGGATAAAGAAAGCGATAGAGAGGGAATATCTGGAACACGTATTAGAGAGCGTATTGTATGGAAAAGAGAAGATAGAGCAGAAAAAGTTAGAGATAGAATCGGTTAGAGCGTATGTAAAGAGATTAGATGTGTTAGAGAAGAGAATAGAAACGGATGATAATAAGAATGTACTGGAACCGATGATAGTAGATATGATAAATCAGAGTATGTATGGAGATTATATACGAGGGTTGGTGTGGGAACAAAAAGCCGCATGGAAGAAGCTTGATTATGTATATGAGAAGAAGTATACAATAAAGTTACGTAAAGGTGATGTAGTGCGAAGATTAAAGAAAGAGATAATAAACTATAAGAGAGCGTACGGGATATGGGAATAAGTTTGGAAGATATAAAAACAGCGAATACGATATATGAATTGTGGAAGAGTAAACAAAAGGAAAAAGGGACAGTAGAGATATAAAGAGAGCGGGTAATAGGTGTGAATATAGAGGGTTAGTATTGGGTGTGCCTTGGTATGGAGTAGTGAATCTGGTAAATAGGGTAAATTATATAAACAAGGATTATGACAGAGTGGGTAAGATAGAGATAAATGATATGGAGAGGTTAATAAGAGGGGCGTATGTGAAGTATTATGTATATAGCTTAAGTAAATTTAACGGAACGAGCAAAGAGAGCGAAGAATCATATATAGAGTTATTAAAGAGAATAGAAAGTGACATAAAGAGAAGCAATATAAATAGTGTGATTTTGCAAGAGATATTAGAGTATGAATTGAGAAGATATATAAAAGAGAGGAAATATAAAAAGAATGAGCAGGAAATAGAGGAAGTAGTACAAAGGATAGAGGGAATGAAAGAAATAGAGATAGAAGTGATAAGAATAGATAGGATGGAAATACTGGAGAAGATAAGAAAGCAAAGGGAGAGTTATGAGTAGATAAGCGTTACATAGCACAGGGAATAAGTGAAGTGAGGGGATAAGAAGAGATGAAAACGAACACAAAGATAGAGATAGACAAAACACAGATAATAAAGGGAATAGAAAGAGAATTAGAAAGACAAATGGCATAAATAGATAGCCAATAAAAGAAAGGGCACAAACGATGAAAAATAAAGAGATATATGACACAGACAGTAAAAATGAGATATAATGGTGAGTCTGATCATAATTCTGCCTTTTTGTACGTATATAATGAATAATTATAAGAATAAAAGTCCAATAAAAAAATATATAAAATCAACTAGAGCAAATAAAAGAGTCAAATAATGGGGAATATAAAATGAAAGCAATATATATCAAAAAAGAAGACGTAGCGGAATACATGAAGATATTAAGTGATATAGTAAAAGACACACCACATATAGCATACGTAGAAGATATAGGTAATAAAGTACGCATGCTATATAAAAAAGACTTAATCGGGAAAACAAAACTAACTGACGTAGAAAAAGTATTATATGAACGAGTATATGAAAAGAAAAAAGTAAGTGGGTTTATAAAGTATGTGAGTAGTACGGGTCTAAAAGAAAAGAACGGACAGGGTACATGGTATTACATAGTGGATACGAATAGAGTAAAAGAGGGGTTAGTAAAAGGAGTAGAAGATTTTATCGTAGAGACAGTCATAAAGAAACCTAAAGAATTGGTACGAGATGATAAAGATAAAGAAGTGTGTACTGAGTTTATTATAGAGGTCATAAAATGCTTACAAAAATCAAACGGAAAACTAAATGACGTATTGAGTAATATAGTAAGTGAGTTAAGAAAACAAATGGAAAGAACGAGAGGATTATTATTTAGCGTGATGTTAGGTGTAGAGTCGTGGTTAGGGCTAGCGAATGTATTCAAGATAGATATAAAGATAAACACGAGACGAATTATCAGTGAAATAGATAAAGCGTGGAGATAATCATACATCTAGGGGTAATAAGATGACAGAATAATTAACAAGTAAATTATTCATCAGGAGCGTAAAATGATAAATGAACTGTATGTACTAAGACTGATACGCTGGCAAAGAGAGAATAAAGCATCCACGATACGGTTTACGGTAGAGGAAATAGGGCGTGAGTATCAATTCTTTTCACCTGAGCTGTTATATAAGGGAATCTTCTATGCAGATAACGAGATATTAAGTAAGAAAGTAAGTAAAGAAGCATACGTGATTTATAAAGAGATATTACAGAAGATAAGAAAGCAGATAGAAAAAAGCGATAACACGTTAAGTAAGATATGTATAGGCAGTAAACAATCAATATTAAGAACAGAAAAGAACAAAGAGTACGAAAAAGAACTGATATTATATGAAAAGAGTGGAATAGAACGAATATTGAATGTATTACTGGATGAACATCAGATACGGGTAGACAAGAAAGAAATCATACAAGAGATAAAGAAGAGGATACGAAGATATGATGCGGTATACGGAAAAACTTAATAATAGGGCGTTTAAAAAGAGTGAGCGTGACATATTACATTAAAAGAAAATAAAAATGCTTAGACAGGCATATACGTAAAAAGAGATGAAAAAGCACATAGATATTAATGACAGTCAGATAGAAGAAGCGGCAAATATCATAAATAATCTGTATGATGGAACGGAGAACGGGAAAGAGTGTAAGATACATAGGATAAAGAAAGCATTAGTGATAGTGATGGGAGAGATGAGTGATTATATATGTAAAGAAATAAAAGGGTGTAAAAATGAAAAGTTAGATAAGGCATTAAGAGATATATTAGTGTGGTTAAGTGAATTAGATATAGACAAAGGGATAGAGATAAGTGGTAAACAGGTAATACGGGCGATAGAGAGTGAGTATAAAGAGTATGGATTAGATGGGGTGAGTTAATGAAAGTAATACACCATGACATAGAGATAGCAAACAGGATATACAGGATGTGGAACTGGGTACAAAAAAGAAACGGGCCTATAGAAATAATAAAGATAGAAGAGCGTGGACTAAAGTAAGTGGACTAAAGTAAGTGGACTAAAGTAAGTGGACTAAAGTA
>ERZ773063.172-NODE-172-length-43871-cov-3.440707_pt1 | contig 43871 bp, 44 predicted proteins | sample MGYA00580625_ERZ773063 | MGnify/ENA primary metagenome ERZ773063 (study PRJEB29015, sample SAMEA2738022) | human oral metagenome | biome: human oral; feature: human-associated habitat; material: dental | place: China | collected 2042 ... | reverse complement strand
CATTTCTTCAGAAACCCAACCTTAAGTGGCAAACCTTATCACTCCAAAATCCTGAAGACCCAAAATATGTTTAGGCTCTAATGACCGCATGGGTTAATTTTGATTTCGCACTTGGCACTTGAATCTACCTTTTCTTTTATTATTACGAAATATCTTTACATAACTTCGAGTTAAATCTCCTTTTCATGCGTGTAAGATAGTATTTCTAAAGGTGTTTGTAACTGTCAGGTATACAGAGTGTTATCAACCTATGTTTTAAAAGGTGCTTATTAAGGGTTCAAAAGGGCGTTAGTAAGACTTCAAAAGGGCATCTTTTAGAAGCCTATTAAGCCCCTTTTCGAAGGCTAAAGACCATATATAAAAATCAAGATGTATAAAAAATATTTACATACATTTGTCGGTTGTGGCTAAGTGAAGGCATAAATGGCAGAAAGACAATGTAAAGAATAGGCAAAGAAATAACATTTTAGGTTTCAATCAAATATTTGTGATAGATGTTATGAAATGATATGTTTTTAATATATAAACTTAAAAAATATTTGTAAGGTTTTTGTTTTTTGTGTACTTTTGTAGCTTCGCTGTTAAAAAGCGGCTTTAATAAAAAAAGAATATCAGTATAATTTGTATTCTACTTTTTTAATTTATAAGAATAGTTCTAAACATTAAAGTACCAGAGGGGAAATGAGAAAAGAAATGCAAAAAAGTAATCTCGTATTACGAATTTGGGCAGTACTGGCTCTGATGTTAATGCTTAGTATAGGGTCAACCGTATCGGCACAAACACAAGATGTCGATAAGATGGTTGTGACGCTGTCTATGAAGCAAACAGAAATGAAGACCTTCTTAGATGAAGTGTCAAAGCAAACAGGATTACAATTTGATGTGACTCCCGAACTACTATCTCAAGCGGAGAAAGTTAACATTGACGCACAAGCGCAGCCTGTTCGTGCCGTGTTAGGACAAGTCTTTAATAAGACTGGTTTTAGCTATAGTATTGATGGAAACAGCGTGAAACTTGTTCGTAAACCAATACAAGAGAAACGGAAGGGAGTATATGGACAGGTAACCGATAAAGACGGTCTGCCTCTGCCTGGTGTAACCATCCGAATGAAAGGCTTTAATGGCGGTTATATTACGAATTTAGATGGTCGGTATGAAATTAATACCGACCTGCCAGAGGTTACGCTCACCTTTAATTATATAGGATATAAGCCTTTAGAGAAAAAGGTAAAGAATGGTACGGCTGGTAACTTCACGATGCAGGAAGACGTTGGTGAGTTGGGTGAAGTTGTCGTAACAGGTTTTGCCACAAAGAATAGAAACAGTTTTACTGGTTCGCAGGTATCTATAAAGAAAGACGAATTATTGTCTGTTGGTACAAAAAATGTACTTACGAGTTTGGCTAACTTTGTGCCAGGTCTTAGCGTGTTAGAGGATAACCTTGGCGGATCTGACCCAAATAAGATTGCTGATATCAATATTCGTGGACGTGCTACCTTCTCAGGTCAAGCTAACTTACCTGTATTCGTTGTTGACGGTTCGCAGGTAAAGGTAGACTATGTCAATGATATGGATATGAACGATATCGAGTCAATCACCGTACTCAAAGATGCGTCGGCATCAGCACTCTATGGTGCGAAGGCATCCGCAGGTGTTATCGTTATCACAACAAAGGCACTCAAGGGTGGTAAGTTGAGATTTAATTATAACGGAACATTACGTTTGTCAACTCCTGATTTGAGTGATTATAAATTGCTCTCTGCTTCACAAAAGCTTGAGTACGAGCGTTTGGCGGGTCTTTATACGGCAACCGACTTAGCAGAACAATATGCGCTGCAAAATAAGTATGCATACTATTACAACCAGATTCAAGACGGTGTAACAACCGACTGGATTAAGAAGCCATTGCGTAATGCGGTTTCTTCACAGCATAGTGTAAGTATTGATGGAGGTGATGAGCACGCACGATATAACTTAGGTGTGCGTTATGGTGATGAGGAAGGTGTAATGAAGGGTTCGAGTCGTGAGCGTTTGTCAACAAACTTCAAGCTCTCATATAACCTTTCTGGTAAGTTCTTTATCAGCAATACGGCTACGATCTCATCTGTAAAATCAACTCAGTCGCCATATGGTGATTTCTCTGATTGGGTGAAGCAGAACCCATATGAATATCCATATGATGAGCATGGAGCACTGAAACCAAAGTTGAACTACGACCTCTCCAACCCTTTGTATGAGGCATCGTTAGGTAGTTTCAACAGAGGAAACACGCTTGACGTATTAAACACAACAACACTTCAGTTATGGTTGGGTGAGAAGTTCAGAATTGATGGAGACTTCTCAATACAAAAGACGAAATATGAGGGACGTAACTTTGTGTCACCATTCTCGGCAGATCAGATTAAGAACGTAGCCGATGTGTCACGCAGAGGAAGCCTGACAGAGACTTTCACCAGTACAACTACTTATCAGGGTAAGTTGATGGTGTCATACAATAACTATATATTTAGTAAGCTGTTCCTTACGACGATGGCAGGTGCAACGATTGAGTCAAACTCTGTCGATGGTAGTAGGTATGGTTCTGTAGGTTATTATTCAGACAATGTAGCCCATCCATTGTTGGCAGGAAACTATCCAACGGGTAAGCCAAGCGGTGTAGATAGTAAGTATAATGGTGCTGGTTTCTTCGTAAACCTTAACACAATATGGGATAACCGTTACTTCTTAGATGTGATTTATCGTTATGAAGGTTCGTCTAAGTTTGGTAAGAACTCTCGTTTCGCTCCTTTCTGGAGTGTGGGAACAGGATGGAATATTCATAATGAGAAGTTCCTTAAAGGTTCTCCTTTCCAGTTGTTAAAGCTTCGTGCAAGTTTGGGTTATCTTGGAAACATCTCGTTTGAACCCTATCAGGCATTGACAATGTATACCAGTTTGGCAGGTCTTAACTATATAAAAGGTATTGGTGCCGTACCAATGGGTATTGGAAACAAGAACCTTAAGTGGGAGAGAACACTCAGTGCCAACCTTGGTCTTGACCTCACAATGTTCAAGGGACGCTGGGACTTCTCGGCAGATGTTTATGTAAAGAATACAGACAACTTGTTGCTTGACATTACTAAGGCTCCGTCATTGGGTATTACCACGTCACGTGAGAATGTCGGAGAGGTTGAGAATCGTGGATTCGAGTTCCAGACACGTGTTATTCCTATTAAGAATAAGGATTGGGAGTGGTCGTTGAGCCTTAACTACGCTTACAACAAGAATAAGATTAAGAAGATTAGTAACGCTCTTCGCGAACAAAACGAGAAGAACCAGGCAAAGGGTGGTGTGACACCACTGCCTATCTATGAGGAAGGTCAGTCGTTGACAGCATTGAAGGTAGTTTCTTCTGCTGGTATCGACCCTATCACAGGTAATGAAGTTTTCATTAAGCGTGATGGCAGTCTTACGTTTGTCTACGATCCTAATGACAAGGTTGTATATGGCGATACCACACCATTCGGTATGGGCTCATTAGGTTCTTACCTTACCTATAAGCAGTTCTCAATGGGAATGTCTATGCGTTATTCTTTCGGCGGAGCTGTCTATAACCAGACGTTAGCAAGTAAAGTGGAGGGTGCCGACCCACGCTATAACGCTGACGAACGCGTATTTAGCAGCAGATGGAAGGAAGTAGGTCAGCAAGCAAAGTACAAGCGAATTAGCGATTCAAGTGTACCTATGCAGACATCACGATTTGTAGAGACAAATAATTATATTACGCTGAGCAGTCTTTCGTTAGCATACGAAGTGCCATTGACATTCATTAAGCGATATGGCTTGAAGCGTTTACACTTGGAGATGTTGGCTAACGACCTCTTCTACCTCTCATCTGTAAAACGTGAGCGCGGATTAAGTTATCCTTATGAGCGAAGTGTAGAGCTCTCAGTAAGACTTGGTTTTTAGACCGATGATAGCTAACACATAAATACAATGGTGAAAGACTATTTAGGTAACAATAAGAAAGAAATGAATATGAAGAGAATATCATATTATACAAAACTATTGGTAGGTGCTGTCATGATGCTATCTGTGGTATCGTGTAACGACTTTATAAATGTTCAACCAGCAGGACAAGTTGATGAGGAAGAGCAGTTCTCGTCTATCCGTGGTTTCCGTAATGCAATGTATGGTGCTTATGGTAGTATGGCAACATCAGACTTATATGGTGGTAACTTAGGCTTTGGTTTCGTAGACCAGTTAGGACAAATCTTTGGTTACGATAACTCATCAGAGACAAGCTACTTCGTAGGACAATACGATTATATGCGCGGTGATGTGCGATCAATTGTTGATGCTATTTGGACAAAGCAATATAAAGCAATAGCATACGTCAATAATATAATTGATCAAACAGAGAAAGCTAAGTTTGAGCATGCGGAGCTGCCTTTGATGCGTGGTGAGTGTTATGGCTTACGTGCCTTTATGCACTTCGATCTCGTTCGCCTTTTTGCTGAAGACTATGGTCAAAGCAATGCGTCAACACGTGGTATACCATACTCAACGTCTTTCGACCTCGATAATAAGAAGATATTGACTTTGCATAAAACGTACGAGGCGATATTATCGGATTTGGATAAAGCTGAAGAACTTTTGAAGAACGACAATGTAGTAAACGTTGAGACAACAGCTTCCAGTGACTATCTGAAAGGACGTGCTGTGTTCTTTAATAAGTATGCTGTGGCTGCTACAAAGGCAAGAGTTTACTATGCTATGGGTGACGAGGCGAATGCGGCTAAGTATGCTAAGCAGATTATCGACGCAACCAATAACTTCTCATTGAAGAAGTATAGCTCTTTGAACGATGTTAAGCGTTTCCCAGCGGCAGGGGAGTTGATTTTCGGTTTGTATAACAATACGCTTTCAAGCACTATCTCTACACTTTTCTTATCACAGATAGCACGCGGTACATTCACTGAAGGACGTAGAGATCTGGAGAATCTATATGAAACATCAGTATTCTCGGCTACAAGTACAGACTTGCGCTACACAAGTTATTACAGACAGAATACTACACCAGATGGCTTGAAGACCTATTCTTTTGTAAGATTCTTAGAGAGTGATGCACAGGTGAATAGCAATCCTTTACAGGGCTTGACACTAATCCGTTTGCCAGAGATGTATTATATCTTAAGTGAATGTACATACGATAGTAATAAGGCAGAGGCTGTTAGATTACTCAATGAAGTAAGAAAAAGTCGTGGATTAGAGGATGTTGATAGCGCAAAGGTAGCAACACGCGAGGCTTTCAATAAGGAGATGTTGCGTGAGCGCATGCGTGAGATGCCTGGAGAAGGACAAACGTTCTATGCGTTAAAGCACTATAACAAAGCATTTACTGACTTTAGAGGTATTACCACACGTCAGCCATCTAATTCTATCTTTGTCTTGCCTTGGCCAGAAACAGAGAAAGAGTTCGGAGGACAGTAAGTTATTAAACACTTTATGAAAATGAAAAAAACAATAAGAAATATACTACTTGTTTGCGCTGGTGTAACCATATTTGCAGCATGCAGCAACGTCGACTTTGATGGTGAACATAGTTCAGACGGTATGTTCGAACCAACAAATCAGGTTAGCTTCTATTATGCACAACCAGGTGATACCGTTGTGAATTACTCATTCGGAGTAAAGCCTGTTGATACACTTACACACGTGGTTTATCTCCCTGTGCAGCTCGTAGGTAATCTTTCTACTGAGTCGCAACCCTTCACAGTAGAAGTTGGTAAGGGTACAACAGCTGTCGCTGGGAAGCATTACACACTTAATGCTGACACCTTGCGTTTCGCTCCTAATGCTTATCGTACCTATGTTCCTGTAACGTTGATACGTGCTAACTTGTCAGAAGATAAGGATGATTCAATACGATTGGTATTGAACTTAGTAGGGAAGGATAAGTTGGGTACAAGATTTACCAAGAGCAATACGGTAAAAATAACCTTCAACAACGTACTCTCTAAGCCTGACTTTTGGGAAGTGATGGAGAGTTATTGGGGTTTAGGAGCCTTTACCAAAAATAAGTATCGTAAGTTACTTGCTTATTATGATAGTAATGAAACGACTATCAGAAATATTCTTGAAGGAACTGATGCTACTGCACAGGGTTATCTGTATCAACACGTGCAGGAGGTAGTAGCTTACTTTGCAGCACATCCAAATGAGTTGTAAAAGGTAGGATAAGTATTGTTACTTGTCTTAAGGTATAATCGAGTGTACACGGAGTATCGTCTCAATAAGGGACTTTAGCTTACGAAAAACTATGATTATACCTTATGATAAAATGAATATTGGTAAACAGATAAATAAGAAATAAGATGATAAAGAAATATTTATATCTTCTCTTGGCACTCCCATTAGTGGCATTGTCATTTCAGTCATGTATAAAAGACGAGTCTTATGGCCCTTCTGGCAATTCGTCTAAGTTGTCATTGGCACAAGACTTACAGGAGAAATATACCCTTAATAGATGGGATACATTGAAGATTTCACCTAATGTCGTACAGACAAATGAGCAAAAGAAGGTTGATTATGAATGGGAAGTAAATGGTAAGGTTGTATCGACCGATGCCTCTCTTAAATATGTATGTAAGGACTTCGGCTCTTTCCCATGTCGATTAAAGGTGAGCAATGGGGATAATATTCAATATTATGAGTTTGGACTAAATGTACAATACTCTTATGTTGATGGTCTTTACATATTAGCAAGTAATAGCGGAAAGACAATTGTTTCTTATCTGCCTGAGGAAGGAAGTACAAAGACTTTTGACTTAGATGTTCTGCAAAAGAATAACCCAAGCATTGATTTTACAGGAGAACCTAAGGGAATTGATTATGCGTTAGCACGTGATAACAAGACTCCACTCTTGTTTGTTGCCGTGGGAAGTCCAAGTACTATCTATGAGTTCGACGGTAATCTGATGAATATGCGCTTCACTACTAATAGTACAGGTGATGTTACATATCTTAGAAAGAGTGCCTTGACATATCCAAAGTCAATGCTGACAATGGTAAATCATGTGCCAAACCGATTGACACTCTCAGAGACAACACCCTTCAACTTAGGTAATTCTATCAAGGATGCTTTAGGTTCCGACATATCTTTAGCTGATGCTGCTACAGCTTGGAAGCAGCAAGACCTACGTTATGTACAAGGCTACGTAATGTTTGATAATGCTGAAGGACGATTGGTCGCACAAAAGGTACAGGCTACAGGTAAGGTGCCTGTTGAGTTATTGAAAGGTAAGTTTACGGGTGAAACACTTATTGGTATGGGACCTGTTGATAACGAGCGTAACATCGTTTTACTCACATGGAATGCTACTTCATCAAAGTTTAAGTGCTATTATATCTTCCCTGGCTTCTATCCCTCTACAGCAACAAAGGTTGAGGCAGCAGTTGTAAAAGATGTGGCTGTTGTACCAGCTACTGCGGGTTTGACCACACAATCAGTTGTACGCGTATCTGCAGAGAAGAACTTAGTTTACTATTCTGCTGGTAATAAGCTGTATGCTTACAACGTATTGTCTGGTGGTAATTTCCCACAAAGCGCATTAGCAACCTTTGGAGATGCCAGTGAGACTATCGCTGATATGCTCATCTTAGAAGGAAGCAATAAGCTTTATGTAGCTACAAACGCGGCTTCAGGTCAGCTTGTGGGAAGCATTTACTGTTTTGATATGAACGAGAATAAATTGCTTTGGGCGAAAAAGAATATTACTGGACGTATCAAGAGTATTACATACAGACAATAATGAACGTGGCATGTAAGGAGATTACATGCCACATTCAAACCATAATTCCGACATGAAAACAAACAATATAATGGCAACACTGCGCACAATAGGAATAGGCTTATTACTATTGTGCGTTAATGTTAGGGCTTTTGCCGATGATAAAAAAGGCGACGAAGACAAAAAAGCTAAGAAGGAAACAAAATACGATAAACTATTTAAGGACAAGAAGAAGGAAACTGCAAGTAGTAAGTTTATCACTGTACATAAGAGTGATGGGAAACTCTACTTGGAAGTTCCTGTCAAATACTTGCATAAAGAGATGTTGTTGGGCGGTGGTATCTCCTCAACAACAGACCCAACCTATCTGACCATTGGAACAAAGAGCTTCACTCCTTTGCATTTCTTCTTCGAAGTTCAAGATAGTAGCTTGGTGATGAAGACACCTAACAATGTGGTTTATTCAGATGGAAGTGCAAGTGCTGAGATGCAAGAAGCCTTGAAGATTAGCTATCGTGACCCAGTCTTGATGGGCTTTAAGATTGCCGCTTACAACAATGATAGTTCGGCTATCGTGATAGATGCAACAGATCTCTTGGCACGTCCTAACAGTATGTTACCCATTATTCCAAAGAAGTCGGGTGATTTAGCATTGTCAGCTTCGCCTAAGAGCGAAATGTCTTATGTTAGAACGATTAAGAGTTTTGATCGTAATATAATGATAAACGTTGACTTCAACTATCTGCTCACTGCCTCACTCCTGTCTTTACCAGTTGCGAGTGAGATTCCAACGACCGTAGGTGTTACCTATAGTTTAGCGTTATTGCCAGATAGTAAGATGCGCCAACGCATAACAGATTCACGTGTTGGTATAGCATCTATATCTAAACTCACCTTCGATAATAACATAGCAAAAAGCAAGCAAACATTCATAGCACAACGTTGGAACCTCGTTCCACAGAATCTAAAAGCTTACGAACAAGGTAAGTTATCAAAGCCTGTTAAGCCAATATGCTTTTATATTGATGATGCCTTCCCTGTTGAATGGAAGAATGCAATCAAGCAAGGAGTAGAACTTTGGAATAAGGCTTTCGAACAAGCGGGTTATCAAAAGGCTATTGAAGCCTTAGACTTCCCAAAGAATGACCATAACTTCGACGCAGATGATATTGCCTATTCTTGTATTCGATACGTGCCAAGTACAGCTGAAAAGGTTACATCTTCTTTTTTGGCGAACCCACAAACAGGAGAAATCATCAATGCCTCTGTGTTTGTTCCTGCCAATGTCGGTGATCAGATTTACCGTTGGTTATTCTTAGGCTCAGCAGCATCAGATGCCACAATGCGTACTTCTCATCTTCCACAAGACAAGTTCAATCAAGGATTGAAGTACATGGTAGCATGCGAAGTAGGGCGAAGCCTTGGTTTGCTTGATAATATAGGAGCTTCGTATTCCTATCCTGTTGACTCTCTTCGTAATAGCACATTCACACGTGCCAACAATCTTGCTGCATCAATAATGGCTAATACACCTTTTAATTATGTTGCTCAGCCAAGTAATAAGGGTGTTGTTTATATGCCAGAGAATGTTGGACAGTATGACAAGCATGCTATCGAATGGGCTTATCGTTATTTCGACCCATCAAAGACAAGTTTGAGTGCTGAGACCGATGTGCTTGAGAAGATGGTTGATAAGCGTGTACAGAATCCTCGTTATCGTTTCTTCCGAACTTCTTCATTGGTTTGGGACCCACGTGTACAGGAAGGTGCATTAGGCAACGATGCGATTAAGGCGAGCGAATATGGATTGCGTAATATGCAAATCGTTGAGAACAACCTTTATAACTGGGTGAAAGACGATGATGATAGTCGCATCAAAGAGAAGTTATATCTGGCAATCTCTCAGCAGAGATATGCTTTCTTCAAACGTGTGTTGAGCAATGTTGGTGGTATCTTCTTAAACGATATGAAAGTAACATCGGGTGTTCCTCGCTATGAGGTAGTACCTAAAGCGCGTCAGCGACAGGCGATGTTGTGGTGCTTAAAGCAGGCAAAGCATTTTAAACAATATGCTAACCCAAGCTTTGAACGTAAGGGATTCATGGCTATAAGCTATTACGACCAGCTTTTAGAGTTTATTGGATATGATCTCTTTGGTGTTCGTACACGCTTGGCAGTAGCATCACACCTTTCATCACAGAGTTACAGTCAGAAAGAATATTTCGACGACCTTTTCTCTTCACTCTTCCAAAGTGTACAATTATGTAAGGCGCCATCTCAGGAGGAGCGTGTGCTACAGCGTGCTTATCTAACGTATTCACGTGCCGTTATCGACAAGGCTAACAAGCAGGGCGGTAATGGTCCAGCAGCACTTCAGTCTACATCGGTTAACGGCAATCAGACAAGTAACACTGCCTATGGCAACCCTACAGCATCCCTCGCACCAACAGTTGATGCAGCTTTGTTAGATGGTTCGGCTATTTACTTCTACACTTCACTGTTGAAGCTAAAGCCAATGTTAGAGAAGTGTGTCAAAGCAAACCTCTCACCTGATGCGCACTCACATTATTCTATGTTGCTCTTTAAGGTGAACAAAGCTTTGGAGGATGGACAATGAAATATTCATTAATAGCTAATCAGTTAATGCGTCGCATACTATTACTTCTACTTCTCTTCTCTATGGTGGCTACATCGGGAGTGGGTTTCCCGTTTTCAAAACGTAAGAAGAAGGCGCAGAGCACACAAACAGAAAAGAAATCGGCTTACGAGCGTGCCCTCACAGAGCAACTGACGGAGTCGGTGCGTGGTAGCTTTGTTTCGTTTCATAAGACTGACGGACGTATATTGATGGAGCTTCCGAAGCAGTCTTTGGGTTGCGACATGATTATTGGCGTAACCATTTCGTCAGTGTCAAACCCTAAGATGGGCGACTTAGGCTTTAAGAATTCCAACTTAGTGCATGTACGCTTCATTGAGAAAGATAGTTCTGTGGTGATGCAGGTGGTAAATACCGACTTGTTTGTGCCAAAGAATCAGCCCTCAGCTACGCTTGCTGCAAGGTTGAACTATGATAATCTTGATTTCTTTTCATTCCCTATCAAGGCACATAACGACTCCACTGGAGCCGTGCTGTTCGATGCTTCGTCCTTTATTCTAAAGGAGAATCGCTTCTTCCCAGTGATTGCTAAGAATGTAGGGTCGTACACTGTAAACTCATCTTTGAAAGATAATCTTACAAGGGTGACGAAACTAAAAGTCTTCGACGAGAATGCCTGTGTCGGTATGGATAGGCATTACATAATTAGTCTCTCTGGTAAGAAAGGTTCGCCTATCACCAACTATCCCGTAACGATTGGCGTAAACTTTACGTTAGCACTGTTACCAAACGACTTGATGACACCTCGTTTGAGTGATACACGTGTGGGAATGTTTCTTATGAACAAGGATGTTCTTAAGAAGGATGGGTCAATTGATAAAGCAACATTCGTTAAGCGTTGGCGACTTGTACCGAAGGATACAGCTGCCTACTTTGCGGGCGAACTCTGCGAACCAACAAAGCCAATCGTCTATTATGTAGAGAATACATTCCCTCCACTTTGGAAACGAGCTATCAAAGCTGGTGTTCTATGGTGGAATAAGGCTTTCGAACGTATTGGGTTTAAGAATGTCATGCAGGTGGCAGACTTCCCTGAGAACGACCCTAATTTTGACCCCGATAACTTCAAGTATTCTTGTATAAGATACTTACCTACTGACGTTGAGAATGCTATGGGACCTTCGTGGACCGACCCTCGCACAGGAGAAGTAATCAATGCTACCGTTCTTGTTTATAATGATGTTGTAAACACGATTAACAACTGGCGATTTGTTCAGACGGCACAGATTGATCCTCGTGCACGTGGAGCGCAGATGCCTGACAGTATTATAGAGGAGACACTCGAGTATATTATTGCCCACGAGATTGGTCATACGCTTGGATTTATGCACAATATGGCAGCATCTGCAGCACTTCCAACCGACTCGCTGCGTTCTCCTGCCTTCACGCAAAAGTATGGTACAACGGCTTCCATCATGGATTATGCACGTTTTAATTATGTTGCACAACCTACTGACCACGGTGTTAAACTTACTCCACCGCGTCTTGGTGTCTATGACTACTATGCTGTTGAGTGGGCTTATAAACTTTTCCCTGGTTCGAAGGGGTTTGAGGATGATGCGAAACAGCTGCGTTTGTTGGCTGATAAGCATGAAGGCGACCCTTTCTATCGTTATGGCTTACAGCAAACGGGAACGAAGTATGACCCTTCTGCTATTGAGGAAGACCTCGGTGACGACCCTGTAAAGTCGTCTACCTATGGTATGGATAACCTTCGAATGATTCTCAAGAACCTTGATCATTGGATTGGTGATGAGGATGGCGATAATCGTAAGGCTGAGTTATATAATGAGGTGCTGTCTCAGGCTATGCATTATGTACGTAATGTTAGTATTAATGTCCCTGGCATCTACCTCTATCAAACAAGCGAGAAGTCGGGCTTACCACGCTATAAGGTTGTGCCTAAGGCTAAGCAAAAAGAGTCTGTGCAATGGCTTTTGAAACAGGCACGCACATTTGCTACATTAGGTAACGATACGATTGAGAAGAAACTACCATTCGGAGCAAACAAGCCTTTTAAGATTTTAGCTCGTGATGTGCAGTCGCTTGCTATGATGGCAACGTCAAAACTTGCTATTTCTTATTATCTTGACTCTACCTCTTACTCATCAATTGAGTATATGGAGGATGTTTATCAAGATGTCTTTGGCAAGACGATTGCTGGTAAAGAGAATCTTTCAGTGGCTGACCTCTCTATGCAACGACTCTATGTCGACTTATTGCAAGAGGGTGTTTCTGATATGAAGCAAGCACCTAATGTTCATAATCTTCAGATGCCTTTGACTTCTGTAAATAGTGTTATTACCAATATGTTACGAAGGAACGAGGCTGAAAATGAGCATGCGGAATGTTGTTATTTGGCAGACAGACAACGAAGTTTAGATGATGATACTCATTTTCTTAACTTCGGTAATGGCTATGGTGAGCCAGAACCTTTGTGGGGAACAACTGTCAATCGCACTTCTGAGTTCCAATTAGAGTATGCGCAGAAGTTGCTTTCTTTGTTGGAAACAACCATTCCACGTGTTTCTTCTCCTGATTTGAAAGCACATTATATGCTTATTGAAAAGCGTTTGAAGAAGTATTTGAAATAATAGAATTCTTCAATTCGATAAACTTAAAGTTCTCTATAATTCTCATAATTATAGGGAGTTTTTTGTTCTTTCGAAATATGAAGTGATAAACTAAGCTCTAATATTATAAAGTACACAGAGTCTACTTATAGTTTGCAGTTAAATCTTACGTAGGGAATAAGAATCTTTATACTCGGAAAAGTTTACATAAATTCAAGGTCTGTGTAAGTAAAAGCTAAGAAAAGGGACTTTTCTTCCGCCTTTGTAACTAAAAGATAATCAAGTGGTTGTGAAACGGTGTGCGTAAAGGTGCTTTCTAAGACTCTTAAAGGGCGTTAGTAAGACTTCAATTAACGCCCTTTTGAAGTGTTATAAAGCATCTTTTCATATGCAAAAGAGCGTAGGTTTAAAGCGAAGATATGAAAAAACAGGACAAAGAGATCTTCATTGTCTCTGTTTTTGTATGAACGAGACTTTTATTATCGCTCGTAAAAGTTGCAGAAAGCAAGTAATTTTAGAGGATGAAAGACGTGCTTTCTCTCATTTTAATAATAGTGATAATGCTTATTAGTGATAGAAATAATGCTTATCAGCAGGAAGTTTCCACAACTTATTTAGCTGCCTCCTTACTTATTTCTTTTTCTTTTTGAATAAGCTGAACTTATTAAAGGGACCTGATGATTGCTTACCACCAAACATACGATAGAGTTTCCACGTAAGGATAAGTCCATCCAATACGCCCGCACCAACATTGAATGCACCAGAGAAACGCTGGGTAGGTGTGTTCTTGTCTTTCGGCTTATGCACAAGCTCATTCCACAACCCCGCAATCTTGTTGCTATCCTTGGTCAAGTCTGTACGCAACTGCGCTTTACGCAAGCGAATGTCGTTCAGCGACCTATAATTGGTTCCAAAGTGAGTGGTCTGTTCAGTCATAAGCTTATTTTGACATTAAGAGACTTCCCAAGAATCTTACCAATGGGCGTTCAATAAGACTGCGACGTAGTAAGATGAAGAAGATGAGCAGTAGCAAATAGCCACCACCAACAATGAGGAAAGCCCAAATAAGTGAACCCACCAATGTCTGCAATGCAAAGGCTGCAGCAAAGGAGAGATAAATTAGGGAAATTAATAAGATAGTGCAGAAAACAACCATGATTGTAATCACGGTCAGTAATCGCACGACCTTTTCAATTACATCGAGCTTCATGTACTCTGACTGAAGCCCGATATAATGCTTTAGCACCTCTACGAGTTGTGCTATTGTTTCTACGTTCTTATCGTTTGAGAACATCCTTTATAATTTAGATAGCGTCTGAAGCTGCATCCTTGATATCCTCAACAAAATCCTCAGCTTCCTTGCGGCTGAGCTTGATATCATGCTTCTTGCAGAAATCGTCAACAGCATCAGAAATCTTTGAACGTGTGTCTGTACCCTTCTCTGGAGCCAAAAGAAGTCCGAGAGCTGCGCCTGTGATGCTACCACAGAGGAATGCGCAAACATAACCTAATGTCTTCATAATCTCTTTTTTTATTGTTAATGAATAGTTCTTTCTTTATCAATGGCAAATATAGTCAAAGTTTCGCATAATAGCAATAGATAGGAAGTATTTTTGTGTTAAAAATCTTACAAAGAGTTTATTTAACAAACTTTATTGACGCTGCTTTCTTACTTCTGCTTCTTATTTTGTAACTTCGCACGATAATTACATAGTAAATTAATAGTATAATCAATAAAAACTAAGGGATTATGAAGAAATTTATGGTTTTGGGCGCAGCTATGTGTGTTGCAATGGCTTTCACTGGCTGTAAGTCAAGCGAGAGTGCATACAAGAAGGCTTACGAGAAGGCTAAGTCTCAGGAGCAGAATACTACTACGAATACTGATGACAACGCAACTCAGCAGGACGCTGTTGTAGCTCCAGTAGAGACTCAGCCAGTTACGCAGGCTCCAGTTGTTGATAATTACGACAATGAGCCAGTACGCCGAGAGACTGTTTCTGTTGTAAATGGTTCTGGTTTGAAGGCTTACAGCGTAGTTGTTGGTTCATTCAGTATTAAGTCTAACGCTGAGGGCTTGCAGCAGCGTTTGAAGAATGCTGGCTACGATGCTCAGGTTGCTTACAATGCTGGTAACAATATGTATCGCGTTGTTGCTTCTACTTACGACAGCAAGGCTTCAGCTGTTCAGAGCCGCAATCAGCTCCGTGCTACTTACGCTGATGCTTGGTTGCTCTCTCGATAAATGAGTAGAATTTTAGCGATAGATTACGGTAAAAAACGTACAGGATTAGCAGTCACCGACCCATTGTGCATCATCGCCAATGGGTTGGCGACTGTCCCTACGTCTGAACTTTTTGAGTTTTTGAACCAGTATATCGCAAAGGAAGCGGTCAGCCAGCTTGTCATTGGCAAACCTATACAGCCCAATGGTCAGCCGAGTGAGAACCTCGCTCGTGTGGAGCAATTTGTCAATCGTTGGCGCAAGGCACACCCAGAGTTGCCTATTGATTATTATGACGAGCGCTTTACGTCGGTTATCGCTCATCAAGCAATGATTGCGGGTGGGGTTAAGAAGAAGACCCGCCGTGAAGATAAGGGACTTGTTGACGAGATTTCGGCAACAATTATCCTACAAGATTATATGAGGTCCAAGGGGCTTTAATCCGTTTGATGCTTATGTTTATTAAGCTTCGAAACGTTTGGGAATCAGACTCGTAAATCCTTGAGCCGTTTGATTATTAAGCTGATAGAGCTTTGCGCTATTTGATGATTAAACTTGTTGGACACCTATTTAAGTTTAAAAGAAAGAAAAGAATATGGTATTACCTATTTACACATATGGTCAGCCAGTGTTGCGAAAGGTAGCCGAGGATATCCCCCTCGATTATCCCGATCTCCAAGAGCTGATACAAAATATGTTTGAGACCAACACCGCCAGCGATGGTGTAGGTTTGGCAGCACCACAGATTGGTAAGTCTATCCGTGTCGTTGTTGTCGACTTAGATGTGCTCTCAGACACCTTCCCTGAGTATAAAGACTATCGTCATGCATTCATCAATGGTCACATCCTTGAGTATGATGACTCTGAGACGGAGACCTTAGAAGAGGGATGTCTCTCTCTGCCAGGTGTTCACGAGAGTGTGACACGTGCAAAGCGCATCTACGTAAAGTGGTATGACGAGAATCTCGTTGAGCATGAGGAGTGGATTGATGGCTATCTTGCTCGAGTTATCCAGCATGAGTTTGATCACCTCGAAGGTCGTGTCTTCACTGATCGTCTCTCGCCATTCCGCAAGCAGATGATTACCAGCAAGCTCAAAGCCCTTCTGCAGGGAAAGGTTCGCTGTCACTATCGTGTGAAGGCTCCACGTAAGTAAGCCTATGTTGCGTGGTATCGTAGTATCCTTGCTTTGCCTATTGGCATTACCGTCAGCAGCCCAATACAACGTCAAGAAGATGATGGAGGAGGGGAGGCGGACGCTTGATCAGGGATACTACGTTACTTCCATGCAGATTTTCTCTCGTATCGTTGCCCTCAAACCAAATCTATACGAGGCTTGGTATTTGATGGCATTGTCAAAGTATCACCTCGAAGACTATAAGGGTGCTGGTGATGATTGTCGCCGTGCTTTGACTTTACAGCCCTATATTGCTGATATCTACGAACTTTATGGTATGTCTAATATCCATGTGGAGCGTTACGACAGTGCCATCGTAGCCTTTTCTCATGCCCTTGATATAACCCCTGACAATCGTGACTATTGGTTTAATCGTGCTTATTGTCTCTATCAAGTGGGCGATAGCAAGGCTGCTCTTCAGCAACTTGATTATATCCTCAAGCGATGGAAGACCTTCGATGCAGCCTCCCAGCTGCGTGCCGACATCGTAGCGGGCAGGAAGCCAAAGCAGCAGCCCATGAAGTCTAACACTCCTCAATTCTACAAACTTCCCAGCTTAAAAGTAGAGAGTGGTGACAAGGCAACTATTAAACTTTGAACTTTGAGGTTTGAACTTTGAACATTATGATTTGAACTACGAATTTCTCTAATTACGCTAAAAATATTGCTAATTAATTCGTACAATTCGCGTAATTCGTAGTTAACTTTTTGATTTGCGTTTAACCCTTAAGCAACATCGGTAATCATAATTATGACGTACTGATGAGGACTTCGTTCGTATAATTATGAATTCTAAATCATGCACTTTTAGTTCTAAATTAACATCGGTAATCACAATTATGAATTCTGAATTATGAATTTTGAATTATATTTGGATTATGAATTATGAATTCTGAATTAAAAGTATTACCTTTGCCACATATTTGATTTATAAAACTAATTTGTAGTATGGTTAAAATCACTTTCCCAGACGGTTCCGTTCGTGAATACGAGCAGGGCGTAACTGGTTTTCAAATCGCCGAGAGCATTTCGCCGGCTCTCGCCCGTGACGTTGTATCTTGCGGTGTAAATGGCGAAACAACAGAACTCAATCGTCCTATCAATGAGGACGCTACCATCGCACTTTACAAGTTCGATGACGAAGAAGGTAAGCACACCTTCTGGCACACCTCTGCCCACCTCCTTGCTGAGGCTTTGCAGGAGCTTTACCCAGGCATTCAGTTTGGTTTCGGTCCTGCTGTTGAGAATGGCTTCTTCTATGACGTGATGCCTGCAGAGGGTCAGACAATCTCCGAGAACGACTTCCCAAAGATTGAAGAGAAGATGCGTGAGCTTGCTAAGAAGAACGAGCCAGTCGTTCGTCGTAACGTCTCTAAGGCGGATGCTGTTAAGGAGTTTACTGCCGATGGACAGGAATACAAGGTGGAGCACATCGTTGAAGACCTCGAAGATGGCACTATCTCAACATATTCGCAGGGTAACTTCACCGACCTTTGCCGTGGCCCTCACCTTGTTTCAACAGGTGCTATCAAGGCTGTCAAGATAACCAGCGTTGCTGGAGCTTTCTGGCGTGGCGATGCTAAGCGTGAGCAGATGACACGTATCTATGGTATCACCTTCCCTAAGAAGAAGATGCTCGACGAATACCTCGAGATGCTCGAAGAGGCTAAGAAGCGCGACCATAGAAAGATTGGTAAGGAGATGGAACTCTTTATGTTCTCTGACCGTGTTGGTAAGGGTCTTCCTATCTGGTTGCCAAAGGGAACACAGTTGCGCCTGCGCCTGCAGGAACTCCTGCGTCGTCTCCTCCGTCCTTACAACTATCAAGAGGTAATCACACCAGGAATCGGTGGCAAAAATCTCTACGTAACTTCTGGTCACTATGCCCACTATGGCAAGGATGCTTTCCAGCCAATCCACACACCAGAGGAGGACGAGGAGTATATGCTCAAGCCAATGAACTGTCCTCACCACTGTGAGATTTACGCTTACAAACCACGTTCTTACAAAGATCTTCCACTGCGTATCGCAGAGTTCGGAACCGTGTTCCGTTATGAGAAGAGTGGTGAGCTTCACGGACTTACACGTGTTCGTACCTTCACACAGGATGATGCACACATCTTCGTGCGTCCTGACCAAGTAAAGGCTGAGTTTGAGAACAATATTGATATCATCCTCAAGGTGTTCAAGACCTTTGGTTTCGATAACTACGAGGCACAAATTTCCCTCCGCGACCCAGAGGACAAGGAGAAGTATATCGGCTCTGACGAGGTATGGGAAGAGAGCGAAGCAGCCATTAAGGAAGCATGCGCAGAGAAGGGTCTCAACGCTCGTGTAGAGCTTGGTGAGGCAGCGTTCTACGGGCCTAAGCTCGACTTCATGGTGAAGGATGCCATCGGTCGTCGTTGGCAGCTCGGTACGATTCAGGTAGACTACAACCTGCCTAACCGCTTTAAGCTCGAATATACAGCAGAAGACAACTCTAAGAAGACTCCAGTGATGGTTCACCGTGCACCATTCGGTTCACTCGAGCGTTTCACAGCTGTTCTCATCGAGCACACAGCAGGTCACTTCCCACTCTGGTTGACACCTGATCAGGTTGCCATCCTCCCAATCTCTGAGAAGTATAACGACTATGCTCAGAAGGTGAAGGCTTACTTCGATGCGCACGACGTACGTTCAATCATGGACGACCGCAACGAGAAGATTGGTCGCAAGATTCGCGACAATGAGCTCAAGCGTGTTCCTTACATGGTTATCGTTGGCGAGAAAGAGGCTGCCGAGGGTCTTGTGTCAATGCGTCAGCAGGGCGGTGGCGAGCAGGCTACTATGACAATGGAAGCCTTCGCTGAGCGTATCAACAACGAGGTAGCTGAGCAGTTGAAGGGGTTGGATTAAAAAGGAACAACAACAACAACAACAACTGGCCCCTCCCCCTTGCCCCTCCCCCATAGGGAGGGGAGTGAATACCGCGATATCCCTATAATGTAGGGTATGTGGAGGAATGATAATCACTTATTTGCAGGGGGAGAACAAAAGTTGGAAGTCCCTTCGCTTTTAGAGGCTAACATATTATTGACCCTTGTGGTCTTCCTTCTCTTCTAATTAAGGGGGGAGAATCCTTTATGCGGCATCCATTAGTGGGTGCCACTTTTTATTTGTGAACATTACCTTTGAGCATTGAACTCTTTTTTCCTTTGAACTTTGAACTATTAACTTTGAACTTTATGATTTCAACTATTAACTTTGAACTTTGAGCATTGAACTTTGAACTTTATGATTTCAACTATTAACTTTGAACAATTACAGACTACGAATTTCTCTAATTACGCTAATGCTTATTGCGATGTAATTCGTGTCATTCGCGTAATTCGTAGTTAACTTTATGATTTGCGTTTAACCCTTAAGCTATATCAGTAATCATAATTATGGATTATGAATTCTGAATTATGAATTCTTGATAGTATCTCGCTAATCACTCCCCTTTTTAATCCGGCAAAATGAAAAGTAAGTGCGTCGTAAAACGAAAAGTGATATTTTGATGCAAAACGAAAAGTAACAATTCTCAACACGCACACAACATTAAAAAGGTGGTAAATTCTTGCAAGACTTGGATAATTCTGCAAGATTTTGCCACCTTTTAGATTATACGTTGAGTTCAAACTTTATATCTTCATTACCATTAAGAAGTTCTTTTGTACGCTCTATATTATTTTTATAAATGTGCACATTAGCAAGATTGAGCGTTATAGACTTCAACGGAAGTTCTATTTGCCTTGACATTAAGTAAAGATGATAGATATCTGCTGGAAGACCTAAGTTCGCATCAGAGCTTCTCTGAAAAGCTGATATTACAAGTTCACCTTCATCTATTTGGAACTGTACAAGGCTAAGACATGGTGCTTGATTAGTTTCTGCACCAGTCTCGCCTAAGAACAATACATAATTTTTGCTGCTACGCTTTTCACGATTTATCTTCTCTATTAGTGGAGGTAATTTCTCCAGATATGTAGGATAACTATTGACAAGAATTGAACCACAATAATCCCACCAAGCAATACCTGCCTTACGATACTTTTCAATCTGCCTTTCACCTTTCATGAACAGTTGTAGCTCATCCTTTAGCTTCCTACGTGCTATACTGTGAGTTTCGAAGATGTCGAGTAAGTCTGAAGGAGTAAGTGTTAGCTGTTCGTTCAACAGATACCTAATTTCCCCTTTCTTGTTACACTGTTGCTTTCCAGTATGGATAATCCTGTCTAAAATCTTGTAGTATTTATTCATCGTTTTATCAGCATTTGAATAGCATTTAATCAGCATTCTTATATAGCATCATATCTGTATAAGTTGAGTTATAATTCATGCGAGCATTGAATTCTACCTTAGTACACTTCTCAAATGGATTACCGATATGCTTATTTCGACCTATCCAGTCACAGAGTTCAAGTATGGACGACTTATTACTTGTGAAGTAGACAAAAGAGTGTCCTGCAAGGACTGAAAGCACATCAAGATAGTCTGCCAGTCTCCAATACATCTTATATGTTCCTACTTCTGTGCTGAGGTAAGGAGGATCAACCAAGAACACGACATGGGGTGTGTCCTTATATTGATTAAAGACTTGTTTATAGTCTGCTGAAACAATTGTCAAACCATCCAGATAGTCATCACAAGAAGGATAATCAGAAGAACGAATATTGTTATACAACGTTTCCTTAAGCATCTCATCAATGCTTAAACAATATTTCATCGAAAATAAGAGAGAAGAGGATATAGTGATAAAATCCAGATAACCATAACGCTCTTGATGCTTAATTAAGCACTCAAATATCCGTTTACGTGCTTCTCCTACGATAGGCTTATGCTTAGGCAAGTCACGAACTACCTTTCTAAGCTCTGAGAGTAGCTCATTAGTCTGTGGCACGTGTTCAAGGCGTAGTCTGTAACCATCAAAATCGTTATATACGACCTTTGAATGTGGTTTCTCGGACTTCGTAATATGTGACAACAAACCACTTCCTCCGAACAAATCAACAAATGTAGTTCCGTCTGGGAATTGTTCTAATACCTTTTTAAACTCTTTTGCAAACATCCGCTTCTGACCTACAAATGGAAGCGGAGCGGAATAATACTTTTTCTTTGTCATGATGCAAAGGTCGTAAGTTTTCCTTTCACAGACATAAGCGTATATACTGATTACACTGCAAACAAATTGCAGTCTGTTTGAAATCGCTTAATAAGAGCATAAACTTTACGCTCGCTAATAGCATATTTCACAGCAAGAGCCGCTACTATGTAAGACACTTTCTCATGCTTTGACAACATCCGTCTATATTCTGTATATAAATCTATATAGTTTATGTCATCCAATCTAACTCCAGCAATATGGAGGTTTCTTAATAGTTCCCTGTTAATTTTTACAATCTCAATTATCTTCATATCTAATAAATTTCGTAAATTTGCAAAGCCAATCACTTTTATTATACAATAAAACGCCACAAGAGCGAGCGAGGATATGTGCCCCCGGTCGCGCTCTTGTGGCGTACGTTGTTAAAAGTGATTGGCGTTGCTTATTAACAGGCTGGGGGCTTTTTAACAACCCCTATTTTACCACAATGAAAGTTGATTGTAATGTAATCTTTTCTGACAGAACTGACTCAATCAATGCCAACAGAGGCGTTAAAATTAAAATCTGTCCTGCCATAATTTATTGAGTTTTGATTTAAAAAGTAATGCTGCTAACGTCAAAAGTTATCTCGTCACGTATTCCTTTTGCGAGTTCCTCACACTCAGCACCGATGAGCATTCCGCCCATCAGGTGCTTGTACCTGTTACTTTCTTTAAGCCATTTAATTACTTTCTTCATCAATTAGCAGAAATTGAGTATTACTTTCATTCCAACATGTATATCTACATCTGTTACTGAGGTGCTTGTAAACCATAGTCTTGCACTACCACTGCTCCATCGCCCCTCGCTATCTACCTCGCATGTCAAGTTCGTAACAGAATATACCTGTAGTTCTTGATGTTTGTCAATATTTCCACTGATGAGATTTCCAAATGTAAAGCCCTCTGGGATATTTATATCGACGTAACTTATCATGCCTTGTTTTGCACTGCCAGAGGAAACAGTAATAGCGTTTGCTTCTATAACATTGCACGCCTTCAACTGCTTATTGACGACCTCACCATATATTGCTAATAGTGGAAGTAATTCCCCGAGCGCAGATTCAGCTGTATAACCAGTTGTGTTGAATGGCCAGATACACCACAGTGTACCTTGCGGCATCTTCTTCATAATTTGATTTCCATAGAACCTATGAATGTTAAATGATCTCATTCCTATCTCCGAGACTCTCGGGACACCGCCAAGATTGTAATATATCTCTGTACTTGAATTAATTAAGTAATTATACCCTTCACGTTGTAATGTATCTATGCCAGCGACGCCTCTATTCATACTCTTATCGTTGTAGACGCAGACAGATATATTCTTGTTAATTCGAGGAATAACCCTATCATTACGACAAATTGGGTCGTTCCAAACCATAGGAATTAAACCATACGTAGTACAAAGTTCAGCTTCCATGTTGATGTAATCTGCGTAGCCCCATGTTCCGTTTTTCTGTGCATCCGTGAATCCTGTCTGCCCACCCCATTCATCAGCAGATATATGATGGTATCGAAGATCACACCTCTGGGCTAATTCGCAATACTTCTTTAAGACTGCAAGCCCAAAATTGCGACCTGTTTCAGAGGATATATCCAGATTCATTGCACTCCAAACTGTCTCTGGATATTTTCTTGTATATCCGTCATCGATATGTCCAGGTCCAAAGCCACGAAGACATAATTCTACTCCTCTATCGTGTGCATAGGAAGATAATTCTACAAGCTCGTCTTCGGTCAGTCCATGTTCATATTTAACTAGCTCGTAAGTTTTTTCATCAACATTAACAGTGCTATCAGACCACCTTATATTATTGTCATAAATAAGGAAGTTTAATTTTGCTGATTGCATAGCGTCGATAAATACTTTATAATTCGCTAATGTCAGCGGAATATCCCATGTCTCCAGTAGAATACCTTTAATAAAGATGTTCTTACGCTCTTGTTGTAATGACAACGTAGCTGCTTCATTCAATCTCAATGCCTTATCTCTAAGTACATCTATCTGTTGAGAGTTAAGAAGTGTGTCACTAAATGATTTTCCATTGACAAAGCTCTTACTTCCAACAAGTCTTTTTATTTCTAACGATTGAGATAAGTCAAACTTTGTTGCACCTCTACTTGTCACATTAAATACAAGGAAATTAGCATAGTTTGGTACATCTAATTCAACAGATTTTTTTTCGAAAAACGTCCGTGGAGTAGAGATGGTTTTTGAAGCAAAAACACCTTCAGTGACACTGTTTTTGAAAAAAGCAGCACCGTATTTGTATACACTGTTATTCCATAGAGAAGGCTTTTCTATGACAATCTTCTCTCCTCTCTTCACAGGTATCGCAATAATATCTGTGAGAGCGTCTGCTATAATAGCACCAGAACTATCTTGAAGTCGTAGTCCAGAGTGAATCATATTGCTTATCTCTTCACGGCTAACATTTGTCCATTCTATACGCTGCTCTACTAACACCTCACCTAAATTTGCCCCTAAAGCCTTATTACTTGAAGTATCAGATAGTGTTTGCGCAATATCTTCTTCTGATAAGAGCGGAGACATTACTTCTTTTTCTACCGTTATGGATGTCTGGGAATTAGTCCACAGAGATATTTGTAACATATCCTTTTCCAAAACAAACTCATATACAGATGGGTCTGTGATTCTCCCATTGACAATCGTATGCCTTGCCGAGTCTGAATATATTATTCCGAGATTAACACTGTTAGAGCCTCTGACTGTTAAACGAATCTTACTTCCGTGAGTCAGACTAACGTCAAATACTTCCTCTTTGTTTGTCTGCAACTCTTTAACCTTCGTATATGTTTTCTTCTTTTTGTTGTTATTTACATACTCTGTCACAGCAGCTTGTGACATTACTTTCGTTGCGCTATCGCCTGCCTCCTGCACCACAGAAAGCCCCGTATTTCCACTAACCCTACCCATCAGCAGCCAGCCTGGCTTCTGATAAGCATAAATATTTCCATTCTCAGAACTATCTGCGTGTGCATCATCATAGATGCTTACTAACTGACCGTAGCGAAGAGCCTTGCCGTTAGTTCCGACTGGGTCTGTGTCAGCCTCCATAGCTGACTTAGACTGATAAACCTTCTTAATGCCAAGTCCATCAGTAGACTGTTCCAATGAGGCTATGTATGCTAATGTATCCTCGTGCAGCTTACCCACCTCTTCAGGTGTGATGCTATCTACTTGACTTTTCTCTTTGAGTTCCTTTGCTCGCTTGAGCAAACTATATATTGTATCCATTATTACTTTTTATTTTGGAATGATGAAATATGTATTAATTGGACAGCTCGCTGGAGAAGGGAGCCTGGATGCTCCTAAGCTTCCTATGAGTTTTCCTTTTCCCGATAGCACTTGGATGTGAACAACCTGCTCCTGACCATTGTCTGAGCTTACTCCTACAACAATAGCACCAGAGACAACAGGTGGTACTGACACTCGTGTCGTAGGGTATTCGAAGATTACTCCAGGACCATCAGTCCATTCTGACTTGTCACTTTGTACATCAACCTTTATAATAGTATAGTCAGATCTCACTTTAGATTGTATTTGTCCTGAATAACCATTCTTCAGTACCCACGGCACATCATTATATTCTGTTTCAGACAACTTAACAACTATTGATGGAGCTATAAGGTCAAAGAGCGTTTTCAATTCACTGACATTAAAGACCCCTTCTGTCTTTTCAAATGTCAAGAAAGTCTCTGCAGTTTCTCTGCAGGCACGTTCCTGTCCATCCTCAAATGTGCGTACATCAGAAGTAGATTTTCTAACACCAACATATAATGGATCATTCCAACTATTAGCAACCAGTATAGTTTCCTTTATCTCATAAATGATTCCATCAAGCACCAACCAGTTCTTCTTAGTTTGAAAAGTAGTAGTCTTATCCCCTTCATTAAGTTTCTTCAACTCTCCTTGGAAGCGTTCAAGCAGAAAGGCTGATGTGTTAGCACCAAGAGCCTGAAGAAGTGCAGACATCTGATTGGTTGGATTCTCCTGCAATGTTTTGAGATCATCGATGTAGAGGGGCTGTCCACCCTCACTAAAGAGCATCTTATTCATATTCGTATATTTCTATGCGGAAAGAGCGTCCCGCAGGTTTATAATGATTCAATAGGTTTAATATAGTTGTCAAAATCTGCCCTCCATACTTGTCTTCTGCAGCATCTATTGATGTACATAGGAATGACGGTACATAGACAATGAAAGAAGGCTGCTTAGGGACATCATCATACGCTCTGATATGCAGCGGAGAATTACCACTCACATAAACAGGGGTCAGACCTTCACTCTTGAAATGTAAAACAGTCTGTACTCTCTGATCAGCAGAGACGATGTAAATTTGATGCTCTGAAAGAAAGAAGGCATCATTTAGGGTCTTCTCTATATACTGAACACCTGCCGTTATGTTGAGACGATTCAACACGTGAGAACGGTAACTATAAAACCGGTTATACAAATCCCTTATTCCACGCAGCATCGCTTTGAGCAAAGCCACAAGCACCTTGCTTCTCAATATAGGAGGCAACAGCTGAAAGCCAAGTTTGATGATATCTAATTTATACCACATAGCTCAACGTATTTCTTAAGTTCACGGAAACAAAACTTCCACCAACAGCTGTGTAATTATTACCGCTGATTTCTTTATAGGTAGTTCCATCTGTGCTGTACTTACAGATATGCAGTTCCACGTCCTGCACCCCTTCCACATTCTGTATAGCATCAACCAATTTCGTTTTGTTGAAAGTACCGCCATAGATAATCTTTCTTACATAGGCATTTACAGCCTCCTCAATTACATAACTTCCGTCTGCAATTCTTGCACCTGTCCTATCAATCACCAATGGATCTACTCTTATAGTTGCACTAACACTGATTTTATCTGCAGGCATCGAACGGACAGAAAGAATAACACCTGCTATTTTAACGCGGTTCAAATACTGTTTGAACGCCGTTAGAACATCATCTGAAAGAACAGCAGGCTGCCCACCTATTTCACCTGAAGCAAGTATTTCTATGGATGTTCCTCTGTCACGTACAGCAACATACTTGACGACCCGCTTCTTCTCAGATACCTGTTCATAGCCATATTGCTGTGTCGCCTCATTAAAGATTAAAGCATCACCATACTGGAACTCTTTTGCAATCTTATAGTACCAAGGTACACTTGCTACTACAGCACGACTGATTTTATCGTCTACATCCGCCTTGAACTGGTCGAACAGAACCTCCAGTACATGGCTACAGGCAGCCACGATGTAAAACAGAATATTCTCGATACTAACCACAGAGAAACTATCATCAAAGGTATCGTTCTCCGATAGTCCGTATCGTTCTCTTACTGTACCATCCGCCATAAAGGCATTTGTCATTGTTTGTTTTATCTCTGCTATACTACGAGCCATATTTTGTTTACTTTAATTGAACTGTGGCGAGAACTCACCACTGAATACCCTTAACTTGACATCCGTCATACCTCTCTCTGTTGCTGGAGATACATCATTAGCCTTGCAATACTGTTGTATTAATCGGTTGTAACTTACGTCAGGAAGTTGCAATCTGCTTCCTGCTGCTAACGTTTCAGCCATACCGATACCGTTCGCAGCAGCCAAAGCAGGCAATGCTTCCAGCGAGCCATACTCCTGTATGGCTATATCAGCCAAGGTCTGACCATCTTTTACTTGAACTTCCATCTTATTACGAAATAAAGAGCTAACATCACAAGGACACCGAATGCGACAAAGCCTGTTTCCATCGCACGTTTTTCAATCCAGCTCAAATTCTTTTCCTTGTAAATAATCTTTGATTTCTCTTTATATTGTTTATGATCCTTATCGTGTATCGTTATTCGGATTGTGTCATGCACTGTTGTAAGACCTTCTACCTTAGCTCCTGGCAGACTTTCTAATATGTGTGTGAGGATACCGTTATGTATTCTTGCCGTTGAGCGATACAAGGCATTCTGCAAAACTGAAACTGAGTCTTTCGTTGCACGCTCCTGATGATACTCAGGTAATGCAAGTGACACTGGCGTCAAACGTTCCGTAACCCTTATAGTATCGTGACTGACAATGTGTAGCGTGTCGGTGCTAACACTTTCTACAGGCACATAGACTTTATGCGAGCATGCAGAGAAAAGGAAAGCAGTAAGGATAACTGCTAATAATGCTTTAAATGTTTTCATATTGTTGTTGTTAGATGTTTGCGTACTCAGTCTTTGCATCGAAACAAGGGCAAGCCTTGATATACTCGTTTGAGGTGATTCTTCCATCGTGGTTCAAGTCTGGCGAGAAGTCACGATGTCCTTGAATTACAGCTACAGGATATTTCTTGTGCAGCATACTAAGTAGTGTGCGAAGACTTGCTTTCTGTGCATCTGTGCGGTTGTCTACAGGCTTGCCCATTCTGTCTATACCACCAATATATGCTACATTGATAGAAACGGAATTAAACCCCTTCACGCCATTGCTCACCTTGTCTTCATCAAGCAGCTGGGTAATCTTGCCATCTGGTGCTACGACATAGTGATATCCAGGATTAACCCATCCTTTACGAAGGAATTCCTGTCGTAGGCTCTCAATAGTCTGTGACTGATGGCTCGCAGTACAATGCACTGCAATATACTTAATCGTTCTCATTCTTCCTCCTTTCCGTTCTTGGAGTTGACAACTCGGTCGATGTAATTTCTCACGTCGCCCCATTTACTCTGAATGTAGATACCCACACCGAAGATTGAGCCGGCATAAACCAAAGTCTGCGACACATACCACAGCACGCTGTCTTTAACATCGCCCCCATTAAAGAAGAAACTCAGAAAAGCCATTGTCACACCACTTGCAAGCAGAAATATGGCTGAGCCGTATTGTATCCATTCCTTCGTGTTTCTTTGCATATTGCTTAAGTTTAATATTGTGCATCTATTTCGATGCTTTTGGTTGTTATTTTTATATTAGTCACAGTTTGTCTGTCCATCTCCAGCTGCTCTCTAATGAGCGTTCTCCAATAAATAGGATCATTGTCAAGCAGCATGTCACTGATACCACAGCCTGCCATCGGACGTTCTTTCAACTCCCCTTTATGTAAGTGAAGTATCAAAGCCTGATTCTGATGCAGCGTGTCGCCGACAATCAGACCAGAAATAATCTTTCCGTCTGGTCCTCGATGCGGTTGTATAACCGCTTCATAGTCTATCAATGTAATACCTTTCATCTCAATGTTTGATAGTTACGTCTTCATAATCAGTTTTCTTAAACTCCTGTGCCTTAGTCAGAGGTGGGCCAGTTGGTCCATGAGTTCCTTGGTGTGTATGGCTATTGACTGCTTTAACCAGTTCATTAAGTTTCTTGGTTAAATCTTCAATATTAACCAGTCCTCCAAGCTTACCTCCATTTATCGTTATAGATTCAACATGATCCACAGCTAAGACGACAAGGCTTGAGTAGTCTCCTGACAGACTCCCAATGATGACTGCAGTACCAACTTTTGGAACTATCAGCATCTCTCCATTATCATCTGTTTCAGATGCACGAAGGCGAACATCTGGTACGAGAAGGCTTCCAATTTCCACGTCACAAGTGCTACCGCTTACGCTCTTAACGATACCTTGTAGTACAGTCATCTCCTGTTGTGGTGCTACACCTTGCAACCTTTCTCTTAATTCCTTATATTGATCCATATCCTTAGCTTAATCTGAATCCAAGTTCTATTTTTCGTTTACCACCGTCTCTGCTGAAAGTTGTTGTTACTGCTCTTACAAAGTAGCAGCCATCCTTAAGTTGATAATCCGCATCATAAAGCCACGCCATATCGCCAGGAACACATTCAGGTATGAGCCAAGTTGTGATACTTCCGTCATAGCCGTCGAAACTACGACGTTTAACTTCAAGTTCGCCACGAAGTTTCATACTTGCAGCATCAGAAGTAGGACATTTTATTTCTACCTTCTCACCACCAGTAGCTCCGACCTCTACCTCTTTTACTGTTCCGTCAGGAAGAAGAGCTTTAACCACTACACGTACCTTGCGATCAGCTGCTTGTCGATAGGTCAGATTAACCGCCTCCACATTCAGCGCAAAGTTATAAAAGCGGTTCACCCCGACAACCTCACCTGGGGGATGTACGTGTAAAACACCATTAGAAAGATATATATCTGCACCACATTCCTCCTGCACCTTCTTAAGCACATCATATCCAGTAGCATTGTGAATGACAAACTTAGCATAGGTCCAGCTGTAAGAGCATTGAATAGAGTAGTTCTTCCCAATTCCCTGCACCACCTTCTTAAGAAGATCAGCAAGTGAAACTTTCTTCAGTACTTCGTTTTTGAGTTCCTTACGAAAGGTATACAGATCATCCTCACAAGTCAGCTTAATATTGCCACCATCTGTACTGATTTGTTGCAGCCAGCCAGTGAACTCCTCCTTTAAGCCTTCTTCCTTATATCCAAAGCGAATAATAACCTTATCACCTCTGTGAAGTTTGTCTTCAACATCCAAGGCTACATTATACTGCGCACCTGGTAATGTTATAGTTGCCGTATCAGCAAGTAGTTCAACACTTCGATGCACCTCAACACTGTCAAGCATTCCAATGTGCCAGCCTCCTATCTCTATGTCGTAAGCCATTGTGTACATAAGCCTATCGTTTTAAGTCCTGCTGATTTAAAAGAAGTTTATATATGTCATCACTATATGCCTTTAGCGAATAGTTCTGATTAGAAGAGCCACTTGTGAAAGGAATCTCCCAGCTTTCAATGACAAGATGTGATATACCGAATATCTCCAGCAAAGGGTTCAGGGCTATTACTCGTCCAGCTTCACAAAACGAACGTAAACGGCTTACGTCTTTCTCAGGATATTTACCATCTTCACCTATAAGGATACCTTCAATACTAATAGTATAGTCATCCTGTGACCATCGCTCCTTGATGCTTCCTTTTACAGCACCTTTGTTCACGTGCCTACGCACGATGATATTCTGACCTTGCAGACTAATCATTGGCTCAATCGGCAAAAGCCACTCTTGAGCACCACTTTCTTCAAGACGTAGACGAAGAGGTAGTTGCATTGGTATACCAAGTGCATTAGTACGAACAGTATCTTCCAACTCCTCATCACTCATTGACTTAATTTCATTATATTCCTCTTCGTCCACCTCTCTAAGCTTATTCACATTGAACAGCCAATAAGGTGGAATCTTGTTGCCTGTAACTCTCAGGGCAACGTTTTCGAGTGCAAATCGTGCTACCTTGTTCATCTGTCTGTACTTGCTGCTATAGCTAACGCTCGGTTCATACTTTGCAGAATAGTTCGCTCAAGTTCCGCAGTGTCAGTCTTATCGTTCATATAAACATTGATATTATCGAAGAATTTTCCGATGTGCATAGTGATGGAAGTGTTGCGAGTGCCACCAGTAGCAAGTTCCTCGGCTGACTTGCGACCACCTTTCTTTCCCTTCTTACCTTTCTTTCCCTTCTTGCCTTTGCTTTCACCTTCTCCAAAAACGACAGCACCTGTGCTACCACTTAATCCAGGGGTACTTATCTTATTCTCTTTCTTAGCAGAAGATGTCTTTTTGTCCTTCTGCTGTTCTTGTCGAAGGTGTGTCTGAAAATTCCCTCCAACACCACTCACAAGCTGTTTGGTTCCATTGATAGCCTTGGCAGTACTTTCAACTCCAGACAACTTCTTGAAACCTTCCATTGCAGAAGCTGCTGCTCCTTGAAAGTCTCCAGAAAATAGTTTCTTTAAGGCTTCACCAAGCTTGCCAAGTCCTGCAAGCATCTCATTGAAGCGATTGATGATATAGTCCTTGATGATATTACCAAACCCCTTTAATGTATCCCACATTGTCAGGATAAAAGCACGAAATCCAGCAAACTTATTCCAACAATAGACAACTGCTGCGACTAAAGCAGCGATACCTATGATAATAAGTCCGATAGGGTTTGCATCCATCGCAGCATTGAGCAACCATTGAACGCCAGTCCATATCCTCGTTACAGTTGTCACAACACCGATAGCAGCTGCATAAGCTGACATCGCTATTGCCTGTGCATTAAAGACTATTGCAGCAACACCAATGACAGACGACAGAGCTAATATCTCCATCTTAAACCGTGATACAAACCCTATAACACCCTCTATCACATTGATAACTTTTGCTATTGCTTCAGCAATAACAGGAACTATACTTATAAAGAGATCAAGAGCTTGAGATACGTAAGGTTGAATCTTATTATAAATATCAACGGCTAATTGAATAAACGTGTCTTGTAGCGTAGCAAATTTACCTGCGACTGTCTGAGACTGCTTATCCATCATACTGAAAAACTTTCCACCTTCTCCAGAAGCGTGTTGAATTGCCTGCACAACATTTTCAAAGGTGATTTGTCCCTTTGACATCCTATCCTGCAACTTCGCATAAGATTCACCTGTCATCTTAGCAAGTTCTTGCAATGGATTAAAACCAGCATTGATAAACTGCAGGTTATCCTGTCCAGCTAACTTACCAGCTGCTGATACTTGACCAAGCACTAATGATAAGCTTTGCAAAGCTTGCTTATTTCCTCCAGAGATATCTCCTAACTGTTTAAGAAGTGGTAGAACTTTTCCTGTCTCCACTCCGAAGTTAAGCATAGTCTTCGCATTCTCAGTCAAGTCTAACTTACCAAAAGGTGATTCAGCTGCAAATTTGGATATTTCATCAAGCATTCCCTTAGCTTTTGTCTCACTTCCTACTAAGGTTGTAAAGGCAACGGCTGTTTGTTCTGCTTCTGCACCTATCTTAGTAATAGCACCAACAGCACCAGCAACAAGGGCATAAGGGTTGGTAAGGAGTTCCATTCCAGGAATGGACATCAGCGAACTCTTGAGTGTCGAAAATGAAAAAGCCTCACGTAGGCGTGCACCTGTAGTACGTGCCTTACGTGATATATCGTCCAGCTGGGTGGAAGTCTGACGAGCAACCGTCAGAACATTACCACCATCTGCTTGTAGTTTTATTAAAAACTTAAGTACGCTGTCCATTAGAGTCCTTTTCTATTTTTCTTATCTCTTTGAGTGCGCTGAGTGTTGATGCCCATTTCTCGTCTGGCAGGAGTTCAGGGTCAATGCTTAGGTAGTAGCGCAGCATAGTATCTATGAAGATAATATCCTGAGCGTTATCAAAGTCATCAACCCCGGCCTCCTCTAAAGTTTTTTTATCTCAGCCTCCTTTACCTTCAAGACCTCATCCATCTTGGCAACTACTGCCATGAAGAGTTCATCATTGGTTTTGATTTCCTCATCACCGGCAACCCAGAGCTGCTTCAACATGACCTCGCTCATCTTGATAGGGTCTTTGATTACGCTGGCATAGCTCAGGTCTTGACGTGTAGGTTTGTGCAATACACAAGACTTGCCCTCTACGCTGATTTCAAACAAATCACCATGCGTGGCCTTCCACTTATTAATGTCTTCTGTTGAATATTTCATATCTTTGATGTTAATTGTTATAAACTCTTCTGATCAATGTAGATGAATGGCAGTGACTTTTCTTGGAACTTGTCACCTTGCTTCCATTCTGTCTGATCTTCCGTCAACTCCACACCTTTGAGAATGTCTGTTGTGATAGGATCACCGTTTTCAGGATTTCCGTAAGCCACAACGATATCAAAACTCATATTGAGGATATTGCCATTAGCAGCACTCTTCAAAGCTTGATACTCACTCTGCAGTAGGGTAAGCTCGCCACTATAGTCTACATTGCCATGCTGAATGCCATGAGGCTTATTACCCTTAGCATACAGCAGTTCCTTCTCTTGCTTCGAGCCATATTTCACACCTCGAAGACCAGTTACAGGACGACCTGCAACAACTACGGTCACATCTGACCACTCGTATTCCTTAGTATTTATCATGTCTATACTGTTGTTACTTGGAAACCAAGGTTGACATCAACATAGCGAGCATATCCGAATGGACGAACCTTCAATGTCATTTCAACCTTTGAAGTCGCTACTACATTCTGTTTTGGGTCTATGTAGCATGAACAACCTTCGCCGTTATCACTGGCACTCAATTCTCCTGCAGCTGTCATAGAGCGGTTAACAGCGTTCTCTACTGTCTGCTGCCAACTTGTAATAACCCCTGTCTGCATTGTGCCGTCAGAATTGATTTCTAATTCATCCAGCATCATATCCAACAGTGTATTATAGGCAATACGATAAGCCTTATCAATGACACGGCGGTTTGACAGATGAGCATAATCATCAGTCTCGACACACGCCAATCGGTCGTCAGCAAAGAAGTAACCACTGCGCCCAACATACTTTCGTGCTGTGATATAACCCTTATCGTGAATAGAAGAGATAACTTCGCTATCCTCTTCTACCTTCTTCTTGCCAACATAGAGCAGAGTTGTTTTCAATGCTCCATTCTTAACACGACCAATATTACGCTGTACAGGAAGGCTTGCTAAGCGACCTGCTAAAGTTCCAACACATGCACCCTGTGAGTCAACTTCCGTGTCACCCAACAGAACACCGACACGATTGTACGTTTCGTTGCTAAGGTCTTTCAGCGTTGTACCTGTATAACCACGTCCTTCCAAGATGAAGAATAAAGGAGCATACAGGTCAGTTGTTGACCATTCAGCCATCTGTTGTGCCTTTGCTAATGCGGTGAACACGTCTGCATCCAAGCCATCTGTAGCAGATACTTTTGTTGCATTGTCACGTGCTACGAAGATTCCACGCAATGCTCCATTCTGGCTAACAATGAGTTTCTTCACTGCTCCAGTCTGGCGGTCGCAGAGTTCCGTCATGGTCTTAGCCTTGTCAACTCCGAAGATCACCAGCTTTGTTCCATTCTCTGCTTCTGTATAGAAGTCTGAGATATGCTTGTAAAGTCTGGCGTTATTCGCTGCAGTGATGCCAAGTGCTGTCAAACTGTCTACACTCTGAATAGTATAAGCACGCTCCAGAGCGAATGTGTCATTAACAGCAGTCGCACTACACACCAAGGCGAACAGGCCGTCGGGACTTTCCCCGACGGTGCCCAGTAGGCCATTCATGTATCTAATTCTAATTCTCGGTAACATAACTCACAAGTTAAGCGGTTAAAGATTCTGCGAGAAGGTAGACACCCTTCTTGTCGTAGCGACGAACGCAACCACCAGTACGTAGCAAGAAAGAGTAGATGTCACCATAGTACAGTGGATTATCAGTTGAGTCAAACATCTTGACCTCACCCATAGCACGGCTAACAGAATTCTCGTGCCAAGCAAGAGCAGCTGCAAGTTCATCTGCGGCACCTTGCTTATCCCAGCCAAGAACCTTCTTTGTGCCGTTATTAAGGCGAAGAACTCGACTTCTCTTCATGATGTTGAAGCCATAGAGATTTCCAAGGATACCCTTCTGCTGGTCAGCAGAGTTAAGGAACATAAACTGATCCTTTTCAGCAAGGTCTGCTAACAAGTCAGCATACATAAACGCGTCAAGCAAGAGGTAACGTCCCTGCTCTGGAACATTGTCTGCATCCAGAGCAGTCATAAGCTTACGAACATCTGCCTTACAGATAGACTTACGCATACCTGTAGCAGCAGACGATGTATGAGCTGTGGTTTTGCTTGTACCTGACGTACTGATAATGTTTTTAGTATCAACACCCTGACCCCAACGATCAAGCAAATTGAGATGAGCAGCCTCCTGCAACTGAGCGCGGTCATTGCTCAAGATAGAGTTACGCTTGTTATAGCTGAGCTCCACCATGTCGATATTTGGAATGTACACTGGATCAGTTGTCAACTCGTCCATATCGTACTCAAGATCGTTGTCAGTACGTTGCTTGCTTGTAGCAGGCTTCTGTGTGCGGTTTCTCTCTACGTTTGAAGGAGCACCAGCGTTAGGAATGTGTACCTTGTGATTCTCAACAAACACAGAGTCGTCAATACTCTTAGAAGCAAAGGAATTGTCAGGGTAGAAGTTCTCTACGATGTCGGATTGCCAGATTTCTTTGTTTAATGCCATAGTTTCTTATCTTTTAAATTTGTATTGTATTTCTTACTCTCGGTAATCTACACCGAACTTCTCCTTGAACTTGGCTGCAAAAAGGTCCTTGTTCTGACTCTTCAAGTCGCCAAGACGTCCAGCCTTGTCAAGTTCGTCCCAAGTCTTATTGGTGAAACTGTCACCACCAGTACCATCTGGATTGATGTACGAAGCAGCACGAGGCTTAGGCGTCTGCTTGATGCTGTTCAAGAGTTCTTCTGTAGTAACACGGTCTGCAGCCATAAGCTTAACATAGTGTGCCTTCTGTTCTGCGGTAATACGACCTTCGCTAATCGCCTGATCAATGATAGCCTCCTGTTCCTTTGCTTCAGATAACTGAAGTTGCTGTTTGTACTCAGCATTGGCTGTTTCAAGCGCATCCACCTTAGTAGCCTTGTTTGCCAATTCTCTGACTTTGTTCACAATTGCAGCCTCATCATTGATATTGCTAAATGATGGGATGCTCTTTAATTGGTCTATTAATGCCATGTTTTGATAGTTTTTTGGTTGATTAGTCAACCTGTTATTGAAATATTGATATATCTCTTCATGAGTTTTAGGTGCTGGTTCTCCATCATCCTGCATATCGTACACTCCATCTGCAAGTTTCATTTCAACTGCTTCTTGTGCACTTATCCAGTGATCGACCTCGTCAAAGAACTTTGCTGATACATCTTCTGCGCTCATTCCGCAACGTGCAGCAATCATACCAGCAAGGTTATGTTCCAGTTCCTCCATTACAGTAGCCATTCTACGCAGATCTGAAGCATTGCCACACGTCCCCCCACTTACGCTATGAAGCATGAGCTTAGCGTACGGACTCATATAGAGAGGCTTGCCACAGAGAGCAATAATAGCAGCAATACTGGCAGCAACACCATCAACATATATATTAATGTCTGCCGTGGATGTGCGAAGAGCATTGTAAATAGCTATTCCGCTAAAAACATCACCACCATTGCTATTGATGCGTACATCAATCTTATCATACTGACTTTGCAAGGCAAGTAGTTCACTGACCACTCGTCCGCTGTCTACAGGCTGACCATTACCGACTTCTCCATATAAGAGGATAGCTACGGTTCCATTACCAGGTATAATGTTGAAAAAGTTTGAACTCATTATTTCAATTTTTGATGCAAATATCATGTTTTTTCTGGGAGTAACAAAATCGTAAATTCATAGCGCAAACAGCTGATTTTATGGTGCAAACAGACAGTGCCGTTATAAATAATGGATTTCAAAAAGTCCATAAAATATAAGATATTTGCAAAAGATTTAGGCAATATGACAAAGACGAATATAGACAAAAAAGGCATTGCAAAGTCTCTCTATATGGAGGGAAGTTGCACACAAGAGGAGATAGCTGCAAAAGTAGGAACTACAAGGCAAACAGTCTCTCGCTGGGTGCGAGAAGGAGGTTGGGAGGAGCTGAAAGCTTCATTTACAATCACACCTGACCAGATTATAGCACAGTTCCAGCGACAGATTGTTGAAATCAACAACAATATTCAAAATCGTGAAGAAGGTAAGAGGTTTGCTACAGCACAGGAGGCTGATGCGCTTGCTAAGCTCGCTGGTGCTGTCAAGAAGTTAGAAAGTGATGTTGGTGTTGCAGACTGCATCAGTGTCGCTATGCGCTTTCTGTCTTGGCTACGTCCTCTTGATATTGATGCAGCTAAGCAGTTTAACAACCTCTTTGATGCGTTTATCAAGGATCAAATGGCAAAGGCGAAATGACACAGGAAGAAAGAATTGCATTAAGGAACTGGGAAGAGTTCCATAAATCATTCACCTCTGACATGCCTGTTGAGAATGGGCTGTCAAGGCGTGATATTGAACGCAGACGAAAGGAACTGGAACAAGACCCTATTAAATGGATTCAGTATTTCTTTCCCAAGTATGCTAAATATGAATTTGCACCTTTTCACGTGCGTGCTATTCGTCGTATTATTGAACACGATGAATGGTACGAAGTGCTTTCGTGGAGTCGTGAGCTGGCAAAGTCCACGATTTCTATGTTTGTCTTGATGTATCTTGCACTCACTGGGCGTAAAAGGTTCATTGTGTTAGCTTCGGCAACTATAACTTCAGCAACACGTTTACTTACACCTTTCAGACTTAATTTTGAGAACAACCCACGTATTAAGCAATTTTATGGCATTCAACAGCTTGTAGGGCAATGGACAGAAACAGACTTCACATGTCGCTGTGGTGCTAAGTTTGTTGCACTTGGTGCTGGTAGTGCTCCACGTGGTGCGAGAAACGAAGCGGTACGACCTGACGTCATCTATCTTGATGACTATGACACAGATGAGGACTGCCGCAACCCTGAAACTCTTAAAAAGAAGTGGGATTGGTTTGAAGGCGCACTCTATCCAACACGTTCCATCTCTGAGCCGACTCTTGTTCTATGGTGCGGTAACATCATTGCTAAAGACTGTTGTATTGCACGTGCTGGAGCAATAGCAAAGAGCTGGGATATTGTTAACATCCGCGATAAGAGTGGAAAATCTACTTGGCCTGCAAAAAACACAGAGGAGCAGATTAATACAGTTCTTGCTGGTATATCTGCAAGAGCCGTACAAGCAGAGTACTTCAATAATCCTGTTTCAGAAGGTAAGATCTTCCGTAATCTTCCATTCGGGAAAGTCCCTGCTTTGTCTAAGTTTAAGTTCCTTATCGGATATGGAGACCCTGCTTATTCTGACAGCAAAAAGAAAGGTTCGTCTACCAAGTCTCTTTGGCTAATTGGCAAGTATAAAGGTGTCTACTACATTATAAAAGGTTTTTTGGCTCACGAGACAAATGCGAACTTCATTGGCTGGTACTTTGAACTTGATAAATACGTAGGAAGCAAGGTTCCTGTATATTGGTACATAGAGAACAATAAACTGCAAGACCCATTCTACGAACAGGTCTTCAAACCACTTCTACGTGAGGAACAGCAGCGACGAAAAACAACACTTTTTATACGAAGTGATGGACGAAAGAAAGCTGATAAAGCAACACGTATCGAAGCCAACCTTGAACCGATTGATCGTAATTGTCAATGGGTATTCAATGAAGAGGAAAAAGACAACCCTATGATGCAGGAGCTTATCAATCAGTGCAAACTCTTTGAGCTTAACTTACCATATCCAGCTGATGGACCTGACTCTCTTGAAGGTGGAATCACGATGTTAGATGAGAAGATGGCAGAGGTTGAACCCACTATAACTATCAGTTTTCATACAATGGATGAGCAAAATCCTTATAAGATGTGATTATGAATAACTTTATCAATATAGAAGACTACGATGCAAGTATTCACCGCGAGATACTTGATGCGCTGTTGCGTAAAGAAAGTCCAACTTATGATCCTCAGATAGTTGAGATATGTGAGGATAGAGCGGTAAGTGAAATGCGAGGATATCTGAACAAGATTTATGATTGTAACGCTATCTTTTCCGCAAGAGAGGATGATAGACACCCTCTCATTCTTATGTTTGCGCTTGACATCGCTATCTATCACATCTTTACGCAACATAATCCGTACAAGATTGCAAAAATACGCCAGGATAGATATGAGCGTGCTATAGAATGGCTGAAAGGCGTAATGGGAGGAGACGTAACGATTGACGGTGCTCCATTGATGCCTGAAGATGAACTTAAGAACAATAGTCGTTGGCAGATACAAGCTGATGGCTTAAGACCAACATTGCTATGAACAGAAAAAAGAAAAACAGCCCTAAGCAAGGCAAAATAATACAAGGTGGAATGCTCGTTCCTCAAGGGATGAGACAGCCAGACATCGTTCTGCAGATGCCAGAGATATTCATGTTTGACATGAATGCGTATATGCAATCTGTTAAGGCTGCAAGGGGAATAGATTTCTCCAATAGGGCACGTCTGTACGATATGTATGACAGTGCTTCTCTTGACCTTCATCTCTCTGGAGTCATTGCAAAACGTATGCGAGGCGTAACGAAGATTCCTATTGAGTTTAGAAGAAATGGTGTACCTGATGATGCAATCAACAATCAGATAAAATCACCCTGGTTCAAACAGCTGAGGAAAGACCTTGTAATGTCAGAGTTCTGGGGCTTCACACTCGTACAGTTCTATCTCAATGAGGAAGGTAATATCCGTTATGACCTTATCAATCGCAAGCACTATGACCCTATACATCGTAAGCTGCTCAAGTATCAAGGTTCAATGGATGGCGTGCCTATTGATGACTTCCCTGATATGCTTTTCGTTGGGAGCGAACGTGACCTTGGTATTTATGCAGAACTTCTGCCTGCTGTACTCTATAAGCGTGGTGATATGTCAGACTGGGCACAGTTCTGTAATATATTCGGTATGCCTATTCGTGAGTACACTTACGATGCAGGAGACGAGGAAGCACGCCGTCGTGTCATTGCTGATGCACGCCGACAGGGTGCGAACGCGGCATACATCCATCCAAAAGAAAGCGAGCTGAAACTTGTAGAGGCTGGTAATAAGACTGGTTCCAGCGACCTTTATAGAACTTTTGCTGAGTACTGGGACTCAAAGATGTCTATACGTGTGCTGGGAAACACGCTCACCACAGACGCTAAGTCAACAGGAACGCAGGCACTCGGCTCTGTACACAAGGAGGAAGAGGACGAGATGAACTCTGATGATCGTGATTTCATTCTTGATATTCTCAATTATGATATGCGACCTATTTTCGCCTCACTTGGCTTCAATGTGGAAGGTGGTGAATTTGTCTATGCGAAGAAAGACAAGATTAACCCAGCTCAGCAGATAGACATCGTTCAAAAGCTATCGTCAATGGGTCTTCCGATTGATGACGACTACCTCTATGAAACGTTCTGCGTTGCTAAGCCTGATAACTACAAGCAGCTGAAGGAGGAGAAAGAGGCTGCAAAAGCTGCATTCAGAGAGCAACTTGGTTTACAGGTTAATGATGATGACAAAAAGAAGCAAGACAAAAACACTGATAAAACAGCGTTCAAACAACATTTGAAAAGTTTTTTCGGACTCGCCCCAGACAAAGGGGCAAACTGATGATTGATACGCTCTATTATGGTGAGCATTGCTCTTGCTCTGGGCATAGTCATTTCCACAACGAAAGCCCAGCTATCTCATTTAATGTTGTGCAGGCTTTTCTACAGAGAATCCATAACAAGCCTGAATTAGCTGAAGGCATTGATCCTGGATTATGGTCGGCTGTTGTTAAAGTTATCAACGAGGCGACTGTGGAGGGACTTTCACAGAGTAATGCTGCAAGTACACATGATGAGGAGTTTTATCGTGCTCTGCGCCATTCTAATGAGGTCTTTGCTGCATTCAAAGTACATTCATTGGCTGGAGAGGTCGCAAATAATTTGCTGGACAGTGACGGTAAACTGAAACCCTTCAGTCAATGGGTAGATGATGTAAAGGGAATCACCTCGCATCACGTCGGTGCGTGGCTTCGTACAGAGTATGACACTGCTGTTATCCGTGCACACAACGCTGCAGACTGGCGTGAGTTTGAACGCAACAAGGATATACTGCCAAACCTACGATGGATGCCGACAACTTCACCAAGTCCTGAAGGGAGTCATCGTAACTATTGGATAGCAAAGCTTACCCTGCCTATTGATGATCCTTTCTGGAACAATCATCACCCTGGCGACCGATGGAACTGTAAGTGCTCACTTGAAGCTACTGATGACCCTGTAAATCGTCCTGCAGATATGGATGCTCCTCTGCCACAAAAAGGACTTGAAAATAACCCGGGTAAAGATGGGCATATATTCAACGACACTCATCCGTATTTTCCTGATAAGTGTAGTCAATGTTCTTTTTATAAACCTGGTATTAAAGGGCGGATTACGACCCTCTTCATGAATAGGAAGAAGGATTGTTATAATTGTCCTTATGTAGATGCTGCCATTCCATCTGAACAAAGAGAACAGAGACGAAATGAATATCTTGAATATAAAGATAATCCTTTATACAAAGATGTGGAGTTTGATGCCAAGAGTTCTGGACTTAAAGCGACACATGTTGAACATAGCTTTGATAAGAAAAAAGGATGGTATGAGACAACTGTTCAAGAGGTTGGCTTTCAGAATGGGCATAAAGTAGTTTTGGAAAAGGAGGATCATACTGTATTATTTAAGAAGAATACAGAAGGAACTTGGGATAATATGTTGTTTGAAATTGCTGGTGCAGAAACGGGTACTTCAAATAACATTAGACAAGCTTTGAAACATTGTGCATCGAAGCCTAATACAGAAGTCGCAGTATTGCTATTCCCAAATGATAATTTTAATTATTCCATCTTTGAAGAAGGATATAATAAATTTTATGGACTGAGAGGAACTTCACAATATCGAAAGTTTAAAGTGATATATTGTCTCAATAATAAGGGAATATTGCTAATAAAAAAACCAGAGTAAACACTCTGGCTGGAATGGAGGACGTGTCCTAATAGGGATTAAACGCTCCCTCCACACCACAAATGTAGATATTTATTTTCATTCCACAAAATAAAAAACGAGGAAAATTATATTATGGATGCAAAAGAAATAGAAAGGCGTATCTCACGTGTCAAAGACGAGATACAAAAGGAGGTGACGGATAGACTTCCTCGAAAGGTTGGTGTCGTGGCTGCAAACCACTTCAAGCAGAACTTCCGAGATGGTGGCTTCACGGATGGAGGAGTTCACCAATGGAAACGTACGAAACGACAGGACGGTAATACAACGGATGCAAAATACTCTCCTCTTACCTCTCGACGCAATCATCTTATGCGTTCAATACAGAGTGAGACATCACCAGGGCAAGTTACAATATCCAATCCTGTGCCTTACGCAGCTGTTCACAATGAAGGTGGTACTATCAATACGCATCCAACTATTACAAAGCGTATGCGGCGTATGGCATGGGCTAAGGCGTATGCGCTGTCAGGCGTGAAAGGTAAAGGGAAACTTCCAAAAGACTTACCTTCTGGAGCTAAGATGTGGAAGGCTCTCGCACTCACGAAAAAGACAAAGCTTAATATCACTGCGCGCATTCCACGCCGTCAGTTCATTGGTGATAGCCGTGAGCTGACAGCAAAGATTAACAAGATGCTTGGTGAGAGCATAGAGAAAATAAAAGAACTTGTAAGTAGAACATAAATATGGAACAGACACTCTGCCAACTGATAGACTTTCTTAAAGAGAAAATGCCGTCACTTTCAGTTATTGACGAAGACTACGGACAACTTGAAAATATAGAGGACGAGGATACTGATATGTACCCGCTGACATTCCCTGCAGTACTTATAGAAGAAGCGCAGACAGAATGGAGCGATATAGGAATGCTTGCACAGAAAGGAACTTGTAGGCTTCGCATCCGTCTCATCGTAGACTGCTATGATGACACTCACGCAACGAGTGGAACCACACAGGCTGTCAGAGAGCGTAATGAAATACGACACCAGTTGCACCAGCTACTGCAAGGTGCCTGTCTTGGCACTGATGCTCCTTTGATACGCAAGTCTTCCAAGTTCTTTACTTGGAAGCACGGAATAAAAGTGTATGAGATGATGTACGAGTGTACAGTGTCAGAAATGGTTAAGGAAACAAGGACGGTTCAGAAACCTTCTTTACGCGTGAAGATGGGCGTGAAGGTGTAACACGAAAGCCTGTAAAGAGCGGTGCTTTCATCTGTTTTCCATCTACCGTCTCACCATGTTTAATCATATCACGAATGATATGCAGCACACGGCTTTCAGACAGATAAAACTCTTCATTGGAAAGTATGCGGATAGTATCATCGAAACGGAGGCGTCGTTCCTCCGTCCAGTAGAAGTAACGCTCAAATAACCTTCTGTTGCGTGCTTCTATCAGTTTACTATCCCTTCCTTTACTCATATCTGCAAAATTAACAAATAATCATCTTATTTGCAAGTATTTACACCTTTTTTCTGCTTACTACAAATAAAAACCGCCCAAATGTGTGTTCCTACACATTAATGGGCGGTTTTATTCTTAAACAGGAGTTAGTTAATGATTTTTATCTTATAACCTACAGAAGCTTGGTTCTACACGTTCCCAGACATTGGTCTTTGGATTCTTCTGATAGAAGTAGTAGTTGATAGCGTTCTTCTGTACTACATTCGCCTCCTTGAAAAGCGTCATAATTTCTGAATACTCACTATCGAACTTATCCTCCAACTCATACAGCTTAGCCCAAGTTTAACGGGCAAAATTTTTTTTCATAAATTTTCAGTATATTTTGAAGGC
>ERZ773063.171-NODE-171-length-43979-cov-7.613514_pt1 | contig 43979 bp, 36 predicted proteins | sample MGYA00580625_ERZ773063 | MGnify/ENA primary metagenome ERZ773063 (study PRJEB29015, sample SAMEA2738022) | human oral metagenome | biome: human oral; feature: human-associated habitat; material: dental | place: China | collected 2042 ... | reverse complement strand
CACGGTTCCCCTTCGTGATCCTTCAACAACCTCTAGCGAGCCCTCACCGCCTTCGCCTTCACTCCTTCGCTATCTGAACCGGGAGTGTTCACGAGTCCGGTGTTTCACGTGAAACGCCGACCCCCGCCCAGCACCCAGTAGGGGAGAGGCAATACACTTCAACCGCTATCTCCTACGCCTCAACTATTCGGTCGTGTTTCACGTGAAACCACTCTCGCATTGCGCACCCACCAAACTTACGTTTCACGTGAAACGTGGAGAAACTAGTTCAAACACCAGGGAAACGCAACCCAGCCCCAAGACAGCTAAGACACGCTCCACCTATCCTTCGAAATAAGCTCTCTGAATTTAAACATGTGGAGCGACGCTAATGCTTTCCACAAAACACGACTGTAGGTGCGGAGAATATTGCTTGTAGAAATGCCGATGTTCCACGTGAAACATGACGGGGCGACGAGAAGGATTCTTTCCATTAGCGGAATGGTTTCACGTGAAACATCAATCCTCACAACAGCTAGTAGGGGAGGGGAGCCACACCCCAAAACCATCCCCAACCCACGACGTTCCACGTGAAACCTCGAAGCTTATTCAGCCACTAGGAAAATCCATCCACATCAACAGGTAGAAAATCAGAGAGAACACACTATCTAGCTTGATCTTCCTTACCTGCAGAGACTAGTTATGTTGGAGGACGCTGAATAACCTTCCTCGAAGCTTATTCAGTCGCTAGGAAAACTCATCTACACTAACAGGTGGGAAATCAGGAAGAACATGCTATCTAGCTCGATCTTCTTTACTTACAAAGACTAGTCATGTGTGGGGATGCTGAATAAGCTTCCTCAATTGATCTTTCAAGCCGCCACACACATCTAAGTTTCAAAATCCCACAAACACATCCAAACAAGTTACCTCAATTCCAGTATCCCCCACGTTTCACGTGAAACACCGACATGTCGCCATAAATGAAATAGTGATTTCTAGGATCCCTGTTCCTTCACTTGGGGAGCAAATATAACTTATCCAAACAGAAAAGAATCACCACAACACGCCACCCGACCTACCCATTAAACATCACCATAGCTAGCCATAAAAATAGGTAGGAGAGATGTTCCACGTGAAACACCAACCACCCTCAAACACGACGAAACCACAACAACCAACCACCCCGATAAACCACCACGTTTCACGTGAAACAATCGCAATTACGAAATCACGAAAGGAAAGCCGAAAATAGCCGTTTGGAAACGCCACTCTCCCTTACCAGCTATTCCCACGATCAGTGTTTCACGTGAAACCTCATTTGATCCACCAATCTAGCCCAAAAAGAAAATTAGTCAGCCATCAAAAATACAAGATCTAACATCCCATGTAACACGTCCAAACAAGTTACCTGAATTCCAGCCTCCCCACCCACGTTTCACGTGAAACACGCTATTAAAAGACCCACCCAATCTCAGACCGCTAGCAGAAAAGAAACAACCACCCCACCCTGCGTTTCACGTGAAACATCCAAACCGTCATGAAACCAGTAACGCTTGGTCAGCTGTGAAGAGGACGCAATCCAACTTCCATATACATCCGAATATGGAAGCTTATTGAGTTTGCTGGTAACTCCATCCACGCCAATGGGGAACAAATCAAAAGAAGATACCATTCAGCTTGCTTTTCCAAACCTCCAAAGAATGGTCACGTGCATCAATGTCTTGAGAAGCTGAATCATATTTTCCCGGCAACTGAAGCTTCCATGTTCCACGTGAAACATCCACCTCCAACAAGAAAAACTAAAACCCAAAACACCACCCCCCTACAACAAAAACAACCAACGTTTCACGTAAAACAATTGGGTTGTTGTAGAAACGTCGTGTTTCACGTGAAACATCGAGAAACTTTCAAGCACCAAGAAACATGACTGCAGTCGCAAAAGATTTCCTTTACAAGCATTACCCATGTTCCACGTGAAACCACCACATCATCATAAAACCAAAAAGAACGAAACAGCCCAGCTTCCCATAAACACACCTCCCCAACCCCAACACGTCACGCACCCACGTTTCACGTGAAACACTGACCCCTCGATAGCGTGTGGGGGAGAAGTGGTACTTTTCAAATTGCCGACCCCATAGCTCAGCCATCCCACCATGTTTCACGTGAAACACCGACTATCCCCAACCACGCAACGAGCCCCAGGACTCAATGTAGCTTGCTTATTCAATGAAGCTTATTCAGCGTTCTCAAACATGACTAGTCTCTGCAGGTAAGGAAGATCAAGCTAGATAGCATGTTCTTTCTGATTTTCCGCTTGTTAATGTAGATAGATTTTCCCAGTGGCTGAATAAGCTTCAATCATTCCCACAAACAAATTTGAATAAGTTCCACTAGTCCACCGATAATTCAGCAGAATGTTTCACGTGAAACACGACAACCCACTCAATAACCACAACACAAAACCCCTACGGTGAAACCCACCCAAAGAAACCAGCACACCAAGCAAATACATTCACAGAAAACGAATTACTAAATAGCAGTCACGCATTATGACCGACAGAGAAGTCGAACCGCATTCCTCCAACAGTCAAAAAGAACTTCCGACTATTCTCCGGTTTCACGTGAAACACCAACTCCTCGGCAACAATGGGAGGAAAACAGTTCTCAAAAACCATCCCCCCACAACTCAACCACTCCGTCCTACGTTTCACGTGAAACACATTGCCAGCCTTGAGGCGGCATAAAACAATGTTCCACGTGAAACAGCCAAACCGCCATAAACTCAGTGAAGATGCGATTTGTTGCTCCACTGCTCCGCATTCTTTCTCGGCGTTTCACGTGAAACAATTGGTTTGTTGTAGAGACGCCATGTTTCACGTGAAACATTCCGCAGAAGATCCGCCAAATCCCCAATGGCACTCCGCAGCATTCCAGCCAGCTTATCCCTGATACCGATTCCATTGCTGGGAAAAGGCTCTATTTCCTGAAGCTATGGCAACTGGGAAGAGTGAAATGGGCGACCTGTTTTTGTGATTTACCGTTTGCTTGAATGAGCTTTCCACCCACACCAAAACGTCGATGAAGCTTATTCAGCCGCTGGAAAAACCCATCTACACCAACAGGTAGAGAATCGGAGAGAACACACTATCTAGCTTGGTTTTCCTTGCTTATAGAGACTAGTCATGTTTGAGGACGCTGAATAAGCTTCAATGTTTCACGTGAAACACGGCCGGCTGCTACAGACGTCGTAAAGCAAAAATTGGTGTTTCACGTGAAACATGGGGGTTAATTCTCACCCAGGCGCACAGGAAACGTGCTGAAAAGCGGCAATGGCATAGCTTGTCGACGCATAACGTCACCCCAAATGTCCACGCTACCTGCGGCAGTGACGTCAGAGGGAAGGCAGGGGGCAACATACCATTCGCCGGCCGCAATCTCCTCGTCGAGCTGTCCGGGGCTCCACTCGGCATAGCCTATAAACATGCGCATGCCGGTAATATCCGCCTTGACCTCGGAAGGAGGTGCACCAAGGTCAACCAAAGCGAGACGGTTAGCCAGCTTCTTAAAATAGGGTCGGGAATTAATATCCAGGTCAGGCTTAGTCACGCACACGCCAACCGCCGACTGGGGGCTGACCGGGCCACCGGCATACATGGCCTGCGGCTTGGAAATGCAATCCACCCAATCGGGGAGCACATTCGCCACCGCGATGTCCATGCGGTGGGCAAGGTCGACGCCAAAGGTAGTATTGGCATCATGCTCCAGTAATAGAACAACAGTTCGAGAAAAGGCGGTCGATTGCATACCAGGGGCTGCGACTAAAAGCTTTCCTGCCGCTGGTTCTTCTCGTTCCATGCCATTAAATAACCGGTCGGCAAAAATTTCTGACACGTGATTCCTCCTTGAGAGTCTTTAGGCCTTACGTTACCGCTCATCCTGCTGGACTTGGTGGATTTGTTGGTCTTGTTGCTCCTGCTGATCCTGTTGATCCGCCCACCACGTTGTTAGCATTTTGATCGCTTCGTCTCGATCCAACGGGCCCCGCTCCAGGCGAACCTCTTTCAAATACGACCATGCCTTCCCCACATCCGGGCCGGGCTGCAATCCCAAGATTGCCATGATCTCTTTCCCATCCAAGTCTGGGCGCACCTTCGCCAAGTCTTCCTTCGCCGCAAGATCAGCAATACGCTCCTCAAGCTGCGCATACATCTGCCGCAACCATGCTGCCTTTCGTTTATTCCGCGTCGTGCAATCCGCCCGCACCAATTTGTGCAGCCGCGGCAATAAATCCCCCGCATCCGTCACATACCGGCGCACCGCCGAATCCGTCCACTGGCCCTCCGAAAACCCATGGAACCGCATGTGTAAATACACCAACTGGCTCACATCCCGCACCATGGCCTTCGAATACTTCAACTTCCGCATTCGATTTCGCACAAGTTTTGCCCCAACCACCTCATGTTGGTGAAAACTCACCCGACCGTCCTCGGTGAACTCCCGCGTATCTGGCTTGCCGATATCGTGCACCAGTGCCGCCCACCGCAACACCAGATCTGGCTCACCCGCAGCCTCTTGATCCATCGCCTGCCGGAGCACCTGCAAGCTATGCGCATACACATCCTTGTGTTGGTGGTGTTCATCCTGCGCCAGCTGCAACCGCGGCAACTCTGGGAACACATAATCCGCCAACCCCGTGGTTACCATGAGATCAATCCCCAACCACGGCTGCGCCCCCAACAGCATCTTATCCAACTCCACCTGCACTCGCTCCACCGTGATCCGCTGGATCTCCGAAGCCAAATCGGTCATGGCCGACCGCACCCGATCGCTCACCGTAAACCCCAACTGGGAACTAAACCGGGCCGCCCGCAGCAACCGCAATGGGTCATCGGCAAAACTCTGGTCCGGTGCCGCCGGCGTATCAATCACCCCCTTCATGAGATCCGCAAACCCACCCATGGGGTCGAAAAATTCCAACTCGGCCGCGGCAGGCGTGACACCCTCAGTATCGGGGGCCGACGTGATCTCCACCGCCATGGCATTAATCGTAAAATCGCGGCGCACCAAATCCCCCGCCAATGTGTCCCCAAACACCACCTCAGGATTGCGGGATTCCCCATCATAAATATCGGAACGGAACGTGGTAATTTCTATCTGTTGCCCCGATTTTTCCGCCGACACGGTGCCATATTCAATACCGGTATCCCAAGTGATATCGGCAAAGTGTTCTAGAATTTCTAGTATGGTTTCCGGACGAGCGTCGGTAGTGAAATCCACATCATTGCCCAGCCTGCCAAGAAGCGCATCACGAACCGATCCCCCCACCAAATACAGGTGATGACCGCGAGTGTTGAACTCAGCAGCCAAAGGCTGAATGATGGGCATCAGCGCCGAAAACGAGGCTTCAGCACGCGCAAGGACTTCGATTTCTTGTGGTTGTGTCACAGGGAATGATTCTACCCGTCTAGGGAAGGTATCATTGAATACTTCAATATTCCACAGGAAGGGCCAATACCCCACTACAACTTATTTAAGGATTACGATCACAGGATGACTGAGAAGAACAACGACACCCGCGAGGCACGCTCCACCCGACGGCGTAACCGGCGTCGATCCCGGCAGCGCACCCCCAAATCTCAGCCACCCACCACAACGCTTGTCGACGCCACAACCTCCGGCAAACAAGCCAAAACCAGCGGAAAAACCAGTGGCAAAAAACGTCGAAAAGCAACCGCCACCAACCGAACCCGATCCGCAAAACCCCGCACCGCCGAAACCAGCATGGAAACCCGCAACGAGACCTCCGCCGGCGGGCTCGTTATTTCCGGCCTCTCGGAAGCTGTAGCGGCCGACGGCAGCGTAGACTTAAGTCGTGTCTACGTCGCGCTCATTGGCCGGCTAGACCGCCGTGGCCGCCTTCTATGGTCCATGCCCAAAGGACACGTCGAAACCGGGGAAGACATTACCGCAACCGCCGCCCGTGAAGTCTGGGAGGAAACCGGCATCCACGGCGAAGTCTTCGCTGAACTTGGCGTCATCGACTATTGGTTCGTCTCGGAAGGTACCCGCATCCACAAAACCGTGCACCACCACCTGCTACGCTACGTCGACGGCGAACTCAACGACGAAGACCCCGAAGTCACCGAAGTCGCCTGGATCCCCGCATCCGGCCTCATCGAACGCTTCGCCTACGCCGACGAACGCAAACTCGCCCGCATCGCCCATGATCTGCTACCCGACCTGGCCCGTGACGAGCAGGCGGCGGGGAGGTCCACACCCCGATGACCCACCATATTCCACGCCTATCAATCGGCCCACTCAACCGGATACGACGCCGACTCCACCACAGTATCATTCTCGGGCTCACCGCCCTCACCACAGCCACCGCCACCACCTTATGTAGCACCAGTGCCATCCCCGCTGCCCGCGCCGATGCACTCCCTAATTTTCCCACAAACCCCATAGCCAAAGCCCGATGGGTCAACCCAAACCTCCGCACCGGCGAAGAAACCAGCAACTACAAAATCGAAATCCTCCGCGTCCCCCAACACATCAAACTCGGCGAAGAACTTAAGGTTACTCTCAAAGTTGTTAATAATTCACCCGAATCAATTGCGGGCTTCAAAATTGTTCCCGCCCACGCCGACGCCCCCAAAGATCTCGCCACCGCACGCATCGTATTATCCCAAGAACCCGGGGCATACCCTTATCAAGCCAAAACGATTAGTAGGGATGATATTATTGCACCTGGTCATAGTGTAGATATTGATGTTATTATTCCTACAGCACCCGGGGCGACGGGTGGATTCAATATCAGTGAGGCAGATTTTTATCCCGTGTTATTCGCGTTACGGTCATTAGAGAACGATGCACTGCTCTACACGCAACGCTTCCTCCTCAACGTCAACGCCAAAAACACCACCGGATCGGGGGCAACCACGGGAGCCGCGCACCAAGGAAACTCCGGGACAAATACCGGCAGCCAAACCGCCGACACTAATTCGAAAACCAGTTCGCAATTATCGCCTGGGGTGACCGTAGTTTATCCCCTCACCGCCACCGTCGATAGTGTGGGCGGTGAAACTGGTGAAGCACCAAACCACCCACCCCTCATCCTCGAAAGTGAACAACTAGCAGAACAGCTACGATCCGGCGGCCGCCTTGACACCCTCCTCAAAGACTATTCCACCTACACCAAGGCGTCGGAAAGCCTAGCCACCGCAACCTGCCTCGCCATCGACCCACAACTCGTCAGCGTCGTCGAACGCATGGCCGGCGGGTACACCATCGCCCACGACCGGCCCAGCACCGTATCCCAAAAACGCCGACTCCGCGACTCCTGGGGCACCGACGACGAACCCGAATCCGGCACCCCCGGCACCGGCGCTGACGATGCCGGCCGCTGGCTCGCCGAACTACGGAAAACCGCGCAACACGCCAAATGCACCATCGCCCTCCCCTGGGGAAATACCGACCTCAACTCGGTGGCCGCCACCGGCAACGACTGGCTCATGCGAGAAGCCGTCCAAACCGGACCGGGCATTATCGCCAACATCCTCGGTATCACCCCAGAAACAAACATTGTGATCCCCGGGGCCGGCTACGTCACCACCCAAGCCGCCGGCAACCTCGGCTGGGCCGACCTCGCCCCCTACCGATCCCGCAACGAATACCCAAACATTTCCGAAGAATGGCAAACAGACTCCAAACAGGTAGGCGCCCCCGTCCCTACCGCCCCCGTAGACGTGCTAGTCGCCGACAACACCGTGTGGGGAATCCCTAAGGTTGATAGGTTCGGGGTACTCGACACCGCCGGGGCAACCAAAAACGCCACCACCAACAGTAATATCGGCGGCGGCATCCGCGCCGTCACATATTTAGGATCCCTCGCCGCCTCCCTCGCCGAAGCAACCGACACCGCAACAACCGTCGGATACAGCAACTATAATGCCCGCTTCAACTACGACCTGGATTCACTGCCGGCACGCCGGGCAACCGCGACTTCTGCCCTGCAAATGAGCATTATGAAGGCCAACAACGAGGGGAATATGAGCGATTCCCGGGGCGGCGGCCAGGGCGACTCACCAGTATCAGGGATGAGTTCACTACAGCCGCTGCTGGTACAACTGCCGTCAGCAATGTCTAATACGGCAGAATGGCTCGATGCTCTTGTAAAAATGTTCGAATCGAATGCGGCCACCCCCATGAAGCTGTCGGACTATGTGAACCCCTCCCTACAACAGGTAGAACAGTTGGCAAGCATGGCGGCGGCCACCTCAGCCGCGACCTCCGCGGCAGCTGATGCGGCAACCGAGGCGGACGAACAACAACGGCTCACACAGTCGGCGCAAGCAGTACAGTCAGGGCGATCTGCCCGGCTGGCGGGCTCAGTGCGGCCGGCGAGTTCGGTGGACTCCCAGCGGACACAACGGGCGCCGGCGCCAACAACAACGGCAACAGGCACGACAAGCGCCGCAACCACGGCGGAGCAGTCGCAACCAAACTCCACCCCATTTGGGGCGCCACACGAGGATCCCGGCGTGATTTCCGACTCAGAAATCTTCCGGGCCACCAGCCTCCTCGAATCAATCGACAACCTCACCCAACTCGTCATCAGCGACCCCACCATTGCCCTCACACCCTACGGCTTCACCGAACCCCTACGACAGGATATTTTGCGGGCACTCAGCCGGGACCGACGCCGGGCCATGTCCACCTACGACACGAATGTCCGAGACGTGCAGCGCCTCCTCGACAACGAAGACATCGTACTCAAAGAACTACGCAGCTCGGTGGCCCTGATTCCGCCAGGGAATGTGTACACCCGGATTTCGGAGTCATCACCACTCCTTATCGTTGCCCGCAATGGATTACCATTGCCGGTTGATACGCGCATCCATTATTGGGGCCCAACGGGGGCAAAGATTAATATGCCAGAAACGATTTTCATACCAGCCAAAGGTTCAATTACGGTACAAATGACCGCCAGCTTGCCGACGGATACTGCGTGGGATGAACGCACCGATCTGAACCTATGGTTAGCCACAAATAGTGGGTCACGGTTTTCGGACGAGATTACGATTGGGGTACGAACCCGTTCGGGTGTACTTGGAACATCCGGTAGTTTAGCCAGTTTGGCAGTCATAGTGTTGTCAATTGCGCTACTAGGACGGTTAACGTTACGACGTCGTAAAGCTAAATCCGAAGCCGCAGCCGACTCAAAGAGTACAGTAAGCACAAATTCTGACTGATAATCTGAAATATTCCATAAAGATTATTAAGGAGTATCCCTTTGAATGACAACGACCAGCAATCGGGATTCCGACGTCGAATCATTCCGCCGGCACCCCCCTCGCCGGTGCCTGCTCGTCGGGAGCTTCGTCGGCGACGACCGGCAAACGACCGCTCGCTCTTAAAACAAGCCCCCTCCGCGGAGGAAGCACCTGGGCTCTTAGCGGCAATGCACAACGATGCGGCGTTCATGCCTGCCGGGACGGCGGTGAAAACTAGGCCCAGCCGGCCAGCCGCGGAGGCACCACCCGACGACGCCGACGGCGACACCGGCGACGACAACGCCTCAGACTCGGAGGTCCTGCAATCATCCGGGTCGATGGCGATTGCCACGTTGTTGAGCCGACTCACGGGTTTCCTCCGCAATATGCTCATCACCGCCTCACTGGGTGGTGCAATCGCATCGGCGTTCAACACAGCGAATCAGCTGCCCAATATTATTACGGAAATTGTGCTGGGTGCGGTGCTGACCTCGCTGGTTGTACCAGTGCTGGTGCGGGCGGAAAAGGAAGACCCCGACCATGGTGAAGCGTTTATCCGCCGGCTATTTACCCTATCGGTGTCACTCCTAGGCGCTGTTACGATACTCTCGGTTATTCTTGCGCCCAACCTGGTGAAAATGGCCCTAAGCTCCGAGAGTAAGGTGAACCTTGCTATCTCCACAAGTTTCGCCTACTGGCTGCTGCCGCAGATCTTCTTCTACGGGGTGTTTGCGTTGCTCATGGCCGTGCTGAACACGAAGAATGTGTTCAAGCCTGGGGCATGGGCTCCGGTGATTAATAATATCATCACCCTGACCGTCTTGGTGCTTTATTGGGTCTTGCCTGGGGAGCTCGACCCCAAAGACCACAGCGTGGGCATTTTCAACCCACACGTGCTGCTGCTGGGCATTGGCACCACCACCGGCGTGATCGTACAGGCGCTCATCATGCTGCCCTACATTAGGAAATCCCGGGTGTCCCTCAAACCCCTCTGGGGAATCGACTCCCGCCTGAAACAATTCGGTGGCATGGCGGCCGCAATCGTCGTCTACGTGGGTATTTCCCAATTCGGCTACTTTGTGACCTCCCGAATCGCAGCCTCCGCCGATGCGCTGGCCCCCAATATTTACCAGCAGGCATGGCTGCTGTTGCAGGTGCCCTACGGCATTATCGGTGTCACCCTGCTCACCGCAATCATGCCGCGGCTCTCCCGCAACGCCGCCGACGGTGACGACAAAGCCGTGGTCGAAGACCTGGTCATGGGCTCAAAGATGACCTATATCGCGCTCATTCCCATCGTCATCTTCTTCACCATTTTCGGCACCGACATCGCCAAAGGCCTCTTCGCCTACGGCAAATTCGACGTCGAAGCCGCAACAGTGCTGGGCTGGACGCTCAGCTTCTCCGCCTTCACCCTCCTGCCCTACTCCACGGTGCTCCTGCACCTGCGGGTGTTCTACGCCCGAGAAGAGGCCTGGACCCCCACCTTCATCATCGCCGGCATCACCGTGACCAAAGTCGCCCTGTCGTGGCTGGCAACCATGGTGGGCACCGAGCCACAGAAACTCGTTATCCTCCTGGGTGCGGCCAATGGCTTCGGCTTCGTGGCCGGCGCCCTCATCGGCGGCTTCCTATTGCGACGCCAACTAGGGGACCTCGGCACCAAACAAGTTACCCGAACATGTGTTTGGGCGCTCATGTCCTCTCTCGTGGGCGGCAGCATGGCCTTCGGCCTGCACTACCTGCTCAAATTCGCAATGCGGCCCGTGATTATGCGGATAGGCAGCATCGGCTTCATCCTCGACCTGGCCATCACCGGTGTGGTCTTCCTCGTGATTACCGGCATCGTACTCTCCCGATCCGGCCTGCCCGAACTATCAGTGCTCTCCCGGGTGGCCCGCCGCATCCCCGGCCTCAGCCGGTTCATTGCCGAACCAGAACGCAACGAATACTACGAAGAAGTCGCCACCCCGCAGCTCCGGGCAGCCGCCACCTATGTGGACGACACCTTCAACGCCACCCCGGTGCCGCCGCCCATGTCGGCCGGTATTGTGCGCGGACCGCGCCTGGTCCCCGGCGCGGAAGTGTCTGACGGCTCCTTCAGGCTTTTGGCAGACCACGGTTCGGTGCCGGGTGCCCGCTTCTGGCATGCCCGGGAAAAAGCCACCGGCAAGGAAGTAGCCCTCACGTTTGTGGACACCTCCGGTTTAGCCCCCATGGCTCCAGCAACCCCGGCTGCGGCCCGGGCAGCTAGCGAGCTTGTGGCGGCACGTACCATGAAACTGGGGCGAATCAATAATGCGGCCATTGCCTCAGATATCGAGGTCCGTTCCTACCGCAGTGGCTGCCTGGTCATCGCTGAGTGGGTGCCGGGCAGTTCGCTGGCGGCGGTGGCGCATGGTGATGTGAACCCGTATGCGGCAGCTCATGCCATGCAGCCCCTGGTGGAGGCGTCCCAGGTTGGGGTATTGGGCCTGGATAATCACGCCCGGATCCGCATTAACACCCAGGGTATTGCGGTGTTGGCGTTCCCCGCAGTGTTGGAGTCGGCGTCGCATGAGAAAGATCTGCGTTCCATCCGTACCGCACTCAGCTCGCTTATCGACGCCCCAACGGCGCCCCCCGGCATCCACAATCTTTTGACCTGTGAGCTGGAGGACATGCCGGAGGCCTATGCCGCCCTGATGATGAGCCCATCACCAGCCACCAATGTAGAGCAGCCGCTAGAAATCGAAGAAGAGGAAGTCCCACAAGTGACGGCCGCCCCCGGCTTCGGCCGAGGCTATTCCCGGATGACCACGGGCATTGTGCTGGTGGGGGCCACGATCCTGGTGATTATTGCGGCCATGCTCACCGCCTTCCTCATCACCCTGTTCAACCAAAACAAGGATTCCCCACTGCGGCAGGATTCGCTCACTTCCCGGATTGCGTCACCACCAAAGAAGCCGGACGAGTTGCTGCCAATCAAATCGGCTTCCGCCTGGGGCCTGGAGAATCCGACTGCCGCCTACACCATTGACGACAATCCGGCAACCATGTGGGAAACCGGCCCGGAAACCGGCCTGGTGTTGAGCCTGAATTCGGCCCATCGGATTAAGACCGTGGTGTTGTCCGGTGTAACCCAGGGCACAAACGTGCAGGTGATTGGTTTGGATACGACAAATCCAACCCCGAGTCCCACGAGTTCAGCCCAGATCACATCAGCGATCAACCAACTGTTGGCGAATAATGTAATTGGTAGCACTGATGTGAACAGCACCAAGATGAATGTTGACATTAAATCCACCAAGAAGTTCAATCAGATCCTCCTGTGGGTAGTCACCCCCAATGGCAGCCCTCTGGTGATTAAGGATGTCACGGTAGTGGGCGAGCCCTAAGCGCCCTAGTTTGGTCGATCCCCGACCCTAGCCCCAGCCTTGTTCTTCGGCTGGGGTTTCGCTGTGCCGGCCAGCCGCCAGCCCCGCAACCGCAAGGCTTCATAGATGCTAAGCGGGGTTTCTGCGCCAAGCAGTGCCCTGTGGCCCGCCGCGAACCGGAAACCCCGCTTAGAACATTTGCAGCGGGGGATGGGGTCTGGCAGCACTTTCGATAAGCGGGGTTTCTACCCAGGGAAGCTCCGCAGGATGGTACCTGATGGAGAAACCCCGCTTAGTAAGTCTGCAGCAACGCCGGGGCTGGGGGGCTGTACTTGTTCTAAGCGGGGTTTTGGCTTTGGGCGACATCGGAAAGGCTAGGAATATGGGGAATGTCAGCTCCTGCTGCATAAATGCTAAGCGGGGTTTCCGGTTTGTGGTGGGCTGTGGGATACGACGTGCCGGAGAAACCCCGCTTAGAACATTTGCGGCAGGGGAGCGGGATTGCCGCCCCGAGTCCGCTTAGCGGATATGAAGCTGGATTGCTGGGGGCCGGGAGGGCGTCGTAAAGCAATGGGATGCAATAGGGAAGCATGGGGTAGAGAGATAACCACCATTAATTATACGAATGCATGTGCTATAATTTTAGAAGAGTGCTACCAGGTTGCGGCAAACATGAAGCAGTAAAATACGCATTATACCTGCGGCTTTGCGCGCACCACTCCAGTTACAAATGTATTGGGAAATTACCTCTATTCCAGAGTGCAGTAAGCGTGGTTGAATATTAATCAAATCAATGCAGCACCTGTGTAACCAAGAGGTCAACATGAATACCAGAGAAGATGAGCGGCACCTCATCGCTCAATTGGCGGGCAAGAGTCTCTATCACCGCCTCAATAATCTGCCAAAATCCCTCACCGAACTCAGCGACAGCGAACTCGTCACCGCATACCTGGATGGCAACACCGCTGCCTTCACCGTCATCGTTTCCAGGTATTACCGGCTCATGCTGTGGGTGGCGCACAAATACACCGACCGGATCATCGACGCCGAAGACCTGCTACAAGACGCCCTGCTTCGAGCTGCGAAAGGCCTCCATATGTACCGGGGCGAATGCAGCCTCGGTGCCTGGCTTCACCGCCTTGTCGCCAACGCCGGCTACGATTACCTGCAGAAAGAGCCCACAGCGCACCCGGCAGCACTAGACGACGACAACCAACGCCGCACCATCGAAGGCATGCTGGCGCACAACCCGGTCGACATGGAAATCACCGCCCTCGAAATCCGGCGGGCCATCAACTATCTCACCGGAATATCCGCCGAGCTCGGGGAGGTGTTCATACTGATGGATTTAAAAGGCTACAACCAGCATGAGGCTGCCCGCATCACCGGGGTTTCCGGCAGCACCGTCAAAACCCGAAGATTTCAAGCCCGAACGTACCTGCGTGACGCCCTCGCCGCATAATCCTGGGTAGGGTTGGGTGTCGGAAACAAGCCCGGCGGGAATACACCAGCATTTGGGACTGTTACTGTGGTTAGCGAAGAATAACCCATAAACAAGAACCCAGATGAAAGGTTTACCGTAACTATGACAGTGCATGATGTCATCATCATTGGCTCGGGTCCCGCCGGCTACACGGCCGCGCTCTACAGCGCCCGGGCCGACCTAAAACCCCTGGTCTTTGAGGGATACGAATACGGTGGCGCACTCATGACCACCACCGAGGTGGAGAATTTCCCCGGCTTCCCGGACGGCATTATGGGACCAGACCTCATGGAGGCAATGCGGAACCAGGCGGAACGGTTCGGCGCCGACCTGCGCCCCGAGCTGGTCACCAAGGTGGATCTTACGGGGGACACGAAAAAGGTGTGGGTTGATGACGAAGAATTTCAGGCCCGCGTCGTTATTCTCGCCACCGGGTCGGCAGCCCGCTACCTGGGGGTTCCCGGGGAACAAGAGCTCCTAGGGCATGGGGTTTCCGCCTGCGCCACCTGCGATGGGTTCTTCTTCCGGGACCATGATATTGCGGTGGTTGGGGGCGGCGACTCCGCCATGGAGGAGGCTATTTTCCTCACCAAGTTCGCCAAGTCCGTGACCATTGTGCACCGCCGGGAGGGGTTCCGGGCTTCGGCGATCATGCTGGAGCGCGCCCGGGCCAACGATAAAATCCGGTTCGCCACCAATAAGGTGGTGGAGAAAGTCCTGGGTGAGAGCGCCGTCACCGGGCTGGAGCTCCGCGACACCCAGACCGGGGAAACCTCCGTCCTGGATGTGACCGCCATGTTTGTGGCCATCGGGCATGATCCACGCACCCAACTGTTCCGGGATGTGATCGACACCGACGAGGCCGGGTATGTTACGGTCCAGCACCCCACCACCAAGACCAATATTCCCGGGGTGTTTGCCGTTGGTGATTTGGTGGATAATCACTACCAGCAGGCAATCACCGCAGCCGGCAGCGGTGCCCGGGGCGCCATTGATGCCGAACACTACCTGGCGGCGCTGTAAAACCTGTGGGCGTCGACAAGCAAAAAATAAGGAGACAACATGAAACCTATTGAAGTTACCGAAACCACGTTCCGCTCCGTTGTGGTGAAATCCGACAAACCCGTGCTCGTGGATTTTTGGGCGGAATGGTGCGGCCCGTGCAAGAAGCTGGCGCCGGTCATTGACCAGGTAGCGGAGGAATTCGACGGACAAGTCGTGGTGGCAAAAGTCAACGTTGATAATGAACGCAACCTGGGGGCCATGTTCCAAATCATGTCCATCCCCACCCTGCTCATCTTCAAGGACGGTAAAAAGGTCGAGCAATTCATAGCCCGCGGTTCCAAAACTGAAATCGTGGCACAATTGAAGAAACACCTTTAGGGGAACTCCACTGTGCTACCGGATTTGACTGGTATCCTGACAAACAACATAGTTCACCCGTGAGGATAGGAGAAGCGTGTCTGATGTTTTAAAGGTGGGCGATAATAGCCCCCGTGTTGCTGAAGTGCGAAAGTCGCTCGCACGTTTGGGGTTGCTACCTAACTATAATGAAAGCGGCAACCCCGACCACGCAATTTACAACGCGGACACGCTTTTCGACGACGAACTAGAAGCAGCGCTCCGCGGATTCCAGCAAGCCCGCGGTATCATCGCCAGCGGCGAAATCAACGAAATGACCCTCCGCGTCCTTAGGGAAGCATCCTACGAGCTCGGGGCCCGCGTCCTCAACTACCAGCCGCATAACGAAATGAGCGGCGACGACGTGGTCCAGCTGCAACAACAGCTTCAAGAGCTCGGCTTCTACTCCGACCGTATCGACGGCCACTTTGGCGAGCACACCTACCGGGCCCTCCTGAAATATCAGATGAACTACGGGCTCAATATGGATGGCATTTGCGGGCCCAACACCATCAGATCACTGAATCGGTTGGGGCGCCGCATCACCGGTGGGTCACCCCAAAAACTTAGGGAACGCGAACGCATGCGTGCCGCCGGGCCCCGCCTCACCGGCAAACGCGTTGTCATCGACCCCTCCCTAGGTGGGCCGGACAAAGGCATGACCGTCCGCGGCCTGTACGGCGAAATCACCGAAGAGGAACTCATGTGGGACCTGGCATCCCGGGTGGAAGGCCGCATGATTGCCGCCGGCATGGAAACCATTGTTTCCCGACCCCGGCACGATAACCCTTCCCTCCGGCAGCGGGCCGACATCGCCAACGCCTTCAATGCCGACCTCATGATCTGCCTGCAGGCCGACCGCTACCAAAACGACAAGGCCTCCGGCTGCGCCACCTTCTATTTCGGCTCCGAACAGGGCAATTACTCCATGACCGGGGAGCTCCTCTCCGGGTTCATCCAGCGGGAGATAGCGCACCGCACCAAGCTCGTTAACTGCGGCAACCACGCCCGCACCTGGGATCTACTGCGCATGACCCAAATGCCCTGCGTGGAAGTGGTCACCGGCTACCTCACCAACCCTGGTGACGTGCGGATACTCACCAACCCCGCTAAACGCGATGCTATAGCCGAATCCATTGTGGTCGCCGTGAAACGGCTCTACCTCATGGATAACGACGATAAACCCACCGGCACCTTCAAATTCAGCGAGCTGCTGGCCCAGGAAATGCTCAGCTAGCCGGCGCCGCTGGCGTTCAGCGTTGGGGTGGGTGTTTGAGCACCTGGCGCCCACCCCGGCACCCGGCCACAACGTGCCTGGCCCTATACCACTTGCCGCCAGTTTCGGCCATCTTCAGCACACTTGCTTACCCCCGCTGTTTACCCCCTGACATGCAGCCCCATTGGCCAACCCCGCCCTGGCGTTTCCATAAGGTGGTTGGTGTGGAACAGTTACAATTGGTGGCTTGGCCTAGAAAACCGCAGGTGTCGGCGTCGCAAAGCGGCGGCTGGAGTGCCTCGGACGCCTTCGAATACCACTATATACAGTTAACAAAACGGCTGGGATCGTTAAGGTTTGCCTATGAGGAGGCTCCGTATTTCCTGCGATTTCTGCTGCATATCCAGGTTGCGCAGCTGTCGTGCCGCACGGCGGTGATTAGTTGCCTGGCGGCGGCGCGGGTGCACGGGATCCCCACGCTGAACCGCGAGCACTCCACGGTGGTCGAGCTGAACCTGCCTGGCAACGGGAAGCCGTCGTCGACGTACCCGGAGATTTTTCATTACCGCTGCGCCTACCTGCCCGAATCCGACATTACGGTGGTGCACGGATACCGGGTCACCACGATAGAACGCACCTTCGTGGATATTTGTGCGGTCAACGGCGCGCTAGAAGGGCTGGCGTTTATCGAGGCAGCACTGCGGCAGGGCTTCCGAAAACGGCAATTCCAAATGTATTTGGATTCGCATCGGGGCAGGTGGGGGATTACGAAAGCCCAGGAAGTGCTGGACCAAGCACTGTACGGGATTGATTCGGTGCATGAGACGCACGCCAGGTATGTGATTATGACCTGCCTACCGCAACTCTCCGTGTCCGCCCAGGTAGTTTTCTACACCCTGAACTCGTATTATCGAGTTGATTTATTGATCGCGGACTCTTTGATCCTTGAGGTTGATGGCCGCGAGAAGTACGCCGGCCCCGACAAGCAGGCGCGCCAGGTCTACAGGAAGCAGATCGCCCGCGAGCAGTTCCTCCTCGACCTGGGCTACCACGTGGCACGCATCCACCCAGACGAGATCGCCACAAAGCTGGCGAACAAGGTGGCGTTCCTTACCAATAAACCCCCACTAGACCGACACGTGATTGTGGACTTATACCATCAGCCGCCCTGGTGGCAGCGCACCTAATCCGCTTTACGACGCACTCTGCACCCCATCCCACAATCCGGGCCCCTCCCTGGGTCCCCCGCACCCCAACCCCGCCTAGCGCATCTGCTAGGCGGGGTTTTTGGGCGTTTCGCCACCCCGGAGCCACTGCCGCACAGGTGCTAAGCGGGGTTTCGGGGATAAAAAGCACCCCACAGCTCGCCCCAAGCCAGAAACCCCGCTTAGAACATATGCTACGCAGGGGAGCTGGGAGGGGATTCCGCCGGGGGAGACGTCGTAAAGCCAAAAATGCGGGGGCTGCACAGGGGTTTCTGCCACAACATACCCCACAACTGTGCGCTGCGAGGGGGGAACGGACTGGGCTGCACGGATGCTAAGCGGGGTTTCTCCGGTGAGCGGCATCCTGTGGCGCCGTTTGGGACGGAAACCCCGCTTAGCACAAATGCAGTGGGGCTATACCACGATGCTATTCAGCAATTCTTCGGCGGCCTGCACGGTCAGCAGCTCGCGGGCCGGCGGCAAATCCAGGCGCAGCTTCGGCAACACCCGATGGTCTTGCGCCACCACAAACCCTGCGGCCTGGGGCACCTCAACGTCCAACAAACCAATATCATGAGTGCGGGCCAAAATATCACACTGGTCGGGCGGCAGGGGCAGGTCGGGGTCCTCCACAAAATCGGCGTAGTAGCCGAACGCCTCCAGGGCGGAAAGATCGGCGGCAACCGCATCCATGATGACGGCATCCAACAACACCGCCTCCAGGCCAATACCAGCATAAACCGGGTTGATGTGCAGGGAAGACACCAACCAGGCGTCATCAGACACGGGGGCGGACGGAAGCTGCGCGGCACCCGGCGCGAACGTAGGGGAGCAGTACAAAATGGTGGCGATGGCGCGCAGGGTCGGCATGCTATCGGGCCGGTCGTAGCGCAGATTAAACCCCCGACACACACCATCGAGCATGCCGGTCGCCAACCACGCCTCCTTCTCGAACATACTATCGAGATTTTTAGTGTGCTGGTTTTGAGCACTGAGCTCCCAGAACACACTGCCGGCACACTCGTGCTGCACGAGGGGGATAGTTTCCGCGGTCAGCGCCTGTAGCTGCACATCCATCGGCCAGGGCTACTCCGTGGAATCCGCTGGATCCGGGGCATCCGCAGGCGGCAGCACGGCGTCGGTGATTCCCGCGGTTTCCGCCAAGTCGGCGGCTGACCCGGCACTTTCGTCACCGCTGAGCAGCCCCATGATGCGTTCGAAATCGTCTTTGCCGCCGAACTCCACCACGATGCGACCTTTGTGTTTGCCCATGGACACGGATACCTTCGTGTCCAGGTTGTCGGCCAGGGATTCCGCAGCGGTGGTCAGGTATTCCGGCATGGGGGCTTTGGCGCGTTTCCGCACCGGCCCGGTTTCCCCATGGCTGAGCAGCACCACGGCCTCCTCGGTGGCCCGGACGGAGAGCCCTTCGGACACGATGCGGTTGGCAAGCCGCTCTTGCCCTTCCTGGTCCTCATTAATGGCGAGAAGCGCCCGCGCATGGCCGGCACTAAGAACCCCAGCAGCAACTTTTTGCTGCACGGCAACCGGCAGTTTGAGCAGCCGGAGCATATTGGTGACCACCGGCCGGGACCGCCCCAGCTTGTCCGCCAGTTCGCTTTGAGTGACCCCGAACTCTTCGAGTAATTGTTCGTACGCTGCGGCTTCTTCGAGGGGGTTGAGTTGGACGCGGTGCACGTTTTCCAGCAGCGCGTCGCGGAGCATGGAGTCGTCATCGGTTTTGCGAACAATAGCGGGAATGGTGTCGAGCCCGGCCTGGGTGGCAGCCCGCCAGCGCCGTTCGCCCATGACCAGTTCGTACCGATCGCCGGATCGCCGCACCACAATGGGCTGAAGCAGCCCGAATTCCTTGATGGAGTGGACGAGCTCGTCAAGGTCGAAGTTGTCAAAGACTTTGCGGGGATTTTTGGGGTTGGGGTCGATGAGGTCGGTGGGGATTTCTTGGTAGTGGGCGGCGAGCTCGGTTTCGGGCACGACCTCCAGCTGCGGCCGCAGTGCCGCACTTGTGGGGGTTTCTTCGGCGTCGGGTTCTGGCTTACGGGCACCGCCGATAACGATGTCTGCGGCATTATCACCCAGTCGGGAGTCTGGTTGGTTGGTGATGAGCGCAGCCAGCCCCCGCCCTAAACCACCTTTTCGAGCGGTCACGGTTTTCCCTTTCTCTGGTTTTTAGCTTGTCGACGAGCGTTGCCCGCCTCGCTATTTCACGAAGCGAACGTCTCCCCGGTTGGCGAGTTCTTTCGCCGCATCCATGTACGCCATGGACCCGCGGGACCCCGGGTCATAATCCAGCACGGTTTGGCCGAATCCGGGAGCTTCGGACACCTTCACGGATCGGGGTATTCGGTTGCGAAGCACTAGTGCCCCGAAGGTGTTGCGCACATCGGCGGAGACTTCTTCCGCCAGTTTGGTCCGGCCGTCAAACATGGTGAGCAGGATGGCGGAAATGTGCAGTTGGGGGTTGAGCTGGTGCTGCACCATTGTTATGTATTTGAGCAGTTGGTTCACGCCTTCGAGCGCATAGTATTCACACTGGATGGGGATGAGCACTTCCTCGACCGCGTTGAGGGCGTTGGTGGTCAGAAGCCCCAGGGAGGGCGGGCAGTCGACGAAAACATAGTCGAAACCGGCTTCTTTGATGAATTCGGGGCTGAGCGCGTCCCGAAGCCGGTATTCGCGGCGAACCTTGGACACCAGTTCGATTTCAACAGCGGCCAGGTCGATGGTGGCTGGGATGCAGAACAGATTGCCGTTGGCGGTGGACCGTTGGATCACCTGTTCGGGGGTGCAGGCGCCGAGGAGGAGTTCGTAACTGGAGACGGTTCCTTCCCGATGCTCCACCCCTAATGCTGTGGAGGCGTTGCCCTGGGGGTCGAGGTCAACCACCAGGATTTTCAGCCCGTTGCGGGCCAGGCCTGCGGCCAGGTTGACGGTGGTGGTGGTTTTGCCGACCCCGCCTTTTTGGTTGGAGATGGCCAGGCGCCGGGGGCGTTCTGGGCGGGGGAGTTTCAGTGCGTGCGGCGTCAATATTTGGGCTGCACGCTGGGCTTCCGCAGCGATGGGGGTGTCATCCCAGTCTTGTTCTTCCATGACCACCTAACTACCTGCTTGTTGTGTTTGTATTAAGTATCAATTCTAACATCACCGTTTCTTTGGGATGTCGATCACGGTGGTGGGTTCCGGCAGGTCGTTTCCTACGGTGAATATTGTGGCGGTGCCGCCGCCAGCTTTGCGGATTTCGACCCGGTCCCGGGCGAGTTCGTCGTATACGGAGGCGCCTTTCATGGCGAGCATATGGCCGCCGGGTTTGACGAGGGGGAGTGACCAGCCGGCGAGTTTCCCTAGGGGAGCCACGGCCCGGGAGGTCACGACGTCGACAAGCCCGAGGGTGGCTTTGACCTCGCGTTCTTCGGCGCGGCCGCGGATGACTGTCACGTTTTCCAGGCCCAGTTCGCGGACAACCTCGGTGAGGAAGGTTGAGCGTTTCAGGAGGGGCTCCACCAGGTAGATAGTGAGGTCGGGGCGGGCGATGGCGAGGGGGATGCCGGGTAGGCCGGCGCCGGAGCCAATGTCGGCGACGGTGAGGCCGGCTGCGATGGCTTCGCCGAGGACGGCACAGTTGAGGATGTGGCGGTCCCACAGTTTGGGGGTTTCGCGGGGGCCAATGAAGCCACGGGTGGCGCCGGTGGTGGCCAGCAGGTCATGGTAGCGTTCGGCTCGCGCCAGGTTGTCACCGAAGATGCGAGCTGCATGCGTCATGGGGTCTCCTTGGGATAGTGAGAAGCCGCCGCATATGAGGCTGTGCGACGGCTTCCTCTAAAGTTAGCGTTTCCGCTTCTTCTTTTTGTTTTGGTCGGTGGGTTTCTGCCCAACCTTGGGGGCGGATGCTCGTTTGGCGTCTTTCTTGGCCTGGAGTTCGGCTTCTTCCTCAGTATCCATCAGTTTGAACACCCAGCGTTGTTGGAAGAAGGTCCACACGTTATTGGACACCATGTAGAACAGCAGCCCAATATGCCAGAAGGTGCAGGTGAGCAGGATGGTGCCGGGCAGGAACCACAGCATCATCTTGTTCATCATGTCGGCCTGCATTTGCATTTGGTCGTTGGCCGCAGGTTTTTGTTTCCCGGACGCGATGCGGGCCTTCTGCCGGTCCACGGACAGGCGGGCGTTCATGTGGATGGCCACCACGATAATGACCACCAGGGGGGCCGCCAGCATGATGATATTGGTTTTGGTGAAATCCCCGGGGAAGGCCTGATACATGGACTCCGGCATGGAGATATAGGCCGAGAGCGGCACCTTAAACAGGCGGGCGTCCAGGAAGGATTGCACGTCTTCCGCGGAGAAGAAATAGTTGGGGGTCATCCGGTTTTGTTCCGGGGTGAGCCCTAACTGGCCGGCACCGGTGCCGGTGCGGTTGAACGAGCGCAGCACGTGGTAAAGCCCGAGGAAGACGGGCATTTGCACCAGGATCGGCAGGCAGCCGGCGAGCGGATTGAAACCCATTTCCTTTTGCAGTTTCTGGGTTTCCTGCATCATTTTCTGCTGGTCGTTTTTGTATTTATTGCGGATTTCCTGCATTTGGGGCTGGATTTCCTGCATTTTCCGCATGGAGCGCATTTGGTTGATTGTGGGGCGAACCAGGAGGATGCGCACGGTGAAGGTGAGCAACACAATGGCTAGCACCCAGGTCAGACCGGAGTCTGGGTTGAGCACAAAACTTAAGGCTTTGTGCCATAACCAGAGTATGACCGAGATTGGCCAATAAACGAAGTTAAGCACAGGGGTCGTTACTCCTCGAATTGGTAAAGGGTTGTTTGCGGCACTGGGTCGAAACCACCCGGATGCCAGGGCCCGCACTTGGATAGTCGCACCAAGGCTAACACTATGCCTTTGAGGGCGCCATGGACCCGCACTGCGGTAATGGCATACGAACTACAGGTTGGTTCGAACCGGCAGGAGGGCCCGCCTTTGAGGCCGGAAAGATAGTGTTGGTAAAAATGTCCCGCGGCAATGAGCAGTCGGGCGACCGGACTGACGTTAACGCTCACGGATTTTTGCGAGTGCTCGCTGCACATCGTGGCTCAACTCCTCCGAATTTGCGTGTGCCGCTGCTGGCAGGGCGCGAATGACAATGAGCGTGCCGGGCGGTAAGTCGTCGAAAAGCGGGCGGATGATGGCGCGGAGTTTCCGGCTCACCGCATGCCGGGTTACCGCATTGCCAACGGCTTTGGATACCACTAAACCGCAGCGGGGCTTAGGGGTCAGCACATCTCGGGAGAATAATACATGAAGCACAATGGTGCCCCCGCCTGCACGCTTACCACTCCGAATGGTTTTTCGAAACTCTTCGGAGGAAGTGATTTTGTGCTGAGACGGGAGCACCGTTATTTCAAGGGTGACAAGCCGACTATGCGGTCAGCTTTGCCCGACCCTTGCTTCGACGTGCGGCGACAATTGCACGGCCGGCACGAGTGCGCATCCGAATGCGGAAGCCATGCTTACGTGCGCGCCGCCGATTATTCGGCTGGAACGTCCGCTTACCCTTGGTCACGGTAGTTACTCCTATATATGTTGCAAGACGTATCAAACGCCTCAAGCTGAATGATGATACGGAGCAGGCATATCCATTGTGCTTTCGAATCTTATTGCTAAAACCCAGCTCAAGCACATAAATGCGGCAAGTCCGCACAATAATTTCCTTACTCCAGACACGATCGGTATCTCGATATTTCATCGGTTCCGATGTGACAGACCTGTACAGACTACGTGAATTTTCCAGCTCAGGCCAAATCGCCCCATAAATACCCCCGATATACCCAGTAATTACAAATCTGTAATTAAGGATCTTTTTAGTAGTAGGTAGTGCTTATATCCACCCGAAAGGTCACTAATAGGTAACAATCCATCACCCCACCCGACCACCCCCGTCACATCAGCACCACCGCCGCTCCGCAGCCAAATTGCCGCCACACACAAAGTAGCAATTTTGCCACTGGTGCCTCGAATTACACAACTGTAATTTTGCTCCCTGTGGATAACTTTGCCGTTTACCGCTATAATTTCCCCCGATATTAAAATAAGCGCAGCTAAATGGGTGTGAATTTTGCCATAGATTTATCCACAGCTTTTCCCACACCCTGTGGATAACCATGGGTTTTTCCCACCCGCCCTGGCTGTGGATAACGCGCGGATATCCACCCAGCATGGACCCTCTTCGCGGCTGCCTGCGGTCCGTCACACCGCAAAACGGCCTACGCTGGGTGCCATCCCCGCCGAAAAATTTGATAACAAAAAGATATAGACGGGTAGCACTACAAAGTTAAGGCTATTTTTAGTCCTCTTAGCTTTACGACGATAACCCCAGGTAATTCTTGCAGTTTCTCGGAAATTTTTCGGCCCCAAATTTGAAATGAGGAAGAGCATCGGTGACTTCGAGTGATTCAAACCAGGCATCCCAAAAAACCTGGAAATCCGTTGTCAAGGAATTAATCAATGGAAGCGAACAATCCGAAGACCTCCATATCGAACCAATCGGCCCCCAACAGCGGGCCTATTTAAACCTTGCCCGACTCATTGGGCTGCTCGACGGGGTAGCGGTATTGGCCGTGCCGTCGGCAAAAGCCAAAGAATATTTAGAGGGTAACCTTTACGGGGTAATTTGCATGGCCCTCAGCAATAAGTTTGGGCGGGAATATAGCCTAGCGGTCACGGTCAATCCGACGATCGGCAAGCGCAGAGACGAGCCCGAAGAGTCTGAGGACGCAGAACAACAAATGTTGGATATCGCCACCCCAACATCGGGGGGCCGGGGGTCGAGAGGCGCAACAACAAAAACAGCCGCGCGGAAGACGCCCCGAAATTCCCGGCGGGGGAAAACCGCGGCGAAACCCACCCCAACGCCGGCAGCCACAGCGCCGCAAGCGACAACCCCATCGGTGTCGGAGCCGCCACCAGCCCAACCTCCCTCGGGCAAATCCGTGCCCAGAAAGTCCGCGGCAGCCGCCCCAGATGTATTACCCCAGCTAGAACTGGACGACCGGGATATGCTCACCATCACCGCCACCGGCTGGACCACGAGCCACACCGACCAGGCCGACAATCCGGTCACCCCACAGCCCGCAACCACGGCCAGGGCCACGCTACGATCCCGGGAGAAACCGGCCCACAACCCGGCCCAAGACGATTCCCTCAACCCCCGATACACCTTTGACACCTACGTGGTGTCGGATTCGAACAAACTTCCGACTTCGGCCGCGATTGCGGTGGCGGAGAAACCGGCCCGCGCCTATAACCCGCTCTTCGTGTGGGGGGATTCCGGCCTGGGGAAAACCCACCTCATGCACGCCATCGGTAACTACGCCCAACAGTTGGACCCGAACCTGCGCATCAAATACGTGTCCAGCGAACAGTTCACCAACGACTACATCAATTCGGTGCGGGATGACCGGCAGGAATCCTTTAAACGCCGGTACCGTAACCTGGATATTCTCATGGTGGATGATATTCAATTCCTCCAGGGCAAGGAGGGCACCCAGGAGGAGTTTTTCCACACGTTCAACGCCCTACAGCAGGGCGGCAAACAGATTGTATTGAGCTCGGACCGGCCGCCGAAACAGCTCACCACCTTGGAGGATCGGCTGCGCACCCGGTTCCAGTCGGGCCTGATTGCCGACATTTACCCCCCGGATTTGGAAACCCGCATCGCCATTCTGATGAAGAAAGCCGAGGCGGAGCAGATTGTGGCATCTAGGGATGTGCTGGAATTAATCGCCTCCCAATTTAGCTCCAGCATCCGCGAGCTGGAGGGGGCATTTATTAGGGTGTCGGCGTGGGCGTCGCTCAATAATCAGCAGATCAATTTGAAAACGGCCGAGCAGGCACTGGAAGACCTCATGCCGGAGCACAGCGTCCTGGAGGTCACCACGGACACAATTATGGCGATGACCGCGGAGTTTTTCGGCTTTACCATCGCCCAACTGTCCGGCACCAGCAAGTCCCGCCCGATCACGCACGCCCGCCAGATCGCCATGTATCTGTGCCGCGAACTGACCGAACTGTCCCTGCCGAAGGTGGGGGAGCGGTTTGGCCGCGACCACACCACCGTGATGCATTCCGAACGCAAGATTCGCAAAGAACTCGCCGAGAAACGCGATACCTATGATGAGATCCAAAAGATCACCACAATGATTAAAAATTACGGTCGCGGTTAATAGCTTTACGACGGTTACCCCCATGACAAATCCTATATATAGAGGTCATCAAGCCTCAATATCATCGTATTCATGCGTCGTATCAAATTAACTATCGTTGCCACATGCGCTGCAGTCGCAGCCGCAACCATCACCCCGGCCCACGCCGCGGAAGAGCAACACCGCGGTTCTGTGGAAACTAGCGTAGATGTGCTCAGCGCTGCGGCCGAACCAATCTACGGACCAGCCATCCGCTACTTGCTGTGTGCCAGCGGATCGTCTCATGGGCTGCCATCGGTACCTCCCGGATATTGTCTCCGGGAAGCCCTATCCTACTAAGGGTTATCCACAAACCCCAGTTCAAACCATGAATCAGCGCTAAAACATAGGGAGTTACCATGCGCCGTATCAAACTCGCCATCGTCGCCACATGTGCTGCGGTCACAGCAGCCACCATCACCACCCCAGCCTATGCTGCGGAAGAACGATCCTCCTTGGAAACACTGAGCGTAGCCATCGAAAAAGACGGCCTCGTAAAAACCATCGAGTCAGGGCTTGACAGCCTTAGTCTGGTTCCTTTAGGACTCTTCCTCCTGCTATCCAGCGAACCCGGCATGATCTAGGACACAACCATGCGTTCCCTCAAAATCGCAATCACCACAGCATGCCTGGCCTTGGCGGCAACCTCACTCACCCCAGCAGCGGCTCACGAGGTTGAACCGACCGAACCCGACCCGGCAGGAACCCGGCTGGTACTAAGCCTGGAGCCGGTGATGATGAGCATGCCATCAACCCTGAAACCGGTCATCAATGGGTTGGTTTGTACCTCCTACACCCCACCGGAACGACCGGGAATGTGCGAAAACCCCAACGAAAACATGTTCGCACTATCCCAATACTGACGAATTATTGGAAAGGAATATCATGCGTCGAATCAAACTGGCCATCATTGCCACCTGCACCGCAGTCGCAGCAGCCACCATTACCCCAGCCCACGCCGCGGATGTGGAGCCCAATACCCTGGCTGCGCTCAGCGAAGAAGTCAAGGAAAATGGCGTGCTCAAAACCGCCTATATGGTGCTTTGGGAGGTCGCCATGCTTCCAGTCGCACTCTCAATCTCGCTATCCGTCGGGCCTGGCATGATTTAGGACAGTAGACCCAGCTCAAACCATAAGGAGTTATTATGCGCCGTATCAAACTCGCCATCGTTGCCACCTGCACCGCAGTCGCAGCCGCAACCACCATCACCCCGGCCTACGCCGCGGATGTAGAACCTGATACCTCGACTGCGTTGAGTCAAGGAATCAAGGAATATGGTCTGCTCAAAACCACCTACTTGGTTCTTTGGGATATCGTCACATTCCCAGTATTGCTCTCGCTCGGACCGCTCATCAAACCAAGCATGGCCCCCCAATTCTAGGAGAGCACCATGCGTTCCCTCAAAATCGCAATCACCACAGTCTGCCTGGCCTTGGCGGCAACCTCACTCACCCCAGCATCCGCAGGAGAGCAGTTTGAGCTCCCTGCCTCTGTGGACAGTAGTCTGGATTTCCTCAGCCTCAGCGCCCTGCCAATCTATGGGCCAGTCATCGCCTATATGGTGTGCGCCAGTGAGTCTTCCCCAGGAATGCCTCCCGGACATTGCCTGCGGGAAGCCCTAGCTGCCTCCTCTTACTAAGCAGTATCCACAAGCCACAGGTGAGTACGGTCTTGAGTGTGCCGTACTCACCTGTGTCGACGAACCAGGTTTGCCACTGCATCCGCAGGAAACAATCCTCCTGGCAGTGTTCGGTGAAGCCTCAACCACGCTCAAGCCACCCAAGAGATATACACAAACCCCAGCTCAAAGCGTATTTTGGCTGGGGTTTTACTATATACATAACCTATGTACAGCCGGGTTTTCCACAGTCATGCACAGTCCAGGCGGACCGTCCGCCATGGGGACATGTGGATAACTCACCGATTTTACCGGGTTTGCCCTGTTCAATGGGTATTTTTGGGCATTATAGCGTGGTTATCCGCAAGCGCAGGCGGCGTCTATGGCCAATGGTGAGGCAAAAATGCGGTGTGAACTGGGGAAATATCGAGTTATACACAGCCCGGGCGGCCTGGGCGGCCCAAAATCGGCAAGGGGGTAATTGCATGATCTGCACCACATTTATCAAGTTTGCTATTTTTCCAAAATCACAGCCTGTGGATAACATCATTATATAGCTATTGAAGTGGTAAAATACCTGGTTATACACAATGCGAAAAATCATGAAAAAATCCCATAATCTCCACATGCTGCCGCAAACCTGCTAAATGCCGAAAATTGGCCAAAAATACGGCTGCAAACCCGATATTATTTATCCATAGACCTATAAGTTGTGCGCAATGCACCTCCCGTCGAACAGGGAAAATGCGCAAAAATCGACCTGTAGCAAACTAGTTATCCACAGTTTTACCCCCGCTGTGCACAAAAGAGGGTAGAAATCGACTTTGCAGCCTCGGTTATGCAAAAAAGTCGAACTGGGGTTTTCCCCAGCCTGTGGATAAAATTGTGGATAAATTTTTGCGTCTTGAGCTGCGGTTATCCAAAGTTATCCACAATGTCCACAGGATGGTTATCCACAAGCTATGCAAAAGTGATTCCGGTCACCACGTTGCTGCAAATGTGCGTCCACAGGGGGTGTGGATAACTCCAAAATTTCTGTGGATAACTGGCCGATTTCTGTGGATAAACCTGTGGATAAATCTGGGCCCAAAAAAGTTATCCACAGGTTTTCGAAGTTATCCACATTAATTCCACAAGTTTATCCACAGGCACTCACATGCTCTGAGCTGCGAAAAGGAGGGTTTTCCACAATATCCACAGGACCTATTACTACTACCAACTACATACCTAGGTAGATCTTTGGTAACTGTAGGGACTTCGCCGCAAACTTGCTACTTCGCCGCCGCCCCGATTTTTCGCCGTCGAGATCTTCCGGGTAAGTTTGGAGGCAGCTGCGGCCCCCACTGGCCGCCTGACCGTTTGGCCGTCGAAAAGCCGTCGAAAAGCGAACCGCACAAAGGAGCAACCCGAACCCATGGATCTAGGCGCCGTGTCATTTGTCGTTGCAAAAGAAGATCTCGCCAGCGCGGTATCGTGGGTAGCACGCAATCTACCTACCAAGCCTGCACAACCGGTTCTCCGCGCAATGCTTATCACCGCCGACGACGATGGCCTGGAATTCGCCGGATTCGACTACGAAGTGTCCACCAAGGTGCGCATTCCCGCCGAGGTCAACCAGCCGGGACGGATCGCTGTCGCGGGCAAACTCATTGCCGACATCACCGCCACTCTGCCAAACAAACCCGTCGAGATCTTCGTGGACGGCTCCACAGTGCAGCTCAAATGCGGTTCCTCTCGGTTTGAGCTCCCGTCGATTCCCCTCGACGACTATCCCACCTTGCCCACGCTCCCCGAGGTCACGGGCGCAATCAACCCCCGGCTCTTCATCGACGCAGTGACCCAGGTCGCCACCGCGGCCGGCAAGGATGACACGTTGCCCATGCTCACCGGCGTGCACATGGAGATCGAGGGCGAAGACATCACGCTGACAGCCACTGATCGGTTCCGGCTCGCGCTGCGGCGGTTCCAATGGATTCCCGCCTTCCCAGACGCCCAGGCCAAGCTGCTGATTCCGGCGAAAAACTTTGTGGAAAACGCCCGCACCCTCGACGCGAATTCCACAGAACCGGTGGAAATCGCCGTAGGCTCCGGTGACTCCATCGGCGCCGAAGGGTTGTTTGGCATTCACGTGGACGCCCGGCAAACCACCACCCGGCTCCTGGACGCGGAATTCCCCAACGTCAACCCGCTGCTGCCCAAATTCCACAAATGCCTGGCCAGCGTGGAAATCTCGTCCCTTCAGGATGCCATCAAACGTGTCGCCCTGGTGGCGGATCGGAACGCCCAAATCCGCATGCACTTCACCCCAGGGGAGGTGCTGCTCTCGGCGGGCGGCTCCGATGCCGGTCACGCCGAGGAGTCCGTGCCCTGCGAATTCATCGGCACCGAGGAAGAACTTCTTATCGCCTTCAACCCCGCCTACCTGCGCGATGGGCTGCACGTGGTGCGCACCCAGCGGGTTGTATTCGGCTTCACGGAATCCTCCCGCCCCGCGATCCTCATCCCCGAACCGGAGAAGCTGCCCGAACTCAACGACGACGGGTTGTACCCCACCCCGGACACGGATTTCACCTACCTGCTCATGCCGGTGCGGTTACCCGGCTAATCCGGCCAGCGTGTTTATTCGAGAGCTCAGCCTGCGCGACTTTCGCTCCTGGCCCCACTGCCATGTGCGGCTTGGTCCGGGAATCACACTGTTCGTGGGGCGCAACGGCCACGGGAAAACCAACCTGGTGGAGGCCATCGGCTATGTGGCCCACCTCGGCTCCCACAGGGTGGCCCAGGACGCGCCCCTGGTGCGCCACGGCCAGCCCAACGCCCGGGTGTCGGCAACCGCGGTGCGAGACGACCGGGAATTGACCGCCCACCTGCTCATCAACGCGTCTGGGGCCAACCAGGCGAGCATTAACCGCACAAGACTGAATTCGCCCCGGGAGCTGCTGGGTGTGGTGCGCACGGTGCTGTTTTGCCCTGAGGATCTAGCGCTGGTGCGGGGGGAGCCCGCCGAGCGCCGCCGCTACCTGGATAACATCATTGCCACCCGCCGGCCGCGGCTGGCTGGCGTCAAGGCGGACTACGAGAAAGTGTTGCGGCAACGCACAACCCTGCTAAAAACGTCCTCAGCGGCCCTCAGACGCGGCTATTCTGGCGATGACGGGTCATTGGCCACATTGGACGTGTGGGACGCTCAGCTGGCCCGTCAGGGGGCGCAAATGATCGCTGCGCGGCGAGCTCTGGTGGCGGAGTTGGATCCGCTTGTCCACAAGGCCTATGCGGGCATCGCCCCGGAGTCCCGGCCGGCTCACATCGCCTACGAGTCCACGGTTCCCGACGTGGGCGAGGACCCCGCGCTGATTGAGGCCGCCATGCTCGCTGAGCTGGGCAGGCTGCGCCCCAAGGAGATTGATCGGGGCCGCAGCCTGGTGGGTCCGCACCGGGACGACCTGGTTATCACCCTGGGTGATGTGCCGGCGAAGGGATTTGCGTCGCATGGGGAAACCTGGTCGATGGTGTTGGCGCTGCGGCTCGGCGAGTTCCAGCTGTTGCGTGCCGACGGCACCGATCCCGTGCTCATCCTCGATGATGTGTTCGCCGAACTTGACGCGTTACGACGCGAACGCCTGGTCCACCTCACCCAGGACGTAGAACAGGTACTCATTACCGTGGCGGTGCCGGACGACCTGCCACCGGACTTGGGTGATATTCATCGCATTCCCGTCGTGATGACCGACCGCACATCGGTGATTAGTAGCAATGAATCATAGGGAGCCACCATGACCGAATCACGGGATTCAGTCGCATATGCGTTTGAACGTATGCGTCAGGAAGCTTTACGACGAGGCACCGTGCCCAGACTTATCCGACCTAGGCGGTCGGTCCGGCGCTTGCGGGCGTCGACAAGCAAGGGGCAACCGACCGGCCTGGACGGGCGGGCGATCCTCAGGCCGGACCGCAATTTGGAGGGGATATCTGCGCTGGTAGAGCAGGAAATCACCGCGCGCGGTTGGCGCACTAAACTAGCCGGCGGGTGGATTCATTCGCATTGGTCGCTGCTGGTCGGCGACCGCATTGCGGGGCACACCAAGGTGGAGAAATTCGCTGACAAAAAATTATATATCAGCTGCGATTCGACCGCTTGGGCATCGAACCTCCGCACCATGCAGCGAAATATTTTGAGTACCATTGAGGAAAAAGTGGGGCCCAACATCGTGACGGAATTGCGGATTTCCGGCCCTAAGCCTCCCAGCTGGCGGTATGGGCCGCTGCATGTCAAGGGCCGCGGGCCCCGCGATACCTACGGCTAAGCCCGAGAACTAAGCTAACTTGCCCTAAGACGCGAGCAATGTCTTACCATGTAGGTCCCTAGGCAGTGTAGAATAGAACGGTCTAAATGCTATTAAAATTCAAAGGAGTGCTAGTTACGTGGCTACCGCTGAACACGAATATGGCGCCTCATCAATCACCATCCTTGAGGGACTAGAGGCTGTTCGTAAGCGTCCCGGCATGTACATCGGTTCCACCAACGAGCGTGGCCTACACCACTTGGTGTGGGAGGTTGTGGATAACTCGGTGGATGAAGCAATGGCCGGCTACGCCGACAAAGTCGAGGTGACCATTCTTGCTGATGGCGGTATCGAAGTCATTGATAACGGCCGTGGCATTCCCGTGGAAATGCACCCCTCCGGTGCTCCCACCGTTCAAGTTGTTATGACTCAACTGCACGCCGGCGGCAAATTCGACTCCGAATCCTATGCCGTGTCCGGCGGCCTCCACGGCGTGGGTATTTCCGTGGTGAACGCCCTCTCCACCCGGGTCGAAGCCGACATTAAACGCGACGGTAAGCACTGGTACCAGAACTTCACCAATGCTATTCCCGAAGAACTAGTGGCAGGTGGGCCCGCCGAAGGTACAGGAACAACTGTTCGATTCTGGCCGGATCCTGAAGTTTTTGAAACCACGGTTTTCTCCTTCGAACTGATTGCTCGCCGCCTGCAGGAGATGGCGTTCCTGAACAAGGGGCTCACCATTACCCTCACCGACAAGCGGGCCTCCGAAGAGGAAATCGAACTGGAAACGTTGGCGGAAGAAATCGCCGAAGGTGATCCCGAGACCGCGGTCGAAGCTGCCGAGGAAAAAGTCGTCAAAAAGAAGGAAAAGAAAAAGACCTTCTACTACCCCAATGGGTTGCAGGACTATGTGGAGCATTTGAATAAGTCCAAGACGGCGATCCACCCCACGATCATCAGCCTGGAAGTCAAGGGCGAGAACCTTGAGGTCGAGGTGGCCATGCAATGGAACTCCGGCTATGCCCAAAGCGTACACACGTTCGCAAACACCATTAACACCATCGAGGGCGGCACCCACGAAGAAGGCTTCCGGGCAGCGCTGACCTCCCTGATGAATAAGTACGCCCGCGAGCACAAACTGCTCAAAGAGAAAGAACAAAACCTTACCGGTGACGACTGCCGTGAAGGCCTGGCCGCCGTGATCTCGGTGCGGGTGGGCGAACCCCAGTTCGAAGGGCAAACCAAGACGAAGCTGGGTAACTCCGAGGTGCGGGGCTTTGTGCAAAAAGCCATCAACGAGCACGTTTCCGACTGGTTGGACGCCAACCCGGCCGAAGCCAAGGTGATTATCAACAAGGCGGTGTCCTCGGCGCACGCCCGGGTGGCGGCCCGCAAAGCCCGGGAAATGGTGCGGCGGAAATCCGCCACCGACTTGGGCGGACTCCCCGGCAAGCTTGCGGACTGCCGGTCCAAAGACCCATCCAAATCTGAGCTCTATATCGTGGAGGGCGACTCCGCAGGCGGCTCGGCCAAAGGTGGTCGGGACTCCATGTATCAGGCGATTCTGCCGCTGCGGGGCAAGATCCTCAATGTGGAAAAAGCCCGCCTGGACAAGGTGCTGAAAAACAATGAAGTCCAGGCCATCATTACCGCCCTGGGCACTGGCATCCACGACGAGTTCGACATTCAAAAACTCCGCTATGGCAAGATCGTGCTCATGGCCGACGCTGACGTGGATGGTCAACACATTGCGACCCTGTTACTCACGCTGCTGTTCCGGTTCATGCCCCAGCTGATCGAGGAGGGCCACGTGTTCCTGGCCCAGCCGCCGCTCTACAAACTGAAATGGGCGAAGGGCGATCCCGGGTTCGCCTACTCCGACAACCAGCGTGACGAGCTGCTTGCCGAGGGCCTGGCCGCCGGCCGCAAGATCAACAAAGATGACGGCATCCAGCGTTATAAGGGCTTGGGTGAGATGAACGCCTCCGAGCTGTGGGAAACCACCCTGGACCCCCAGGTGCGTATCCTGCGGCGGGTTGACATGAATGACGCCCAGCTTGCCGACGAACTGTTCTCCATCCTCATGGGCGACGACGTGGCTGCCCGCCGGTCATTTATCACCCGCAAGGCCAAGGACGTGCGCTTCCTGGACGTGTAACAGAATGAATGGCCTTTTGCTCCCCATGGTTATCTATGGGGAGCAAAAACTTATTGTGTTTCTTGGGATTCTGCAAGATCCTCGATAGCGCCAAAACAAAGGAAGAATCTATGGTTATTTCTTTAATAGGAAAAGGTGGTGGCCATTGTGTCCATTGAAGATGTCGAGTTGTTGGATGAGTTAGAAATGCGTGCGGATGTTGAAGCACTGCGTCAGGCACGCGCCGAAGACGATGGGACTCGTATTTCGCTGGAAGAACTCCTCGCAGAAGGGTCATAGTCCCCACGGCGCGGTGTAATCCCGGGCGTGATTGTTTCACTCGAATACATATTCGGGAAGCGCGTTTATCGTATGTGCTGACAAACCGGCAGCATATCTTCTAAACTGACAAACCGGCGTTTCCCTACAGCATCAACGATCCCAAAACCAGAAACCCCGCTTAGATAATTTGCAGCATTAACCGATAGGGTAGCGCATATTCTAAGCGGGGTTTCTGCCGAAAACAGTTCGCTGGAGGGATTCTTTTACCCAAAACCCCGCTTAGTACATGTTCTACACCACAAAGGTATCGTGCTGCACATTATCTAAGCGGGGTTTCCAGCGTGGGCGGGATAAATTCGGCACTCCCTCAGACGGTTTGTCAGCTTAGATAATGTGCAGCCCCTGCCACACGCAACGCAGGTGATGCTGGCCGGCTCGCCAAGCTGACGAACCCGGCATTTTGTTCTCCCTGAAGACGACTTTGAACCAGAAACCCCGTTTAGCATTTCTGAAGCAGGATTGTAGGGAGGGTGCTAAGCTGCAAAACCGGTTACGGGAGGTGGAAGAGGCAGGATTTTTGGGGGTTTTGCAGCTATCAAATGTGCGGCAGTTGTTGTAGTACGGGTGCTAAGCGGGGTTTCCCAAAATATTTGGCTGTGCCAGTGCCCGCCAGAACCAGAAACCCCGCTTAGATAATGTGAAGCAGGAACTGACGGGGATAGCGGATGTTCTAAGCGGGGTTTTGGGTGAATGCCGAGGTGTGGGGGAATGGTTTCGGTGGGTTTGTCAGCTTAGCAGGTGTGCTGCGTTTGGGGTAGCGGGTTTGGTAGCTGCAAAACTGGTTGCAGGCGGTTTGGGCGGAGGGGCTGAACGGGGTTTCGCAGCTATCAGAAGTGCTACGCGGGGGTGCGGTGGGCATGATGAGAAAAGCCCCGGCGGTGAGGCAGTGAGGCGGGGCCGGGGCTGGGAGTTTGGTGCCGGGAGGTGGGCGTCGTAAAGCGGGCTAGTCGTCGAAGTCTACGTCGCTGTCCTGGGCGTTGTTGATAATGTCGGCAAGCTTTTGGGGGTTATTGAACCAACTCTCGATCACTTCCCGCAGGTGGTCCAGGATTTCGTACGTACCAATTACGGAGAACATGCCGGCCTCGGGGTCGAAAATCACCTTGTCGGAGAAACCGCGCTGGTCGGCATAAAACTTAATGAGGGAATGCCAAAAATAACCATTACCCACAAACCCGGCATTACGGATAATCTGTGCTACCGACTCCGGGCCCGGAGCCTCAAAATACAGCGCGGTAACGCCACCGGTGCTGACCAGGTGCACCCTGGAGGCCGTGTCGATCGCTTTCGCCTGGGCGGCACGCTCATAGGGGGAGGAAGAAATCCCCAGCTGTGGGGAGGCCGCGCCACGCAGGAGACCGTAGTAGCGGAGCGATTCGCCCAGCGCCTCCTCCAGCATGGCCAGGTTAGCGGTTCTACTGGGGGAAACCCAGGCGCCGGCGGGGATTTCGTGCACGCCAATGCTGCGGTCCTCGCCGGGCAGTTTTTCGTAGATGAGCCGTTGCTTGAGCGGTATGGGGGATTGGGTGCCGGTGGCGTCGGGCTTATCCATGGGGACGAAGGCACGCTCGTCCACGTTCCATTTGTCGCCGTTGGCGTAAAAATAGTAGTGGTCCAGCACCCGGGCCACAGGGGCGTCCTCTAGATTATTGACTACCAGGAAACCGGAGGCGTCAAAGGCCTGCCGGGGAATATCCATGGGCGGTATCAATAGGTCGTTGGATTCCACCAGCGGGAAATAGGAGGTGTCTTTAGGATTGGTGATGATGGTGCGGTAAAAATGCACCAGGTGGCACATACCCAGGTATGAGTCCGTGAGCACCACGCCGGCGGGAATATACCCGTAGTCAGTTTTTACCAGGCATAGGCTGCCTGGATGTGGTCGTAATCCCGCTTGATTCCACGCCGAGATAATCACACACGTCTCCCGCTTCAACATAGATAACATTGGTTGCGACTATAATTGTACGTGCGTTGGGGTGGAAACGAGCGGAAAACCAGTAATATCCGGTTTGGGGCGGTAAACTACAAGCTCATGGCGGGTTTCTGCTACCGCCATATGGTGGTGGATGCTTGACGACGCCCGCCCGGGTGGTTGTCTACATCTTGGATACGTTGACAATCAGATTGAACAGCTCGGTAGTCATGCGGTTGCCCACATTGGCGTGGGCGGAGCCGCCCTTGTGGATACCATACACGGTATTGGTGTCGCTTAGAATTGGTCCCCCGGATTGGCCCCGGGTGGTGTCAATGATGTGGGTGATCTCTATCGGGGTGATACCCGTGATGGTATTGCGATCCTTCCACAGGGTTGCCTCCGGCTTGCCGGGGTAAGTGGTTGGATAGCCAATCACTGTGGCTTGGCGGCCAATGAGGTCCTCGTCGTTGGGGATAGCCATCCCGAACCACCCAACCTTGTCACCTATTGGGGTGTCTAATTTGATAACGCCCCAGTCTTGTTGGGGGTTAGGCAGAAAAACCTTGTTGTCGTACCAAATTTGGGTGGCTTTCGCCGTGGGGAAGGGGGTGGCGTCACTATTGACACCGGGAGTGAAGGTGATATCGGACACTTTCCCTGACACGCAGTGACCGGCGGTGACGACCGTATCGCTGCTGACAAGGAAGCCGGTGCAGTGGTTCTTGCGCCCATCCTCCATAGTGAAACCCACCCTTCCCAGCCATCGGTAGGGGGTTTTGGTGGTGTCGATAATCTGTTCCCGGTCATCCGTTTCGATAACAGCCTCGGGGGTGGTGTAGGTGCCGGGGGAGGATTCCGTGTGCGTGTAACCCGGGCTCTTCACGAGGTCTTCGGTTTTTATTGTTATTGGGTTTCCCGTGCTTTTGCCGTTCACGATCTTAAATCCAATGGGGGTGAGCGGGCCATCATAGAGGTCAGTCGCTCCGGCGACAGTGGTCGTCGCCATGGGGATGGCGAGGAGCAGGAATGCGCATAATAGTGTTGCGCGGATATTTATGGTTTTCACGTTTTAAAGTATTATCTACTTTTTAAAAATGAGCCATGCTTTCGTGACCAATGCGCGTGTCGCACGCCCCCATAAGAGGTAGTTGGGATCAAACCTTAAGAATGGAAAAGCGTACTCGCACCGTAGGTAAGTCCCACCATGGCAGCAATGGAAAACACTATCGCTATTGCTGTGCGGATGTGGTTATTGACCTTGCCGTCCAACAGAAGCGCTATGGAACAGCCAAGGGCCAGGCCCAGGCCGGTGGTGAGGCTTTCATATGATAACCGGCCGCTACCTGTCAAGAAGCTGATGACGACGGACATGACTTGCGACACCAAACCCAGCGCGATCCCGTAGAACGCCAGCCGCTTGAGGGCAATGTTGAGCGTGGGTTTGGTGGAAGAATCGAACAGTGTTGACATGATGACCCGCCTTCAATTTCATATGAATATTTCACCTATTTTAGCAATAGTGTTCTGTCGGCACCAGTGAAAACCCCGATATTGGGGCAAAAATTCCCCGGCAATCGCCGGGGAATTGTGGGAGGTCTTAGATGGTGGCCAGGTCCTGGATGGGTCGGCGTCGAGAGGCTCCCAGGGCGGGCAGCGCGGCCGCAACTAGCCCGGCCACGCCGGCACCAACCACGATCAACCCGATCTGCGACCATGGCACGTACAGGTGCAGGGGCAGCTTCGCCATGCTAGCGCTGATGGACAGAATGCCCGACCAGCCGAACGCCACGCCCAGGATCGTGCCGCAGATCGCCGCAACCACCGCGGTCAGGGCGGCCTCGATCATCACCATCACCACCAGCTGGCGGCGTTCCAGGCCCACCGCCCGCAGCATGGCCGACTCCCGGCGCCGCTCAATGATCGACAAGGCGGTGGTGTTACCGATCCCCACGATCGCAATGATAATGGCTACTGCCAGCAGGGAAATCATCACCACCAGCACCGTATCCAAAATCTTGATGTAGTCGGCCCGCTCCTGGGCCCCGCCGCCAACCTGGAAGTGGGGGTTCAGAGAATTCAGGTCGGACACAATGGTTTGAATCTGCTGCGCCGACAAACCAGAATCCACCTTCATATACATTTGGTTGGTGTGCAATTTGGTGCTGAGCTTGGCCAGGTCGGCCTGGTTCAAGGCAACCGCCCCGTTTTCGCCCTTGTCGGATAGGTCCAGGGTCACGGGCAGGGAACCCGTATCACCAAACACGGTCACGGTGTCGCCGCTGCGCATGCCCGGAAAATCACTGGTGTTGGCCTTCATATGCCCCGGCTCGGGGGCCAACTGCTTGGGTGCGTGCAGCACCTGATCCAGTTGTGTCTGATCCATGCCCTGGGCCATCAGCTTCTTGTCTCCACCGGAGGTGGCCGCCGTGATCGGGGCGCTCTCCAGAGAAGCAGTGGCAGTGATGCCCTGGGTTTGCTTGATACCGGTGATCTCTGCTGGGGTAAACGAATCCGTGGTACGCACCACCAAATCGATTGGCCGTTGGGTGTCGATCTCCGAAGTGATCGACTCCCGCGTGGAGGTAATACCCGTCACCAACAGCACTAGCACGGTGACGCCAATCAGCAGGGATGTGGCGGTGGCCGCGGTACGCAGCGGATTCCGCATCGAATTCGCCGCGGCCAGCTCCGTGGTGGGGCCCAGCGGGGAGATCAGCATGCCCACCCGGTGGATCAGTGGCGGCAGCATCACTGCGCCCAGCATGAGCACGCCCACCAGGCAGACCATGCCGGCGCCGATTCCTAGGAAGATCGCGGCGTCACCACCCGTGCCCCGGGCCGCCAGTACCAGGCCTGCTACGCCTGCCAGCACCAGGAGGCTGCCCAGGATGATTCGGGCCCGCGGCACCGTGTTCTGGGTGGTGGCCTCCATGGGCTGCAGCGCCGTGATCGGGCGCACCTGGGTGGCTTTTCGGGCCGCCCCATAGGCGCAGGCCACCGTCGCCAGGGTGCCCGCCACTAGGCCAGCCAGCGGCGCATAGCCGGGAACCACCAGGTGGTCAATGGTGAAACCGCTCCCCTTGGCGAGCTGCACAAAGAGGGCTGAAATCCCAATGCCCAGCAGGGTTCCCACAGCGGACGCCACCAAACCCACCAGGGCGGCCTCGGCAAGAATAAGCGTTCGAACCTGCCGGCTTTCGGCGCCAATGCACCGCAGCAAGGCCAGCTCCTTGATTCGCTGCGCCACCAAAACCTGGAACGTGTTAGCGATAACATAGCCCGCCACAATCAGCGACAACCCCGCAAACGCCGCCAGCATGGCCAGCAGGGAAGAACTACTGCCTGACAGCTGCTTCACCTGCCGATCCGCGGCCTCCTCCCGGGTCAACACCTGAAGATTCTCGTCCGAAACCGTCTGCTTGATGCTGGAAACCAACTCGGGCGTGGTTGTTCCGGGAGTGGCGTGCACAAGCAATTCCGTTGTCGCCATCGTCGGCGACTGCAACGCCGCCAACCCCTCATGGGTGAGCGTCAACACCGGAATGCCCATATCCATGGCAGACGAACCAGACGTGATCCCCACAACCCGCACCGTTACTGGCTCTGAAACACCCAGCGGCGTGACGACCATCTTGTCACCCACCGACACCTTCATGGTCTCCGCAGTGCCCTCAGAAATACTCACCTCATCCGGCTTGGTGGGCCACTCGCCCTGGGCCAAGGAATTCCACTGCAAACTGGGGTCCACCTGCGCTAGCAGCCGGGCATTACTTCGGCGACCATCATGGTTGACTTCGCCCATAGCCATGGTTCGGGGACTGACGGCAGCCACACCCGGCAGTTCCCGAATCTTCTCCACATCTTTGACCAGTTTCCGCTCCAACTCGTTGTTGAGAGCATTCGGTTGGGGCCCCACCCACACATCAGTGTTGGCCAATTCGGCAGTCAACGACTTCGTTATCGAATCTGTGTACGAAGCCATAGTGATAAGTGTGGTGACAATAAACGCTACCGACAACATCACCGCCAACGCCGTCGCAAGCAGGCGGCCCAGGTGGTTCCGCATCGAAGACAAAAGCAGGAACTTCATCGGTTACACCGCCACATCCACACGTCGCAAAGCATTCATGATGTCGTCCAGGCTCGGGGCGGTGAGCTCCTCCACGATTCGGCCGTCGGCAAGCATCACCACCCGATCCGCATACGACGCAGCCACCGGATCGTGCGTCACCATAATCACCGTCTGGTCAAAATTGACCACACTCTCCCGCAAAACCCGCAGCACCTCGGTGCCGGAATGCGAATCCAGGCTACCCGTCGGTTCGTCCGCAAACACCACGGTCGGCCGGGCCACCAACGCCCGCGCAATCGCCACCCGCTGCTGCTGGCCGCCCGACAACTCATGCGGCTTATGCTGCACCCGCTGGGCAATCCCCAACGTCTCCACCACGCTGGCAAACCACGCCTCATCAACTTTGCGACGAGCCAACGTCAGCGGCAACACAATGTTCTGCTGGGCCGTCAACGTGGGCACCAAATTAAACTGCTGAAACACAAACCCCACATGCTGACGACGCAGCCTGGTCAACTCCCGATCCGGCATCCTCGTGATCTCGGTGCCCCCAATAAACACCTGACCCGAATCCACCGTATCCAACCCGGCCATGCACTGCATCAATGTTGACTTCCCCGACCCCGACGGGCCCATGATGGCGACGAATGTTCCCTTCTCCACCGTCAAACTGACATTATCCAATGCCGTCACCTGGGTGGCCCCCTCGCCATAACGCTTTACCAAGTCCACTGCGGACACATTCTCATTCTTACTCATGAACTTCATTCTGCCCGCATGAGCTGGGAAAATAATCGGACCCGGGTCGGAAAACTCAACTCCGACCCAGGTATGATGAATCCAGACAGCTTATACGTAAATGGTGCGAAACCGGGCAAACCCCAGGCGGATAAACGCCTTCATCCCCGGCTCCGGGTAGGCCGCCACACACAACATTTCCGCCGTCTGACTCGACAAAAACCGCCGCGTCAACTGGTACGCCATGCCCGTGAGCGGCGGCACACTCTTATCCATTGCCACCGCATACTCCACCAGGTTTTCCACATCAACCATGGTCCAATCATCCTGCTGAAGCCGCACCAAACGCTTCGAAATCTCCGCCATGAGCTGCGGATCCACCTGCTGGGCTCGGTTATCGAAGGAAGTTTTGAAAAACCCCAACTCGGAAAACAAAATCGCCAACTTATGCTTCCGCTGGATAAACCCCAAGGCTTCGAATTCCTGTTCGGATTTGAGGATTTCCTCCGCCTCCATATACAGGTCGTGAACAGTCTTCGACAACGGTGGCGACTTCATCATGGCCTGCTGCTTCATCTCCAACAACCGCGCCCGCTGCTGCTGCAACTTAGCGATCTGCTGGTCCAGGCTACGCAGTGTCTGATCGTAAATCTCGCAGTCACAGTCGGCGGGGTCGGTGGGGGCGGTGGTACCTGCGGCAGGGGTGGCGGTGGGTGCGTCGACAAGCTGCGTTGAAGCGGCAGCAGGGGTCGGCACTGCCACCATCACCGCGGTCTCTGCCGCCGACAACTCCAGCCGAATATCATCCAACCGCATGCCCGCCTGCGCCATACTCCGAATCTGAATCAACCGGGCAACATCCGCAAACTCATAATCCCGCCACGGCCCCCGCTGCTTCGCCGGCACCGGCAACAACCCCAAATTATGGTAATACCGAACCGTACGCACACTACACCCGGCAATCTTTGCTGCATCTGAAACACGCATAATACCTATACCACCACATCCCGTTTGCTAAACATTATAGTGCCAACTAGCAGGGAACCTAGCCCAATCGCTAACAGCACAATCGCGCCACGATAATGATCCACCGTGTGCGGAGCCCACGCAAACACCGACAAATCCAACACCCACTTATCCAACTTCAACAACTCCCCAAAAAATGACAGGAAACCCGAAACCGCCACCGGCAGCCACACCACCGTCATCGCCACGGCACTAGTCTTCGCCGTCACACACAACGCCACGCACAATGCCGCAAACCCGCAACACATGATCGTTGGCGGAAGCACATCAAGCGTGGACCACACCACGGTGCCAAAATGCTCTGACGACACCCGGGAATCCGCACTTGCTGCCATCGCCGAAAGAAACGCCGTAGGGACTACCGCGAAAATAGCTGCCAGCGCGGCATAGCAGAAATTCCGCAGAAACATTGCGCGCCGGGATTGGCCGGTGGTGAGCACCAACGTGAGCAGGCCCTGATTCTCGTCCTTATGCATGGACAACACCAATTGGACGGTCATGCAGCAGGCCAGGATTCCCACCATGATCGCCATCAGCTGGGCGTACACATCCCGAAGATCCTGGATGTTTGGGGCGATTTGGTTGAAAAGCTCCGAGGTGCCGGGGGATTCCGTGAAAATGTCCGACATTTCCCCGGTCATGGCAGACAATCCAATGGAGACCACCGCAATGGCGACCGCCCACCAGGCGGCCATGGGGCCTTGGAGTCGCCACCAGAGTGACCACGGGCCCCAGCCGGCGGCCCGGTATTTGCGAGGTTGGGGTTGCACCCATTGGGAATGCAGATCCCGCTTGACCATCACGATGGGCAGGGCCATGAGGACGAGCACCAGGGCAAATACCAGCAGCGGCGCCCACCGGTCCCCATCGTGCTCGTAGGGTTTGACCACCTCAAACCATCCGACAGGCGTGAGCCACCGCAGCCAATGCTGGTGATACACATCGGCAACAATCCGCACACCAAACGAAACAAGTAGCACCAAGAGCGATGCCTGCCGGGCCGCGCGTACCGAACCGAAGGCCTCCCCGGCAAGAATGGCCAGGAGACCAAAGAAGCCGACACTCATGAGCGACACGCCCCCGTCGATCAGACTTCCCTTCAGCGTGAACTGGTCCGAAAGAGCGGAATTCGCCCACAGGCTGACTGCCACCAGCACGCCCCACAAGACGCTGGTGAGGATGGTGACGGTGAGTGCGGCGCGGCGAAGTACTCCGGCGGAGAGGCCATTAGATTGCAGCAGTTCCGCCTGGCCGCTTTCCTCTAAACCCCGGGACACGCTGGAACCCAGGAGAATATTCATGATGGCGGCAAGAATAATCAGCCACGATATGGTTTTCCAGGAAGTCCAGGTGGCATAGTTGAACGGTTCCGGAATGGTGCCGTAGAGCACCACCGGCCCCAGCGTTCCGCGCATGGAAGCCCCCACCGCGGCCAACGAACCTTCGTCCGGGTAGCTCTTGATATATGTTCCCGGTGAGGTGGCGGCCAGCAGCACAAGTGGTGTGAGCCAGGCGAGGAGGAAGAAGCGGTGGGTGCGGAGGTGGATTTGGATGAGGTTAAGCATGGCTGGCCCCTCCCTGTTGCTGGTTTTGGTTGCCTTGGGCTTCCTGTTGCTGGGCGGGTTTGCCTTGTCCGTCTTGGTAGAATTCGAGGAAGAGTTCTTCGAGGCT
>ERZ773063.168-NODE-168-length-44869-cov-3.662137_pt1 | contig 44869 bp, 46 predicted proteins | sample MGYA00580625_ERZ773063 | MGnify/ENA primary metagenome ERZ773063 (study PRJEB29015, sample SAMEA2738022) | human oral metagenome | biome: human oral; feature: human-associated habitat; material: dental | place: China | collected 2042 ... | reverse complement strand
ACAAAAGAAACTATGCCGCTTCGCGTGACGGCTGAACATATGTCCTGAAAGTTTATACAATCACATTATCATATTACGCAAAAATAAAGAAAAATACAAGCCGTTTCCTTCATTCCGTCTCCTGCCACTTGATCTTGTCCTCTTTCGAGATATCCTTTCCCATCTGCAGCTCGATGATCGTCATCTTCTCGTACGCCTCCACCTTGTGCTTCATCCCCTGCGGGATATGCACTACAGCGCCCGGAGCTACTTCTTTTCGCATGCCGTCGAGCAGGACAGAGCCGCAGCCCTGCACCACATTCCAGACCTCGTCGCGATGCCTATGGCTATGGTAATTCATACCATGGCCTGGATTCAACGTCACCTTTATGACGAGGCTTCGCTCCTCCACATCGATGATCTGAAACCTGCCCCACGACTTTTCCGCAAACATGGCCTGCCGCGTAAAATTCTCCACATAAGGCTTAATATAGCTCGACGCCCTCTTGTCTGCAACAAGGATTCCCTCGGGACTGGCTGCCACCACAGTATCCTTGAGTCCCATGCAAAGAATCGGCACATCCATCTCGTTGACGACCTGCGTCCTTTGGCAGGCATCGTCCATCGTCACATCGCCGATGCTCGAGGATTGCATGATTTCCGTCAGCGTATTCCACGTGCCGAGATCCTTCCACTCACCCGCATAGCGCAGAACGGCGATGCTCTTCTCACGCTCGACAACAGCATAGTCGAAACTGATTCTTTCAAGCTTCTTATAGTTTTGGAAAAGCGCCTCATAGCTCGAGAAACCCAGAAGCTTCTGTGCCTTTTCCAGTACATAAGCAAGGCGAAAAGCAAAAACGCCGCTGTTCCAAAGTGCGCCTTTTCGTATATACTGCGCCGCTTCTTCCTCCGAAGGCTTCTCCTTGAAGGTCGCCACCGGGCTGATTTCCGCCTTGTCCTCCGGCAAGATATAGCCGTACTTCGCACTCGGATACGTCGGCTCGATTCCCATAAGCATAAGCGCTGCCTCTCTTTTCGAGGCAAGGGAGATCAATTCTCGGACAGCCGCAAAATAACCGTCCTCCACATAAGGATCGACGGGGCATATGGCCACGGCCTCATCCAAAGCCACGCCCTTCACATCATGCAGATAAGCGCAGACAAGCGCGATTGCCGGAAACGTATCCCGGCGGCACGGCTCTACGGAAAGCGCGACATCCTCGCCCAGCTGATGGCGAAGCGTCGCGACCTGCGCCTTCGACGTCGCAATCGTCACATCCGCCGCGGGATCCGCCTTCCGTATCTGTCCGTAAACGCGCTGCGCCATGGACAGGCGCGTCCCATCCGCCTGGCGAAAAATCGGGATAAACTGCTTGGAGCGTATATCGTTGGAAAGCGGCCAAAGGCGTTTGCCCGAGCCGCCGGAAAGCAAAACAATATGCACAGCCTCACCTCGTTCCCCTTCATATTTTTATGACACAGCCCCGTCTAAATTCCCGGCTGCATCACAAGCCGAGGCATCCCTTCCCCACAAACCGGATCAACGTCCGTACTTTTCCATATCCGCCTTGACCATCAGGCGCACAAGCGCCGGAAAATCGACCTTGCGCCGCCAGCCAAGCTCCTTTTCCGCCTTCGAGGAATCGCCCCAGAGAAGCTCGACCTCCGCCGGACGGAAGAAGCACTCATCCACATCGACGAGAAGGCGTCCCGTCTTCCTGCAGTAACCCTTCTCCTCAACACCCTCGCCGCGCCATTCGATCTCGATGCCTGCCGCTTCACGGAAAGCGCATTCCACGAACTCACGCACCGTATGCGTTTCGTTCGTCGCCAGCACATAGTCGCTTGCCTTCTCCTGCTGCAGGATGCGCCACATCCCCTCGACGTAGTCGCCTGCAAAGCCCCAATCACGCTTCGCATCGAGATTGCCGAGCGACAGCTTCTCCTCCTTGCCCGCTAAAATCTTCGCCACGGCAATCGTAATCTTGCGCGTCACAAACGTCTCGCCCCGGCGCGGCGACTCATGGTTGAACAAAATGCCGTTCGCCGCAAACATCCCGTAAGCCTCACGATAATTGACCGTAATCCAGTACGAATAAAGCTTCGCCGCCCCATAAGGCGATTTTGGATAAAAAGGCGTCGCCTCGCTCTGCGGCGCTGTTCCCGGCAAGCCGCCGAAAAGCTCCGACGTCGACGCCTGATAAAAGCGGCAGGGGACACCGCTCTGGCGGATCGCCTCCAATATCTTGAGTGCCCCGACGCCCGTAGCCTCCGCCGTATACTCTGGCACCTCGAAAGACACTGCCACATGTGACTGCGCCGCGAGGTTGTAGACTTCATCCGGCCGGATCTTCGCAATCAGCAGCATCAAATTGCACGAATCCATCAAATCCCCATAATGCAGAAAAATCCGTCCCGCCAACGAGCTGTCCGCCAGCAAATGATCGATGCGTTCTGTGCAGCTTGTGCTGTGTCGGCGCAAAATGCCGTGCACCTCATAGCCCTTTTCCAGCAGCAGCTCTGCCAGGTACGAACCATCCTGCCCCGTAATTCCCGTAATCAACGCTTTCTTCATATCCGATCCCCATTTCCAAATCATGAAAACTCTTTACTTCACGGCATCCACCTCGTCACAGGCATAATATCGCTGCTTGCGGCTCTTCATCTTTCCCGGGATGGTCATCCTCATCTGCCCACGCTCAAGAAGCGGAACAATATATCGCTTCCACACATATGTTGCCGTCTGAAGCCTCAAGCCAACAAAAACTTTTGCTGCGAAAATAGGCGCTCGTTAGGACAGCAACATCATTTACTCCGCCCGTTAAAATTTGTAAAATCACTTTTTATAAAACAACAGGAAGATCCAAACAAATCCATTATATGATTTCCCTATAAATTTGTAAAATCTGCTTCATCATCTGATCCGTCGTGAAATTCTCCAAGAAAACGCGCCGGCCTTCCTGCCCCATAGCCAAAAATTCTTCCCGATGTTCTGTTGCGTAACGAATCTTTTCTACCAAGGCGGAAACATCTCCCTTGGGTATAAGGAAACCCGTCCTTCCATCCAGAACCTCCTCTTTGACCCCTCCGACATCCGAAGCTATGATTGGAAGTCCCGCCCGCATGGCCTCCAAGATGCTGATCGGGAATCCCTCCCAATCGCTGAGCAACAAAAAGCCGTCATACTTCGGCAAAAGAGACCGCACATCGGTACGATTGCCCAAAAACCGCACCGTTTCATGCAAAGACAGCTCTTTCGCCAAAGCTTGCGCCTGGGAAAGCTCTGCTCCATCGCCGATAAAATCAACCGTCACTTCGCATTTTTCCGTTCCCGCACACAGTCTTGCCAAGGCCAGTAAAACTGCGCCTTGTTTCTTAGGCCGCGCAAAGCGTGCGACCATGACGAGCCGCAGCATTCTTTTGGAGGCCTCTGCACAAAGAGAATTCTCCGGTGCAATACCATTGTAAATCGTCATCATCTTTTTACGATGCATCGGCAAAAGCTTGCACCCGAGACGACGATCATATTCCGATACGCAAATGATGCGTCTTGCCCAAAAACCAGCCACAGCTTCTAAGCCTTGATAAATACGTCGTTTCCCCGGCGCCACGCCTTCCGTGAAGGCCCAGCCATGCGCCGTAAAAACAGCAGGAATCCTAGAAAGCCATGCTGCCAGCCGTCCCAGGATTCCTGCCTTGCTCGAGTGGCAATGCACCAATTCCGGCTGCCAATCAGTTAACAAACTGCGCAGTTCTCTCAACGCTCTAAAATCCTTGCAAGGAGAAATTTCCCGGACAAGCCCCCGTACGATAAAAAAAGGAATATTGGCTTCCTGCAGCTTCTCTGTCAACCAGCCTTCGCACCCGACAGCCACAGCAACCTTATGCCCTCTTGCCTGCATTTCCGTCGCAAGCGCCAAGAGATGCACCTGCGCCCCGCCAAGATCCGGAAGCGTAATGATATATAAGACCTTCACAAAAAACGCTCCTTTTTCTGCACCGACGCATAACTCCAAATTCATCCACCCAGCAGGAATAGCCTCTCTCCCTGAAAATTTACCCATCTCCAAGCAAATCGTCCAATACCCGTCCTATGCCTGAAGCCTCCATGATATTTTCCCAACGCAAATCCTCAATACTCGTATTACAAAACGGGAAATTTTCCAATTGTCTCAAATTCATATCATGAAAATCCTCGCTGAACTTATAAAAATGCATCTTTCGATTTTTCTCAAACATCCTGACCCAAGAATAATCTGTAGTAACAATCTTTAAACCCATCGCCACATATTCCAGAAGTTTCGTCGATGTCTGCAGGTTGTAGGGATACTGATCGGGAATATAGTTCACTGCATATTCAGCCTGTCGTGCCAAAGACGGCACATCCCGATAAGGAATTGCTCCTGCAAATATAAGATTTTTAAATTTCTTATAGATTTGATACAATGTGTTTGGCGGAGTGCCGATCAACAGAAGAGATTTCCCCGAACGCGAGAAAAAATCCAACACCTTGGAAAACTTGCGTTCAGCCCCCATATTGCCAACATAAACAAAATCGTATTTTTTTTCAATCGCCTCTGTACAAAAAAATTGTGCATCAACGCCCATATCCCGATAACAATGCGGCACGCCATCTCGGAAACCGAATTTCGCATGAACCGCACTATTTAAAAATATGCGCAGTGAGGGGCGTATATTCAAATGCTTTTTAAGCCAATCTTTCCACCTAGCCCCATGCCCCACAGACAATGATGCATATTCATGAACAATGGGAATATTAGAGGATCCATGAAGATCCATTCCCATAAATCGCCAAAGCAAATCAAAATCCTCCAAAGAGTATTCTTGCAAATCCTGACAATTCACGAACATATATTGGGGGAAGAATCTTTTATAAATAGAAATCTCTGGAAGATTTGCTTTCCCAGGATGCAAGAACAAGATCTTTTTCATTGCTCTGTTTTCCCCGCTCTCATCAAGCTCAATCGGAATAAATGCCAAACCAAGAAAAGTTTCATGCTGCGTAACCCATTGGACCAATCACGCCGCCTCAAATAAGGCTCATACATTTCGGCAAATCTCTTTGCCTCAGTTGCCGAAGCGCGGCCTTCCCATAATCGATAAATCAACAGTGCTGGAATACGATAGCCAAAAATCGCCGCTTCATATGCCTTCAAGGCCTTTTCTTCGGTAATATTCAAACACAGCCATTGCCAAATCTCCTCCCAGATGAAAACATCCTGCGCCAGCTTATCCCAAGAAAATGCGGACAGACTCTGCTCGTTCTTATGGTATTCAAAAAGTGGTTCATCCCAAAACACAACTTTATCTGCCTTATGAAGCGCCTTGACAAAGAATTCCATATCTTCGCCCCAGGCGCATCCCTTGCGAAACAAAAGATCCGGATCTTTTAAAACCTCTCTTTTGAAAAGCCACGCATTCGTTTGTGGCGTCATCTTGTTCTGCAAATAATCCAGCAAAGGTTCTTTTACCGTGCCACGTAAAGCAAGCCTGCGCTTACCCGACTCGACAAACCAATAGTTGCAAAAGCAAACATCAGCTCTGTTCTCCTGCATGGCTTTCATCTGACGCTCGATCTTTGTTTGATATATGAAATCATCGGAATCCAAAAATGAGACGTACTCTCCGCCGGCATATTTCAGCCCCGTATTACGCGCTGCTGCAACCCCTTGATTCTCTTGATAAAAATATTTTAGCCGCTGCCCATATTTTTCTTGGAATTTTCCGGCCACCTCTGCCGTATCATCCGTACTTCCATCATCAATTAGGATGACTTCAACATCCAAATACGTTTGCTCCAATACGCTCTTGATCGCCCTTTGTAAGCAAGCGGCTCTATTATAAGCAGGAATTATGACCGATACCATACTTCCGCTCCTTCTCTCCATCGCAGATTTTCTTCCATCCCCGGAGCTGCAGCAGATTTCTCTCTCCCAAAATCATTTGCAGCAGTTTTTTAACTATTTTCCTAAAGGATGGTTCATTTCCTGCAATATGACGGAGCTGATCTATACGCCCAAGATATTCCACGCCTAAATACGATTTGATAACTGCACTATACTCATCATAAAGCTCCACACTTGCACTTACACCAAAAAGACTGTAGTATGCAACATCTATATCCATCGGGCAGAAGGACGCCCCTTTTACGATATTGCGCAAAAGAAACTCATAATCCGCCGCAATCTTATAGCGTGTATCGAAGCCTTCCTTCATCAAATCTCGCCTTGCAAAAAGCCCTTGATGTGGGCACATATTGCCATACTTGATATCCTCCACCGACAGATTCCCTCTTTGGCGTTTGATCAGCTGCAGGCTCTCCTGGTAAAGGAATACATTTCCCATATAAAAGGAATACCCGGGATGCTGCTGAATGAATGCACTCACTCGCTCCAGCACATGCGCATCTACCAGCCAGTCATCCGCTCCTAAAAAACAAAGGTATTCACCCGTCGCCCGTAGAATTCCCTTGTTCATCGCATCATAAATTCCTGCATCCGGTTCGCTGACAACAAACTTGTTCCCTGTCATATGCTTTTGCACCAACTCCAGCGTTCCATCCGTTGACGCCCCATCAATGACAATGTATTCAAAGCGTCCATACGTCTGGTGCACCACACTGGCAATCGTTCTCCCTATTGTTTTTTCCGCATTCCGGCATACGGTAATAACACTGATTTTAGGCATGGCAACCTCATCATACAATTTTCTCGAACGTAATCTCATCCGCAGTATTTCTTATAAAATACAGTTCCTTGTCCCCATAAAACGACGCCCATCCCGTATATGTACTCGGTGGTCCAACGATATAGTCACAGTTCGCAAATGCGTACATATCCTCAACAATCTGCCCATTTCCCAAAACGACGTCAAAAGCAGAAAAAGCCTCCTCGTCCACCAATTCATTTGAGCAAATAAGCCAGCGAATCTTTTTCCCATGAAAACGTTCCTCTACTTTTCGCATGACCTCACAATATTGTTCATTGGTGTAATAATACTCCCCCCCTAAGAAATCTTTGTAGTCTCCACGGCGAATATGAAGTCCAACAATCAGATGTATACCCGCCCCTCTCACCTGCTCCATCAATCGTTTAATATTTGTTTCATGCTCCGGAATAAGTCGGAAGCATTCCCGTATTCTCTGCGCATATTCCTTGAAGGACAACTCATCTCGATAAAGCCAACCTTGTACAATTAAACATTTCGTCCGCTCACGCAGGCGCACAAACTCTTCATTTCTTAAATCCATACTCTTATCATTTTCCGGCAGACGATAAAACCGAAGCAACCGATTTCCCACAGTCTCCATAGCCCGCAGGGACATCAACTTAAAAACAACTTTCGAAAAAAACAGGACAAGCTGCCGAACAAACCACAGACTGAGCCAACTCCTCTTCTCTTCGTAAATACCATCGCTTCCATTTACAAAATATCTGCCATATTCATCAAAAGCAGGGTTGTAAAGGGCATATCCATACTTCCACGAATTGGCCAGCCAATGAGCAGAAGAAAACAATCGATTCCCCAACTGTCCTGTTTTGTATCCTAAAATCACCAAAGAAATCATCCCCATAAAGCAATCAATCAAGAATTCTTCCACTTGCCAATGCCTTTATCAAGCGCCTCCAAGAGCCCAATATAGCGCTCCTTGATTCCACGATAGATTTCCCTCGCAGTCTGCTCATTGTAGGTATGCGCCGACAAGTTTCTCTTTTCCAACATATCCAGCCATTCTTCTGCATCCCCAATAAGCCCCTGCTTCCACCCTTCGCGTATACTGCCTCGCGGGCTGTTTACTTCTATGCCTTCATAGGCCAATACCGCTTTCATCAGCTTCCACGCGAGTTCAAAGCAAAATTCAAACCTTTGAATTGCAGCATCCAAATATAGATCGTCCGCATCGAGCATTTTCCCCAAAGCTGTTTGCAGACGCTGCAAAGCCTTATGATAATCCTCCCATTTCAGACGAATCTGTTCCTTCGTCATAACTCGCCCCCCGCCTTTCTCAACCAACAGGAGCAATTTCCCTTCCCGATCAATCACCCGGCGTAGATTTTCATTCGACTGCCTTTCGTAATCGACAAGATCAAACGTATACGGCAGCCCACTCTCAATAAACGCTTGTGCCAAAATACTTTGCGCCTCTTCCGTTCCCGCAATCGCCAAATCAACGTCAGAAGTTTTCCGATAATCCCCGCGTGCCCTGGAGCCAAAAAGTTTCACCCAACAAAGATACTCTTGGCAGCTTTCTAAAATACGATAAATGCTTTTCCAGTGCTCTGTAGACACCCCGTACATTTCCGCCGCCCCTTCCTGACTCGAAGGAAATCTCCTGTATGTCCGAACTCCTTCAGCAAACTCCCCTTGCCGCTATGCAAATAATTTCCACAAAACAGCCTTCAATTTTTCAATCGCTTTCTCTACCTCTACCAAAATCCACTGCATAAGTCCTTGTGTAAATTTATTGCTGTTCCAATAAAAAACCTTTAGAGGGCAATATCTTGCACCGGAAAAAGCTGTCCTTGACAGGTATACGGTCAAAAGAATCCCATCGGCAAATCTCCCTATATCCGGCATCTTTCATCATACGCATTACTTTTTCATACGAAAGCAGCCAAATGGGATACTGTGCTGCATAAATCTCTGGTGGGACATAAAAAATAGCAAGACGATCTTGGTTTTCGGCAAAATTGAAAAATGTTCGATCCACAAGAATATACTTAAAATTCGCTTTAAGCATCTGCTCTAAATATTGATAGGGCCTGTCAAAGCATTGCAGCACACCTGACAGAAGTAAAATATCTGCGGCTTTTCCTGCTTGCATGAATTCTTCGATAGAAGGAAAAAACTGAATCTCCGGCAGGCGGCTTCGTCCTAATTCCACGAATTTCGCCTGCTCAACGATATTCCAATCGACAGTCATGCCTGTCTCAAGCAATATCTGCCGATTCTGGTAGTATGTACTGCCTAGACTCCCGCCAAAATCCAAGATATTCGCCGCTTTTTCAAGGCGTGCCAATGCATAGAACAGCGCTGCCAGCAAAGGATAGTTATAATCCTTTTCGTAAAAAAGAACACCGTCCCGTTCAAATTCCGCCTTGCCCTCACGTACCGTTCGAACAGCTTCCCATACCGTTTGAAGAATATTGTCCGCCGTATAATCCTGCAGGCCTTCATGCTGCAATAATTGTTCTGCCGCATCCCATGATGAAAAGTTTCCTCTTAGGCCATAAAATGGACGAATTAAACTTCCTAATTCGAGAATACACGGTGGAAACACCGTTCTTATAAGCTGTTTCAACAAATGCAAAAGGATTCTCCCCCCTTATTATAAACCAATACGTTTATTTTCCAATCACAATTCCCCTGCCGCTCCTAAATAAACAGAACACCTATTTCATTGGCTATCAATCATCTATTTTCGTAACATCAAATATCCCTTGGAAATAAGATCTTTTTTCTGTGAAACCCCATATGCTACAGGTATACGGTCAAAAGAATCCCACCGGCAAATATCCCTATATCCTGCCTCTTCCATCATACGCATCACTTTTTCATACGAAAGCAGCCAGACAGGATACTGCGCTTTGTAAATTGCAGGAGGAACATGCTGAACGGCAAGACGATCCCGATGCGGTTCAAAATTAAAAAAAGTCCGATCGATAAGAATATACCTGAATTTTGCTTTGAGCATCCGTTCCAAATATCGATATGGCTCATCAAAGTACTGCAGCACACCTGACAGAAGCAAAATATCTGCGGCTTTTCCTGCTTGCATGAACTCTTCGATAGAAGAAAAAAACTGAATCTCCGGCAGGTGGCTTCGTCCTAATTTCACGAATTTCTCCTGCTCAACGATATTCCAATCGACAGTCATGCCTGTCTCAAGCAATATCTGCCGATTCTGGTAGTATGTACTGCCTAGACTCCCGCCAAAATCCAAGATATTCGCCGCTTTTTCAAGGCGTGCCAATGCATAGAACAGCGCTGCCAGCAAAGGATAGTTATAATCCTTTTCGTAAAAAAGAACACCATCCCGTTCAAATTCCGCCTTGCCCTCGCGTACCGTCCGAACGGCTTCCCACACCGTTTGAAGAATGTTATCCGCCGCATAATCCTGCAGGCCTTCATGCTGCAATACACCTTCCACCTCTTCCCAGGAAACAAAATCGCCTTTGATACCATAAAAAGGTCGCCCGATATACCGCAGCTGCAAAACAATCGGCGGAAGCAGCGCCTTTATGATTTTTTTTAACAAATGTCATTCCCCCGTTGTCCCGCAAAAACGGCTCGCTCCTTCATATCAGCCAATGTCCGGTGAAGCGCCTGCACTGAAACAATGCAAACGGCATCAATGCTCCGGCCGAAAATCATTGATAGCCTCAATGACCTGGTTCTGTTCCTCTTCCGTCATACCGTTATACATCGGCAAACTCAGTACCTCTGCCGCATACTTCTCGGCAATCGGGAAATCCCCCGCTTTATATCCCAGACAGCAATAAGCTTCGGCCAGATGCGGCGGTATAGGATAGTGAATCATCGTGCCAATGCCTTGCCCTTTGAGATACTCCAACAGCGAATCGCGTGCCTTCGTATGAATTACAAACTGATGCCATGTCGAATCCGCTCCCGGCCGAATTTGGGGCAATCGGATATATGGATTCTTGATGCCTTCCATATATCTAGCGGCAATTCGACAACGCTCCTCGTTGAATTCAGCCATATGTTTCAATTTCACGCGCAAAAGACCTGCCTGCAGTTCATCCAACCGGCTGTTGCATCCCACAACCGCATTATGGTATTTTTTTTCACTGCCATAATTGCGAAAAACACGAAACTTTTCCGCTAAGGCCGCATCATCCGTCACGATGCATCCGGCATCGCCGAATGCCCCGCAACCCTTCGTCGGATAAAAGCTGAAGCAACCCACATGGCCAAATGTCCCCACAGTCTTTCCTCGCCAGTGATTGCCATGGCTTTGTGCACAGTCCTCAACGACTTTCAACCGATACTGCTGTGCTATGTCCATGATTTTCGTCATATCACAGGACTGCCCATAGAGGTGAACCGCCAAAATCGCCTTCGTATGAGGCGTAACAGCCGCTTCTATCTTCTCTGCATCCATGTTGTCATAAATATCCGGCTCGACAAAGACGGGACGCGCGCCGTTCATCGTAATTCCCATGACACAGGCAATATAAGCATTGGAAGAAACAATCACTTCATCGCCCTTTTGGATCCCCAGCAGGCGGAACGCAATCCATAAGGCATCGAGACCGCTCGCCAGACCCACGCAGTATTTCGCTCCGATATATTCTGCCCACTCGTCCTCAAACGCCTCGACTTCCTTGCCCAGGATGTACCAGCCGGAGCGAAGCACCTCGATCGCCTTTTCCTCATACTCTGCCGCATGAAGGGAAAACTGCCGCAAAAGGTTATTTGCCATAATCATGGTGTCTCAATCCCCCGTCACGAATCCAGATACTCATCCATATACTGCATATAATAATCTATCATGCGTTCCAATCCATCCTTTAAGGCTACCTTGGGCTTCCAACCTACAACCTTTGCCAATTTTTCGCTCGTACCATAAAAATCTCCAATATCGATTTTTTTACGTTCTTCCGGGAATGGCACGATTTTCAGACTGCCTTTGCCGGAAAAACGGAGCATCATCTCAGCCACCTCTTTCAAAGAAGCCTTCTCCCCCGACAAATTAAATACATCCCCATAGGTTTCTTCACAAACAGCTGCCAGACACATGGCCTCTACGACATCATCCACATAATTGAAGTCACGCACCTGCTCCCCGGTGCCAAAAAGCTGAATTTGTTCCCCTGTCACAGCACGGTTGGCAAACCAACCGATAAAACCTTGACGGGCATTCTTGATCAGCTGCCGAGGGCCATAAGTATTCGTCAGGCGAAGGGATACCGTCCGCACACCATATACCTTCGTATAAAGCTGATGATAGTGCTCTGCCGCCAGCTTATTGATGCCATTCACGTCCGGCGGTGAAAGAGGATGTTTCTCATCCACGGGCAAATACTGCGGATGGCCGTAAATCTGCCGTGTGCTAGAGAACACCACTACAACATCCGGCGCATAATGTCGGCAGGTTTCCAACAATGTGAGCTGCGCCCTCGTGTTGACTTCCATATCCATGAAAGGCTCCCGCATGCTGTCCTGATGGCTCACCTGTCCTGCAAGATTGAAGATATATTCCTTGTCTCGCACCAAATATCTCAAGCTGTGCTCATCGCGCATATCAGAAAAGTTCAAACACACATCATCTTTTATATCTTTGATATTAAAAAGATTCGCCCCATATTCATCCAGCATGGAGTCAAGCAAAGTAACATTTGCACCTTCCTTGACGAGACGAATCGCCAAATTGCTGCCGATAAAACCGACGCCGCCTGTTACCAAAACATTTTTACCTGCAAATGACATTATAGCAACCCCTTTTCCACCTGCCCAATCGCTCCTTGTAACGCTGAATCGTATGCCAAAAGCCCCTCGGTATACCGACGATTCCTTTTGCAAAAGCAGCATCATAACCATTCTGCACCAATTTCAAGGCTGCTTGCAGAGAATCAAGATATGGAAAATAAATATTCGGTACAGCTTCTTCAGGAAGCCGATACTGGCTCAGATCAAACATATGCAACTGGAGCCATTTCAAGCCATGAAAATGATAAAAGACAACGGGGATGCCATCTACTTTCGGTCCTTCCGTGCAGCAATACTGCTGCACATTCCATGGAGCAACCCCACCGCCAATATGCTCCAACTCATGCACCATGCCCGAAAATCGTGTCATCCAATCGTCCAAATACTTCTGATCACCAAATTTGCCATCCTCAAACCGATCATAGCACCATTCTTCGCAGCGGTCGCACCACCAGTTCAAAATATGCAATCCATTCTGTGTATTGCGGAACGTCATAAACTGCACGCAATAAATGCCCGAAGTCTCACTTTGATCATACTCCGGCGTATAGCGATGCCTTGTAATCATGACGTCCTTTTCCGATGCATGAAACTCATCCAATAAAACCTGCGGCGACTGAAAAAAATACAAATCCGCATCCAGATATGTCACCTCCGGCACATCAAAGTGCTGCAGCACATAAAGGATGGAAAATGACGAACATGTCCAGCAATATTCCCCTCTAGTCCGTGTTTTTTTTATCGATAGCAGACGCTCATTTTCAAAACTGCTCAAGGGAATAATCCGAACATGCGGCAAAGATAGCTTTGTCAAAATCGCTTCCGACAAATCATCAAAAGCAAAGATATAGAGCAGGAATGCTTCTTCCGTTTTTTCAAGAGAATCGTACATTGCCAACCCTCGAGTCAAATAGCCCGAGTCAAATAGTGTACAATAATAATTCATGCCAACCGCCTTCCGCCCTAGTCGCCTTTATTCCAGAAACCACCTATTCCGCTTCAAAAAAAGCCCTCCGGGTTCATAATCCCATAAAGCCAACTCAGGAGGAGCCTTGAGCATCGTCTCATTGACCGCCTCCCAGTATTTTTTCCGCAATGCAGTTTCCTCTTCATCCGCTTTCCATTTTCCATCAACACGCAGATTCATTTCATAAAGAAAATCCGCAATCTCCTCCGCCGTATTGTCATGAAAATCAATACCCAAATTCCTATACAGCCGCAGTTCATCCTCATCTGTTGCGCCATATTTCCATGACAAATCCAATATTTCACGAAGTGTGAGATATCTGTTTTTCTTCCGATGCCACCATTTTTTATAAATTGAAAAATTCATTGTTGAATTATAATTATAATAATCGGCAGAACACCAAAAGATACTAAAATTATTTGTAAGCGCCTGAGGGACATTCATCAACCAAGGAATACAGGCAATGCCGCTAGTGTCACCAAAAAAGAACTTCGCTTTCCCCATAATATAAAAATCCAAAAACTCATCACGGCACATATTCGTATAATCGAAAATATGATTCCCTGACACCCTACGGGAATCAAGCGACCCCACACGCACAGCCTCTATGTCAGGCAAATTCAGCTGCTCAATCGCCTGCACAAAATCCTCTATTGAACTGTTGCGAACCGCTGTCTGTGAGGCAACTTCTGTGCTATAATCCTCAAAATATGCTTCATGATACTCATTGCTTCTAGAAAAAAAACAGAAATACTGATTTTCCTTTAAGCCCATTCTAGAAAGAGCCTCTTGCCCCTTCTCCTCTTCCTCTTCTGAAAACAAAAGATACGCCTTGGAAGGATATCGGTTGATCTCATGATGCAACATCTGCGACCGATCCGGATAGACAACACGGCCAAAGGGATCTGCACTTTCAAAATCACAAAACTCCGGATGTTCTTTTACCACATATCCCCAAAAAGGTACTGTAGCCGAATCGACAACCTCAACCAGTTCCTTGATTTTTTTCAGAAACCAATAATTAGCAATCCGTGGATTCCCCTCATCACAAACAGGTGTATCCCCGTCATATAGAAGAAGCACCAGTTTTTTATCCGTCGAATATTTCTCTAGCAACAACTTCAAGGAAAGATACAGATCGCACATCGGCCCAATGTTCAAAATGTTATTCCTTACGATATGTATTTTTTTATACTTTCTTTCCAGCTCCTTGAATTTCTTTTCATAAGATTCCCTTGACAAGCGACTTTCAGATTCCCGATATTTTGAGATAAGAGCTTCTTTCATTTCAAAAGGGACGTCCCGTCGCAAATAACGAAGTTTCCTTCTCATTTGGAATTCATATTGTAAAATCGACTTCTTTTCTGCAGAAAGAGGCAGCCCCTTCCAAAGGCATTTAAGCAGGAACTTCACCGCCTTCTTCCCCTGCCGTGCAACTTTCATCATAAGCCCCTCCGCTTTCAAATGAACGCCTGTTTTACCCTTGACTCAATTTCGCCCGCACATCCTCTGCACCATTTCCATCGGCGATATGGACACATATCCCATCTCCATCGCGCGGCTGTCATCCAGACAAAACGGCGCACGCAGATCGTTATCCACTATGATCTCAGAGGTGGATTTGGTCAACCTCTTGATCTCATGAACAAGTTCCCGCACCGTTATCTTTTCATGGGCGGCAAGACATACAACATCATATTCCCAGGTCTCCAGACGCAGGAGATGCACAACAAACTTTGCCAAATCATCGTTCCAGACAAAATTTCGCGTTGCAAAATCCGGTGAATAAATGCGTATCGGCTCATTGCGTTGGAACTTCTCAATGGTATTCGACAGCCAAACAGGACGCGCTCCAAAACCAATGATGCCCGGCATACGCAGGCTGATGCTTTGAATCGTCATTTTTTCGCGTAAGATACACTCTGCTGCATACTTCGTCAAGCCATATGCATCGGGGTTGATTCGGTCTGAATTCTCATCAATCATCTCATCGCGAAACTCGCCATAGACTCCAATCGTGGAAAAATAAATGACTCTGCGAACATCATGATGCATTGCATAATCGACGAGCTGCCTCATCGCATCAACATTATTTCGCACATATATGCAGAAATCTTTCTCACGGTAGGGAAGACTCCCGGCTGTATGAATAATCGCATCAAAGCCCCCCATCTCGGTCCACGGCTCGGCAAGATCCATCTGTACGGTTTCAAACGGAGCCTCTATGCGGCTTGAATGAACCGTTCCGACGACATCAAAGCCGCATATATGAAGTTGTTCCGCTGTCCGCCGGCCTGCGAAGCCTCCGGCACCTGTCACAAGAACCCTCATTACCTTAACATCTCCCGAAGTTTCGCTGCGATATGTTCAGCAGAAAGTCCGTTGATTTCCCGCATCGCCTCACGGTTTCCGCACCCTTTCGCACAACCGTCAAGCCCCATGCGATGGAAAGATGCCGAAATACCGTTCTCTGCAAGCACCTCGGCGACAGCACTGCCAAGACCGCCATGAATACTGTGTTCTTCGACTGTAATGATATGTCCAGTCTCTTTTGCCGCTGTAGCAATCAAATCTCGATCGATTGGATGTACCATAGGCATATTGATAATGCGTACACGAATACCATCGGATTCCAACTTCTCTGCGGCTCTGACCGCCTCATTGACAACGGAGCCCATGGATATGATCGTGATGTCTCTTCCGTCTCGGAGCACATAGCCCTTTCCCACGACAAATTGATAGTCCTCGCCATACAGTTCTGGCTCATTGAATCCTTCCAGACGGATATATACGGAACCTCTATGATGATAGGCAAATCTCGTAGCCTCACGTGCTTCAATCGGCGTAGCAGGCGTGATGACAAGCATATTAGGGAGAGTTCTAAGAAGCGCAACTTCTTCCGTCCCTTGATGCGTCGCCCCCATGCTGCTGCTCACCAATCCAGAAGACCGTCCAAGAAATTTGACATTCTGATTCGCAATGCAGACATCATTACGAATAAACTCGAACGCGTGCATCGCCATGAAATTCGTAATCGTATAGAGGAATGGAATCTTCCCGCAAGATGCAAGCCCCGCGGCACTTGCTACCATATTTTCCTCTGCAATGCCATAATCTATGTACTGCTTCGGCATTTGACTCTTTATCTCATTGTAAATTTCGTTACTGTTATCCGCCGTTATCGCTATGACATTTCTGTCCTGTTTAGCCAATTCATAGACCATCTGCGTACTTGCATTTCTCATAGACGCGTCAGCTCCTCCTTCCGGATTTGATACTCGTCACATATCCGATCCCATTCTTCGCCTTTCGGGGCGCGACTGTGCCATGCGGGATTATTCTCTGCAAAGGAGACGCCCTTCCCCTTAATCGTACGCGCTAAAATCATGGTTGGGTGCGCCATCTCTTTGGCGCGTTCAAAGGTGTGTAAAAGATCGGGAAAGTCATGCCCAGAGCATTCCAATACAGACCAGCCAAAGGATTCCCACTTTGCCTTTAGCGGTTCTATCGGTGAAATATCATCGATCGACATACTCGCCTGCAAACCGTTGCAATCCATGATAACTGTCATATTGGACAATCCCTGATTAGCGGCAAAAGCAGCGGCTTCCCATACAGATCCTTCTTGCGATTCACCATCTCCCATGACAACATAGGTGCGATACGATTTCCCATCCATCTTCGCGGCAAGTGCTGTTCCCGTAGCGAAGCAGATACCATGCCCCAACGCACCAGTAGCGGTCTCAATACCTGGCAACGCAAGATCGGGGTGCCCAGCGAGCCGTGTATCTCGTTGATAAAAAGTCAAAAGTTCCTCACGCGGAAAATAACCAGCGCGAGCTAGGACAGCATAAAGCGCAGCGCAGGCATGCCCCTTACTCAAGACAACGCGATCCCTCTCCGCAGAAAACCTATTTCCCCATGAAATCACATCACCAAAATAAAGCGCTGTGAAAATATCAACACAGGAAAGTGCCGGAGCCATATGTCCAGTACCCGAGATATAAAACATCTTCAGAATGTCCAATCGCAATTCATGTGCTGTTTTTTCCAAGTCCATGACCACTTCCGCCCATCCTCCATGCAGTCAACAAATCATCAAAACTTTAATCAAACTTTTGTGGAATCAATCGCATAGACAACCGATTCAAGGGGAATCTCACCGTAATGTCTCATATAAAATTTGTATCCTGCATTTAGTTGATGTAAGTACAACGGAATATTGAAAATATCATCTTTCTTATGGTAGGTACAAAAAGCCATCGTTGGCTTATATTTTTGAATGAGATTTTCCGCTCCCTTAATAGCCTGCATTTCACAGCGCTCAATATCAGCCTTTATGAAGGTGACTTTTGAATTGATTTCTTTATCAAGAGTGCACACTGGCACTTCAATATCGCCATTTTCATCAAAGGAGGAGGTTAAGAAACTCTCGGAAGAAAATCGAAGAATCGTATCCTTATCATAAGCCCCCTTATTTACATATATTATATTCGGGTACTGTTCTGTATGTTTTTTCAACTCTTGAAAGGTGTTCTGATCTGGTTCAAAAGCAAAAATTTGCGTGTAGGTCGCATCAACTTCTTTAATATGTTTAACAAAAGCATCTACCGTATCGCCAATATAAGCTCCAAGATCAACAAAAACTTCATCTTGACCAAAGTGCAGAATAGACATATCAAAATACTGATCACATTGATGCAGATCACTAATAGTTCTAATTAAGGAAATATCCCTGCTAATCTTATAGTTTAAAAGATTACGAAACACTTCACGAGATCGCTCGTCCGCGAGTAAACCATAAACTTTTTCCAATTGCAAAGCATGATCCATGTAATACGAGTAGTAATCCAATCCGCCTTCCCAAAGATAGAATTCCGACCATAATACACGCTTCGGCAAGTCGGAATCAATATTCTCCAAGCGTTTCATAAGAATCGAGGGACCATACGAAGAAATTAGGATTGTGCCATCAAGTCCTACCATTTTTTCAGGGGAGCGAACCATTTTCCCATGAAAGCCATTTTTCTGTTTTTGCGGATCATCGTCCAAAAAGGCTTCTACAGGTATCCCGTTCTCTCCCAGAACTTTCAAGTAGTTCTCCCCACAATTACCTGCACCAAAAAGATACAAAGGCTCTGAGAGCTTTTTCAAATCTTCAATCAAAAATCTCATCTTGTTGGGAGCTTTTACCAAGAAATCTAACATTATAGTATCCTCCATATCTGTTAAATCTGCCAGACAGATAAATCTGTCTAAATAAAATTGACATGACGCATATCCGTATCGAAATAGGCTTGAATCAACTTATTTCTTTCCTCGTATACACAGAAGTTGCGACAGTCGCGTTTTGGCTGCAGTTCTTCCAGCCGTTTTTTTGTTGTATCTGAGAACCACATCTCGCAAAACGACTGATCATGCAAGTCTCCGACAACAGCTTGGGAGTCGTATGCCCTTGTATGGCACAGGTAGACTCGCTGATCGGCCGCTATGATTGTGATCAGACGACATGTATAGCATGTCTCAAAGGGCTGTGCAGTAAAGTTCTTATCCATCCAATCATTCTCGTAATTATTGATGATACGGAACGCCCCCTCTCCCGATGGAGAGGAAAAATCCGCTTGCGCACGATGAAGTTGCTCGATCACCTTATCCTTGATATCAAAGTGATAGTGCGGCTCATTCTCCACGACTGCTGCAAACTTGACATTATCTGCTCCGAGCTCCTTCAACAGAGCCGCCGCTTCATATACATAATCACAGTTTGCTTTGCTGATGACGAAATTCACGCCGAGCACACAGTCTTTATCCTTATTCTGTGCAAAGTTGCGGATATTCTCACAGACTTTATGGAAAGATGATTCAGGTATGCGGCGCAAAGACGAATACACAGACGCCAACGGAGCATCAAATGAGATACGCACCCATTTTGCCGAGTAAAATTCTTCTGCAATATTTCCTTTTAAGAGCTGACCATTGGTAATCAGAGAGAGGTCGATGCCATGGCTTTTTATTTGTTGGACAGCTTCTATGATATGGGGATATGTTAAAGGCTCCCCTCCCCCCGAAAACGTAAGAGCCTTAACCCCCATTGCGCCCATATCTGCGATAATCTCTTGAAGCTTGTCCCACGGAATCATATCGCGATGCTCTATGTTGTCGCGGTTCTCCGTCTTCTGATGAGTATCGCCGGAGCCGTAGGTACAATAAGCGCAATGGTGATTGCAAAAATTTGTCGGCTTCAGGCGTATATAAATCGGCGCCCTTTGCTCCCTGCTCTCCAAGGCATCCAGCGCATCCTTATGATGAAAAATCTTCAGTGAGCTATATGGGTTTCCCATCAAAATCTCCTTTTATATCATTGCACACCATCATGCCGTAGCTCAAGTCAACCTTTCACTGCTTTATTCTTCGGCACAGCATACAACACCGTCTCAATAACTGTCGGCGAATAGTGTCGGATATAGTAATCATACACATTCGGGCACATTTTTTCAATTAGAAGCTGCAGGCGGAAGAGATCTTCCACCTTGTGGTAGATAGACACCATGAGGACAGGGTGATTCTGAAGCGTCTTCTCCATCCCCAGAATTGCATCATACTCCGCGCCCTCGATATCCATCTTGACGGTCGTCACGGTTTCCCCGTTCAGAATATGATCGACGGAATCGACATCCAAGACAGCTGTACCGTCTTCACTGGCAAAGCTGTTCTTGGCGTCATTCACTTCAAAGCGAATTTGGCTCTTTTCCTTGTAGATGCCGATGTTGATACACTGCACATGAGGAAGTCTTGCCGTATTTTTCACCAGCATCTCATAATTCTTGCAGCTCGCTTCTACCGCAATGATTTTCTTATATTCGCCGCCTGTATATTCGATGAATCCTCGCAAGGAGTCTCCATCATATGACCCCAGATCAAGAAAAACATCTTCGCCATCCCACAAGACAGAAATTTCCTCCTTAGGGGGAAAATACTGATTTTTCTCTTCCATTCCCGCAAGGCACTGCAAATCACGGCTGATACGATAGCTTACCAAATTCTGCAGAACTTTACGAGACTTTTCATCTGCAAGGAGGCTCCATGCCCGGTTTAACTCCGCTTCGTGTGCCTTGAAATAGGCCGGATTTTCCTTCTCAGCATCATAGCGACCAAAATCAATCTCACGATAGTACGAGAGAAGTCCGAGTTTCTCAATACGCTGCTTCATTTTCGCATTGAATCCGCTCGTTATGAAAATGACAGTCTTTGCATCGGGAGAAACCTCGTCCAAACGCACGATCCCATGACCGTCCAGCATTTCCCCCGCACGAAAATCATCACAAATAGAGCGCACTGGAATCCCATACTGCGTCATCAAAGAAAGTGCTTCATGCCCACAGTATCCCGCACCGTAAAGAATTACATCGTTGCCGTCCGCTTTCAGCGTCTTCAGGCACTCTGGTACAGCGTTGATTCCGTCTAGGATTTCCATGCAATCTCCTTCTTCCAATCAAACTTTTACACAATCAAACGATATCTTTTTGCCAACGTCTCATTGATAACAACTACGTTAGCTTGCCAAATATGCCGCAAATGCTGCAATTCCTTCTGCAAAGCATCTTGTATATCTTTGCACCATTCATCCTTAAGGTTTTTAACAATCAAAAGAAATAATATCTTCTGCGGACATTTCAATGCCTGCACCAATTTATTCCCCATCGGCAGCCCGTTTTGAACACGCCCATGCAATGCGGCATAACAAATTTGGATGCTGTGCTCATACTTTCTTCTAAGGTTTCCTATATATTTATCTAGATTTTCCATATTTCCTGACCTGCATGGATTGGGCGCACTCTTCCTCGCCTCTATGAGAGTAATGCGCTCCTTGCCGTGAAAACCATAGACGACTACACACTCCACAGCGGAAACTGCATGACGATTCAACGATTGATACAGCAAGCTTCTTTCAAGATTGCAGCTTCTATCCTCTTGCAGCTCAAACTCCATTTCGGATTCCGTAAAGCGAATCATCATTTATCCTCCGAGTATGCCATCCACTTCATCCCGATACAGACGAACGGATTCCTCGATTATGCTGTTATCCGGCATACCATTGCGCATATCCTCATATTGCGGCGCTCCTGCCTCGTCTCTGGTCAATCCCAAAAAAGGAATAGAGCATTGTTCCCTCTGGGCAATCAAGTAAAGTTTTTTAATGACAAAATAAGAATGTGTCGCCAGGAAAATCTGCATGCCGTTTTTTGCCAGCATATAAAGAAGTTCCATGAATTCCGAAACTGCCTTAGGATGAAGCGACGACTCAGGCTCATCAATAAAAACAATTGAATGCGGAGACAGATAGCGATTGGCCAGCAGCTGATCAAAAATTGCCAGCTTTTTAATGCCTTCAGACAAGATTCCCAACGTAAACTTTGCATTATTATTCTGTTTGAAGTACCATTGCTTTTTTTGCTCATCATAAGCTGCCCTGCCGCCCAGGATTTTATCCAGACTTTTGCGCCCATCGGCAAAAACTCTGGAATTTTTCCCTCTCTGTGAAGGAATCCCCAAAGCCCTGGCGAGATCAAGATAGGTATCATCAAAACCAAATACATTGTCCTGTTCTCTTGACTTCAAGATAATCTGAAAGAGCGACAACACCTCTTTGGCAGGAATAAAGATTGTAGAATTTTCCCAGGCTTCATCAAACTCCGTCGAAATTCGCTTGATTGTCGCATTCGTATCTGCACCAAATTCAAAATCCATGCTTTTCCCATCCACCAAAGCATGGATATGCATAGGTTCCGTCGCACTTTTCGTCACAAGTTCTCCCAGCTTTTCCACCTGAAAGGTCCAATACAGCTTATCTGCCAAAATACCAGCAAGCGGTCGGCGTTCGTTTCCTTTTCTGTTCGTTTCAAGGGAACGCAGCACCACATAAAGCATCTTTAATATCGAGGTTTTTCCGCTTCCATTTTCTCCAATAAGCACATTGATGCCTGAGAGGTTCTTCCATGAGATGCGACGATTCATACCGAAGTTTTCCATCTCAAATTCTGCAATCATTCAAATTCACCTCCCTCATAGTTGTCTTGAGAAACCGTCACATCAAACATTCATAACCGTACTGAGGAATTTAAGCAGGTCGACCTTCTTCACGGCTTCTTTGTTGCCGACAACATTCGTTTTGAGTGCCCCAGCAGCATTGGCGAGCAAGGTCGCCATGTCGAGCGGCATCTTGTGCAGTGCAGCAAGTGTAGCAAGCGCGTAGAACGCATCCCCCGCGCCGATCGTGTCCTTGACACGCAGCAAAAGCGCAGGAACGCGTACCTGTCCGTCTCTTTCATTGCCGATCGCTCCGTCCGCTCCAATAGTCGCCCATGCCATATCGGCACGGAGTTTTTCAGCAAGCTGCTTCAGCAGCCGATGCCGCGACGTCAGAGCCTGACCGAAGGCGAGGCGCAATTCTCGCTCATCAACAACGAAGCAATCCGCCCGATGATATTTCGTGATCAGGTTTGTGCCGTAGTTCGAACTGTTTGTCTGACAGTTCACGGCAAGAAACTTTGCTTTCTCCTCAAGAATACGCAGCGCTTCATCATCAAGAAGTCCATGTCCATAGTCACAGACGACGACAAGATCATAATCGCCCGCCATATCATGCAGCTTCTGATGGAACGCGGTGTAGTCGAAACGTTTGCGCTTTCCTCTCTTGAGAAGATAGTTCACGGAAAAGAGCTTCGTATACTCCTGCCGGACGGGATTCTGCTTCAAATAACGACGCTTGAGCGGTGTCACAAAATCTTCATCCTGCAGCAGTTCAAGATGAATGCCCGCCATCTTGTCCTCGATAAAGTCTACGAGTCCATACTCTGTCCCCATCATCGAGAGCAAAGTGACATCCTGCGAAAAGTTTGCTAAATGACGTGCGATGGCAAGCGAACCACCTGCATAGTTTTCCTCGCTGTCGCAGAACGCCGAAAGCGTCGCATCCTTCATCGTGACGCCCTGCACGTTGCAAAAAACATAGGCATCGATAATGATATCGCCAACAACGAGTACCTTGCTCTTCGAAAAGCCTTCCACGGCATCACGCATCCTGTGGAACACTTCCGCTCCATACTTTTTCCGCAAGGAGAACGCCATTTCCCGAACCGCTTCCGGCAAAGCGGCAAAGAAATTGTTCAGAAGCTTCGTCGAGCTATGAACTTCGCCCTGTGTGAAGAACACCTTGCCGCCATACTTTTCCACAGCTTCCTGCTCAGGCCCAATATTTCCCGTCACATCGTCCTCTGCCCGCGCATATTCCTGCCCTTTGGCATAGATATCGGGCTGCACGAAGGAAACAATCTCGTGCACCGTCACAGCTTCACTCAAAAGAACATAGTCGACCATCTCAAGGCTTGCAAGAAACGACAATCTCTGATGATCGTCGAAATAAGGACGCCCCGGCCCTTTGTTGACATACCGCGCCGCGGTCACAGAAACGACAAGGATATCGCCTTGTTTCTTCGCTTCCTCCAAATGCTCAATATGCCCATAGTGCAGGAGGTCAAAGACGCCGTGGCAGAGCACGACTTTTTTTCCCTCATCACGGAATTTCTGCCGCAGCTTCAGGAATTCTTCCTTGCTGATGATTTTTTCGTCCGTCATGCTCCCCCGCCTTATTTGCCCAAATACTTAAACCAATCGGCTGTCGCTTCCTCAATCTTATCCGGCGTCCAAACCGGCGCCTTCTTCCAATAATCGATGTTTTCCAGAATATGCCGCACGCCCTCCTCCAAGGTCACTTTCGGATGCCAAGCGAGCATTTCGTTGATCTTCTTCGTATCGGCCCACGTGCAGTCCGGCTCGCCGGGGCGTTTCGGAATATGCACCACTTCTGCATCCGGCCCGCCGAGAAGCTCAACGAGGCGATTGACCGAATAGGTATGCTCACTGCCGACATTGAAGCGCTCTCCCACCACATCCGACTTCGCTGCCGTAAGGAATGCGTCAACAATATCTGTGACATAGGTGAAGTCCCGCGTCTGCTCACCTGTGCCAACGATCGTATACGGTTTTCCCGCGAGTTTTTGTCCGAGAAACACTCCGAACACAGCGCCATACGTCCCCGATGTACGGGAGCGCGGACCGTATACGTTGAACAGGCAAAGCGAAACAACGGGAAGATTATAGACCTTTGCCCAGTGAAGCGCCAGCTCCTCGCCCAGCCGCTTTGTCAACGCATAAGGATACTCCGGGCGGATATCCGCCTGCTCATCGGTCGGAAAATGATCCGGAATGCCGTAGCATGAGGACGATGCTGTATACATAAAGCGCTTGACATTCGCCGCCTTTGCCGCCTGCAGCACAGAGAATGTGCCATCCACATTGGAGTGGAAATACTCCTGCGGCTTTTGGATAGATGGCACAATATCCGCAAGCGCCGCCATATGAAAGACCCAGTCCGCCCCCTCAAAGAGCGGCGCAATCGTTTCGTAGTCACAAATATCCGCTTCAACAATCGTAAGGTGTGCATTCCCTTGATGATGCGCCAAGTTCTCCAAGCGCCCTGTGCTGCAGTTGTCGATGACGACAACATCCTGCCCTTCGGCCAGAAGCCGATCGACGATATGCGAGCCGATAAAACCGCAGCCGCCTGTAACAATAGATTTCATTTCATCGTCCCTCCTGCACATCCAACGCCATGATCTCATCAACAACTTGCTGCAAAATCTGATTGTGTATGGACTCTACAATCCCATATTCCCCACAGGGAACGTAAAGGTTGCGATCGCCCAGCTTCCTCAGGCGATTATCGGCGGCAAATCCCGTGAATGTCACGATAAAGCCGCCTATAGCCCGCACAGCCTCCGCCGCACGCAAAATGTTCGGCGAATTTCCCGAACTCGATATGGCAACAAGCATATCGCCAGGATCGGCCAAAAGCTCCAGCTGTTTGCTGAACACATACTCATAGCCGTAATCATTGCCGAGGCAGGTGAGCGTCGCCGCCCCATACATGTCAATGGCACGCATGCGCCCATTCTTAAGGAAATCTGCCGTCATATGCACGGCGATTCCTGCACTGCCGCCATTGCCGATAAAAAACAGTTTCTTCTTCGCCGCGCGAATCTGTCTCATCAAATGAGCTAAATCCTCAGCAACAGGGCTTTGCAAATCCTTGCCATCCTTGCTCGTATAAACTTTTTCTTTATACGCTTTTCGATATTGTATTTCGTAGTCCTGCATTACCATGCAATTTCTCCTTTGAGCAAACCCATAATTTCTTTCTCCCACCATTTTTCTGCATCCACATATTTGCCGGTGTACCGTTCCTGCAAAATCCGTACAATTTCTTGTCTTCTCGGTTCCTGCCACCATGTTTCTATCTGCGGATAAATTTCATTCAGGTACTTTGCCGCAGCTTCCGGCCCATATTGGAGAATTCCTGCTTCTTCCATCAGTTTCACATATTCGCGCTCTGTATCCGGATCAAAATAATTGTGTGAGAAGTCCTTGTCAAAGTATAACAAAAACGGTTTGTTTGCATACAACGCTTCAAGAAAAGGCGTCTCAAAATGATCAAATATACACAAGCGTGATCCCATCAGCTTGTGCACAAACGTCTCATTTCGAAAGGGCTCCTTATCACTTTCTCTGGAGATGCGAATATCTGGAAAAGCATATTTCAACCACCGATCAAGCAACGATGCAGCCGTCACTGGATAATTGCGCATAATCACATTTTCGCGCACAACCGTCTCTAAATTTTTCAAAAAGATTTTTTCTTTCTGTAGAATACGCCCCATTGTATGAAAACTCAGTTTGTGCAAAACAGTGCTGACCCAATCACCAACATATAAAATATCCGCAGACTTCTTCGCGGATAACCTATCGTATAAATATAATTTTTCTGCGGGTGCCACACGACAATTCATTATATCTTTATCTATATCATTTCCCCATGATCCCCAAGCATAATACACATCAGAAAGCACTTCACCAAAACCAAATTTTCCCATCCTACTAGGGCGTATTCCTCCATGTGTCACAAAAGAGAATTTAACCCCTTGTTCCCCTTGTTCAGCCAATGCCAATTTACTTTCCGTAAATGCAGCCCCTGCCGAGCTGATAATGTATTTTAGATGCGGAAACTTTTCGTACTGCCAACGACGAACAGAACGACACGCTTCAAAATTTTCCAGAAAGCTGCACGGCATCTCTTTAAAAAAAACTTCCATCAACACTTCCTGGCAATCAGAAACACGCCCCATACGTGCCCGGAGTATTTCTGTAAGATTTCCCCGAAGCTCCCATTGAATCGGACGACTCTGTTTTACTTCTTGTATCCATACGGGTTTATCACTAGGAAGCCACTCCACTTTTCCTAAGCTTTTACATTTTAATTTCAAAGCCAGTGATCTATTGCCAAAGTCAGATAATACCATCTCAACATGAGCAGGCTCAGCTTGTGGTATTATCTTGTCCATTGCATACAACGCAACGGCTTTCAGAAAAGCATAGGGATTCTTCAGTCTATGCCAAATTCGTTTAATAAGCCCTTGTTTTTCCTGCAACATATCATGCTTCGATGTCTCTTCCGCACTCTCCCCCATATATTCTTCAGCAGAATGCATACACAATTTAATATTAAAGTTTCGACGGTTTAGAATGAGCGAATAAAGATGCCACCCATAGAAATCAGCTTCTTCCCCCTCCATCTGTTCTAAGACTTCTGCATTGAGCAGAATGCGGGGTTTCTCGGCCTCATCAAAGACCAGCGCTTCAAAATTTTCTTGCGGATATTTCTGGCGAAGCGCCAATAAACGATAAAAACGCAAATATAATGCCGGTACAAAATTCCTTAACCAGGGGAATAAAACACGTTGCCAATATTTTCGACTAAAAGACACCTTATTGTATTGATTGAGCATATCTGCGGCCATATCCACAAGACGCATGGCAAACAACCACATCGCATCTTCATCGACGCCTAACTCATCAAAATCCACATCAAAAATCTCATAAGAATATCGCTGCAGCATTTCCGAATTCTGACTCATCCAAAAAAAATCTTCGATAAATAAGATCTTTTTATCCATCTCCCAAAATGCAGCATCTCGTGTTAAAGGTATAAACATCATGCCTGTCCCTCCATTTTCAGGGCAGCTTTCTTTACCATGACCCCCCAAGAGGTCAAGCCGTAGGCGCAGACCGATTGGTTAGGTTTCTGTAAGGCGTGAGGACATATGTGCAGCATGATATCGTGACGACACTCTCGCGGGCAACGAACAAAAGTAAACCATATTGTTTGACGCGATGGCTAAACATATGTCCCGAACTTTTATAATCAACCGCTGCATTTATTCTATCAAATCCCAACACAAAACAGTGTCTCGTTGTACGTCTTTACTGATTTTTCCTCCTAACATTATATCATAATACTTTTGTAAAAACCCCCAATCATGCCGGATACTACGCATTTTTTTCTGTTATCCTCTCTCCTTTTTCATATCCTGCGCAATATAATCGAAACCAGTAGCTGCTACTGTAGCCTTTTCACTTATTGTTCCCCGCCGAAGTAATTAAAAAAATCCACCAGTATGCCGCTTTCCCCATCAACGGGCAAGGCAGCCGCGATTCGTTTCAACACCTCAACATCCATATTCACCTGATCATGCTTGCAGTATTCACGAATGAGCAAGAGCGGATTCACTTCATACGCTGCAGCCACCTTATGAATTTCCTGCAAATAACTGCTATGAAAACCCGAGACGCCGCATTCTACATCAATCGGATTAATTCCCTTGTTCTTGACAAGAGGATATACATATTTCTTGCTCAAAAGAAGCATCTTGATCTCATCAATATTAAGCCTATATCCTATCTTCTGAAGACAAACCGTAAAATTTTCCAATGATGTGTTGCCCGCGCTTCGGCCAAGCCCCTGCATTGAACAATCGATAAAATCTATTCCCAGTTCGACGGCATACAAGCTGTTTGCTAAAGCCATACCAATATTATCATGACCATGAAATCCAGTCTTGATCGTGCTGATTTGTTTGATTGCATTAAAATATCGCTCCACATCATCCGGCAGCATACCACCGGCAGAGTCCACAATATAGACCAAATCACTTCCCCAAGTCTCGGACTTGCGGACGGCTTCCTGAAACTCGCCCAAGGGGGACGCATATGATTTCATATAATTCGAGGCGACATAAAGTCCCAGTTTCTTGGCTGCAATAATATAATCCTTCGTCTTGTCAATATCCTCAACATTACAGCCAATACGAATAAAGCTGCAGCCGTACTCCGCTGCCAATTTTATATCATCAAGCGTGGCTATACCAGGAATACAGAAAACTCCATACTTTATCGTACGAAGATTTTCCTGAGCGCACCTCAAATATTCCTCATCCGTATGAAGCGCACTCCACTTCTTGATACGGCTCGCGCCCAGTCCCATTCCATGGCCAATCTCTGTATAGCGGTATCCCAGCGACTCTATCCCCTGGCATATATGTTTTTCATCCGCTGTGGAAAGTTGAAACTTTATGACATAACTGCCATCTCTGCAGGTGACATCCATAATTTCAAAATTTTGCTCCATCCTTCAGAGTCCCTCCTTTCGGCATAAAACTCTTGGCCGCCTTTTCAGCAAATCACTGAAAAAGGTGAAATACTCCTGCACGGGAAAAGCAAGAATCGTCCCCTTGCCCAAATTCACCTGTTTAAAAATATGATGCTCCCGGCACAGAGCATCGACCCGTTCCATGCAAGGCGCATCTGCCTCCCCCTCAAAAACGAAATGCACCGCATAGTCCTTCTGCAAGCGGCCGTCCTTGAGCGTTTCCCCGTTGAATGCCTTGTTATATCTATACGGAACATCATTCTTCCGTTCGATGAAATGAATAAACGTCGATCCCGCATCGAAATTCATGCAAATGATCTTCCCCTTATTTTTCATAAATACTTCCCAAAAACTTCCGCACCCAAACGATTCATGGATATTGCACTGTTTGTACTCTTCCATATGGGCTCCAAGTCCACAAACGGAAAAATTCGGATCCAGCGTGCGGTTTTCGGGGAATCGCTGCCGCACATACTCGGACAGCATACCGCAGCCGGTGCGTGTCTCATACGGGTCATAAACCTCGCCGTGACAATAGGAATACGAGAAGGTAGGAACAGCAACGGTTCCCGCAGCGCCAACAACATCCTTTATCGCTGTAAGAAAACCTTCACATATGTCATTTGCCGAACGGCATCCTTCCAACATACCGAAAAAACCCAAGTTGCTATGAATAAATACATCATCTCCCAAGCAGATTCCCACTGCCTGCAAAGCCTCTTGGATATCCCTTCCCGTATAATCCGTCTTCATTTTTTCGCTTCCCTTTCCAAAGCTTTTGCAAAGCCGCCGATTGTAGCAAAAGACCTATCTTGGAATTGTTCATTATCGAACGATACGCCAAATTCATCCTCGACCGCTGACATCAGCATGATAAAGGCAAACGAATCGATATATCCCATATCGAAAAAATTTTCCTCTAGATGCTCTTTCAGCTCCGTTTCATCATTTCCATTCTTTACTAGCCAACCGATCACCCAATCAGAATAATTCATGCCTCTTCCTCCACCATAATCACCCTTGACGGTGCGCCGTCACAATCCTTTATCTTAAGCGGCAATGCAAACAAGCTGTACTTTTTTGCAGGATCAAGCTTGTCCGTGTCTGTCAGGTATTCAATGATGGTCACATCATTTTTCAAGAAAATCCTGTGCACAGGCGAATCATCCATGCAGCGAATTGCGCTCCCATCATCAGGCGACGGCGTATCGAGTGCAATGACCCGCATCCCCATATCCACTAGAAACTGCGCCGCTTCTTCCGAAAAATACGGAAACCCTTTATAAAATGTATCGGTCTGCCATTGCCGAAACCACAAAAATCGAAACAGCATGCGGCGTGAGATTTCCATTCCCTCTACATCCGCTTTATCCACAACAGAACCGCGCCCCTTATGCGACATATCGACAAGAGTGCACGGCCCGCAAATCTTTTCCAGACTAACCTTGTCGATCCCTTCAGCTCCTTGTATAAAATGCAGAGGTGCATCCATATGCGTTCCCGTATGGCTGCCAAGGGTAATGCTATGCGTGTTTCTTCCCACCGTATCGAGCGTCCCCAACGGCCTGAGCTTCACTTTTTCGTGCCAAGGCGTCCCACATGTCATACACGTCTCATCGAGACGGTAACTCAAGTCTATGATTCGCACATCATCCTCTTCCCTTCATCAAAGAAATCAATTCCACCAATTCTCCATTCGCGCCTTCCACAAAGGCAATATCCAGCCATTTCCCATTCACCGCAATACTGGAAATCTCTGTGCCAAAAAAACCAGCTTCATGGACTCCAGCCAAGTATTTCCGAGCATCATCGACAAAAAAAGCCAAAGAGGAAAATCCTTCCACGTCAAGAAAAGTCCGCCTTTTCCTATCCGCCTTTTTTTCTCTCAAATGGATACGAATTCCCGCCTTCTCCAAAAAAGGCGTGATCTCAACAACCTTCCGTTGATCTGAACCGGCATGCTCCTTCGCATCAAGGCAAGCAAAAAAATCCACGGCAGACGCAAGATCTTCTACGTCCCATTGAATCTCGCCATCCATAAGCTGAAGCGCCTCATTTTTGCCCGTCACAGTTGGATACTGAGTGACCTCGATCGGCAGATCACTCCCTGTTGGCTGGAACATAAAAATGTTGTGTGTTCTGCTCCCGTGCCTCAGATAACGTTGCTTGCAGGAGATATTGCTTAAATCCATCTCTCGAAATGCTTCCCTGTAACCGTTCGGAAGAATTCGCTTAAACTCCTGACCCAAGCCGCAGGAATAGGAAATATGATCAAACTTTAGAATCATATTTTTCCTCCACCCATTTCATTGTCGCAAGTTTATCTATTTTCCCATTCAGGTTTTTGGGAATCGCCGTCATCCTCTCGAGGACATCCACTTTATGATGCTTTCCCAATGCTCTTTCTATTTCGCGATTTATCTCGAGAAGGGATATTTCCCGCTCGCAGGCATAGGCACATGCAATCAGCTCTTCCCCTCCCTTATGCAGTGCGAATACAGCACATTCCCCAACCCTTTTTTCCATCAGGACATTCTCTATATCCCTCGGATTGATATTATAGCCGCCCTTGACGATGAGTTCCTTTTTGCGGCCCGTGATAAGAAGGTTTCCCTCTGCTGTCATCTCGCCCAAATCCCCGGAAACATACCACCCCGCTTCCATATACGCAGCGGTGTCAGCATTCGTATATCCTAAAAACATCCATGGAACATGGATCAGAATCTCCCCATCCGTTTCACATGCGATTTCCACACCGGGCAGCAAACGTCCGACGGTATGTCGCGATACCATCTCCTCCGGCACTTCTGTAGAAATGAACAAGGTCTCCGAAAGGCCATAGCTCTGATAGAGACGAATCCCATACTTTCCTTCAAAATCATCACGCAGTTTCTTATCCAGCGGCGCTGTTCCCACACTGATCTTCATCGCGTTTTGGTGAAAGTATTCCTTCATTTCCGCCCGCTTGTCCAAAAGATGCAAGATGCGGAGCATTGTCGGAGCAAGCCACAGGGTATTAATCCCGGCAAGTTTCACCTGTCCCCAGAAAGAAAGTGCATTCTTCACGGAAAAGCGCGGCAAAAGGACAATCGTTCCGCCCATGATATAGGGAAGAATGATCGTGTTCAATATGCCCGCCATATACGTCATCGGCATGCAATGTCCGAGCACGGTATCGCCGTCGTATGCCATCGTCGTTCCGAAGGCGTACGCTGCTATCAAGAGATTTCGGACCGTATGGTGCACGCCCTTCGGTATCCCTGTACTACCGGACGTATAGGTTATCAGAAACGTTTTGTCCCCATCCATCTGCTGCCATGAAAAATTCGGTGCTGCTACCGCAGCATTTATTTGTGCAAATAAGCGCCGCAGCTCTCCCCGTTCCCAAAACACGGCTTCTTGATGCAGTCGCCGGATTCGATCAATTTCCCCGTCTTCTTTCTCAGGATCCAACGGAATGATGATTTTCCCCGCCAACATCCCTGCAAAATACAGCAAGACAAGTTCCGCACAATTATCCTCACAAACGAGGATCTCTTCCCGTATATTCTCCCGAAGATCTGCCGCCATGGCATAAACCAGCGCCGCGAATTCAGATCCCGTATATTTCCTGCCGCTTACCATATCATGCAGAACCACACGATCCTCATCAAAAGCAGCCATCCTTTTCAATATTGGAAATAGCTCTTTATCCATACACAAGCCCCCATCACGTGCAAAGATGCGAGAACTCCCAGCACGGCCTATCCTCCTATTCTGCTTTTTCCAGCAAATCATGAGCGCTCAATTTTTCAACAATATCCACCAAGATTTTTATTGGTACACCAAGTATTTTGCTTATGTCGATCAAGTCATTCTGACCGTCCGCATAGGCCGTAAAATCCAGCATGGCAGCCACTTCATCATGGTTTCCTTTGTGGCTGAGCGTAGGATACAGACCACGCCTTCCCAACTGAGGTTCACCCAAGACTTTCAAGCGATACTTCGCATTATACTCCAGCGCCTGTATGACCTGCGTCATGACCTCGTAGCTTCCCTGGAATCCTGCAGGACTGACGAGGCTCATATCGTCTGCCGAAGTATGATATTCGGGATACTCTCCAAACTTGGACCGACAATAACAAACAACAGGCAGATCGATTCCCGGTGCATTGTACTGACGCTCATCCGACCCACGCTTCAAAAAGGAATAGGTGGAGTAACTCTCCGTCTGATATCGCAGTACATTCTTCAACACACGATCTGCAAGCGTATCAGCGTATTTCGATTCTACTATGGAGTAGTCCCGGTCATCACCGACACAAGAGAGATTGAATCCCGCCAGCATCGTTTTTTTCATATGCGCCAAATGGTCTCCGATACTCATATAAGTGATCGAGCCAATCGTCTCAGGAATAAATATGAAGCGATAGGTATATTTTCGCCTCTCCATGGAAGCTGTAAATCGAATCAGTTCTGCGGCAAGCGCCGGACCCGAGCACTCATTGTTTGCCATCGATGGATGACATATGTACGTCGAGAAGAAAATTTCCTGTTCACATTCACCCGGAATAACGACCTCGGCATAGTTCAGTACGCCGTCAAACAGCTCACTGTCAATATACATATGATACTTACCGGGAGCAAGGACATTCTTTTGCTGCTCGCTCATGCAGAAACCATAGCGTTCTTTGTAATATGATGTAACATAGGGAACCACCTCGGGCTGCCCTGGTTCCGTATAAATATATGGCTTCAATTCATCCAGCTCTGCCCATCGATCCACAGGGATGGAATATCCCATGACATGCAGGTTGTTCTCCTTCATATCAACAATGCGTCTGCCTGATGCATCCTCAATATAGGCTTCTCGAATACGCCACTCTTTCGGAACTGTCCAGTCGAAAACAGACGTCCCGGAGGCCACTTCAAAGACATCGAACGTCACGGTCCCATCCCGCTCAACATATTCCTTCAAATCGGCAAACGTACGACGAACGCCCTCCCCGGTGATACTCCTGCAATACGGGAAAATCTTTTGCGCCAGATGATAGATTTTCTGCCCTTTGTATGAATCCAAATACATATCTCATCATCTTCTTCCAAAATGTCATTCCACCAGATTCCACGACAGCGCCGTGCCACGCTGCACATCACACTTTACCTTCCGCCCCAGAATCGTATCGTAATACTTCGGCGGCAGACCTAGTCCTGGTCTTATCCTGCGCAAGTTCTTTTCGGTAAAAACTTCCCCGGCTTTCATATCCTCTGTAACGTATAGGCTGCGGCGAAAAGCAAGAGACTTCTTTTCCTGCTCCTGCACCGCATAGCTCACTTCTCCCAAAGCCTCGTATGCTGTTCGGCATTCCCTGACGAGCTGTGCCATTTCTGCCGGCTCCAAGGAAAATGCCGAATCTACGCCGCCGTCTGCACGCGAAAGTGTAAAATGCTTCTCTATGACCGTCGCGCCCAGAGCGATGCTCGCGACGGCCACGCCGATGCCGAGTGTATGATCCGACAATCCCACTTCACAATCAAAGAGTTCCTTTATATGCGGAATCGTACGCAGGTTGGTTCCATCAGGTGAAGCCGGATAGCTGCTGGTGCATTTCAGCAAGGTCAAATCCTCACAGCCGTTCTCCCGCGCTGTACGCACGAGATCGTCAAGCTCGGCAACCGTCGTCATGCCTGTCGAAGCAATAATAGGCTTTCCCGTCTTTGCCACTTTCTTTATCAGCGGCAAATCTACATTCTCAAAGGATGCAATCTTATAGCACGGTACACCGAGTTTTTCCAGAAAGTCCACTGCGGTATCATCAAACGGTGTGCTGAAGCCCATGATGCCGCGCTCTTTGCATCGCTCGAATATGGGCGCATGCCATTTCCACGGAGTATGCGCCTTTTCATAGAGCTGATAAAGGGACTCGCCCTTCCACAGGCTGTCCTTGTCAGAAATAAAGAACTCTCCCTTGTCTATGGCAAGCGTCATTGTCTCTGCAGTATACGTCTGAATCTTCACTGCATCGACGCCTGCCTCTGCAGCAGCATCGACAATCGCCAGTGCGCGTTCCAGCGACTGGTTATGATTACCGGACATCTCCGCGATAATAAAAGGCCTGCTATCTTTTATCCACATAACCATCATCCTCCTACGACTTTTTGCAGCAGTCAGGCCTCCAGTCGACAATATCTTCATAAATCTTATAAAAGCGAATCCCTTCTGCTGCCGGAACATAAGCCGGCAAGGACTCGCCACAATAGTCCTGTATTGACCAGAGGACATCCGAGAAGCCCAATTTATGACGAAAGCGCACCGTACTGGAAAAGCGGGGATTTATCTCGAAAACATAAGGAATCTCATCGCGAATCTGAAGCTGTACATTGATGCTGCCAAGGAGATCCAATTTTTCGGCCAATGCGCAAAGCAACTCACGCACAGCCGCATTTTCCTCAACCACACCGCTTCCCGTAAGTCCGCCCCGCAATTTGCGGCGAAGGATAATTGTGCGAATCTCACCCGAGGCGCTGCGAAAAAGACCGCATGTATACTCCTCATCATCTTCTGCAATGAACTCCTGAAAAATATCATCTTCACTGTAAGGACCCCGGTTATTATAATCTTCCTCCGTCAAGCGCTGCACATTCTTACTGCCGCAGCCCGTCCGGCTTTTTAAAATACAGGGGAATTCCAGTGGGGCTTCCGTTGCGGCAACTCGTGTCCAAGGATATGGAAGCTTGTTTTCGCGCAGGAATGCTGCCGTCTTATACTTGTCAAAGCCGATTTCCATCGCTTTTAGGTTTGCCGTAAGGAATAAATCCCGCCGCCCGAAAAAGTCATTCGCATACAGTGTTCGCAGCTCCGGCTCCGAAGTCGGAATAACAAGATCGACCTTTTCCTCTTCCACGATCTGCAGCAGAGAATCCATATAGTTCGGTGCCGTCGCCCTTTCGGCAACAAAGCAACGATCAAAGAAGATTCTGCCTGCATGGTCTTCCTGCATATCACAGCCGATAACAGAATCCGCAGCCTTCTCTTCCTGCAAGATGCGTCCGACAGCCAGTCCGATATCCCCACCGCAGCCGGTCACCAACACTTTACGAGACAGCATATCCTTCCCTCCCTTATCGGCGCAGCAAGACTTCCTGCAAATACGGCACATCCGGATCGTATTTCTTGCAATCCTGCAGCATGGGTGTCACATCGTACGGCGTGTACCGCATCGTCACCACATCGTTATCCGTATCGACAATGCACCAAGCGGCAAAACCGCCTCGGTCACGCGCCTGACCCACAGAGCCGGGATTGATTACCGTAAAGTTTTTTCCCCCCCGGATCATCGGATAATGCGTGTGACCCATGAGCACATAATCCGCCTCTATGCCTGGAAAATCGAACTCCATATCCTTCGCATCGGGATAAATATAGCGATCCGGCTCCAAAGGCGAACCATGGCAAAGCAAAAATCGCTTTCCTGCCCGTTCCACAATTCTTTGCTTAGGCAGGTTCAACAGCCAAGCCAGCTTTTCCTGCCCCAACTGTTTTGCAGCCATCTCCAATCCATGACCGTACTTCCTGCCTATATCTTCCCATGAAAATTCGCCCTGTAAAACCTTTGCCAACATTCTCTCATGATTGCCCTGAATCGCAGAAATCCTGCACGACAGCTGCTCAAGCAGCTGAAAAACCTCCAACGGACGATGATAGTAGCCTATGAAATCCCCGAGGACGAAATACTCCGCCACATCCTGGTGCGCAGCTTCCTCAAGCACTGCCTGCAAAGCCGTGCTGTTGCCGTGAATATCGGAAAGAACAGCGATCTTGCTCATAGGATATACTCCCGGATAATGTTTTCTGCAACCTCTTCCGGCCTGCGCAACTTCCCTTCCGCCTTAAGTGCCTGAAACTCAGCCAGGCGCGGAAACGACTTTGCATCTGCGGCACGTATTTTTTCCTGCATCCCCGTATCCATTACGCCGGGGTCAACATGGACGACTTCGACACCACATCCCCCATCCTTTTCCTGCTCTGCCAGGACGTCGAGAAACATCTTGAACGCCGCCTTCGTCGAGCAATAAGCACTCCACCCCACAATCGGATAATTCGCCGCCCCTGTGGAGATATTGATGATTTTAAGTTTCTGCCGCTTCTTGCGGCAAAGCCCAACGAGTTGGTTGCAAAAGAGCATTGGCGAAACAAAATTGATTTGAGCGGCCTTGCGGAGATCCTCTTCGGAAAGTTCACCGATATCGCCAATCGGTTCCACCGTCCCCGCATTGTTGATGAACGTCAAGGAGTCTCCCCCCCCCGCTACAATACCCTCTACCGAAGGGGCATCCTCAGGTTTTTCTAAATCCCAAGGCAAAAAAGAATACACCGTTTGTTGTACTTTCTCCGAGCCGATTCGTCCCATGGCAAAAAGGCGTACACCCTCCAAGCCAATCAAATTTTGAAACAAACTCGCCCCCAAACCTCTTGAAAAGCCGGTCAAAACGACACTCTTCATCACATCACCCGCCAAAATCATTTTCCAAAAACAGCGATCAAATTACGTCCCAAGCCCATATCTCCCAGCGCTTTTGACAATGTGATCTTTTTTCCCAACGAAATCTGCCGCAGGAGTTTTATCCAATGGCGTCTTGCAGCATGGCAGTTATGTCCTGTTTCCGGATGGTCATAGTAGTTTGTATCAGGATTCAGTCCGAAAAACTCAATGATTTCCGTCCCCAAAACAATTTTCGGCTTCAAACCACAGTCTTTTGCCAAATTTGCCAAATTCGTCAAACTATCCTTGCTGAAATATGAAATATGCTCCATCTTGGCAATCCATTTTTTCTCGTGAATGAATCCGCCATCTACCAAATATGCCTGCAAGGGATTGAAGTCATTCGGCACATCGACGTAAAGGATTCCATCATCTTCCATCAATTTCGCGCATTTTTGCAGACTCGCCTTGGGAGCTGTCACATGTTCAAGAACATTACCAATATGAACGACGCTGTACTTTTTTCCGGACGCAATACGGCGATCGCAAAGGGCATCGACATCGCCCTGCTCAAAGAACTCCAACATTTTCTTGTTGTGTTTCTCTATGCCATAGCTTGAGAAATCACCGCCCTCCACTTGCCAGCCATGCTCATGGAAAAAAGCGAGCGCCCATCCCTCGCCGCAGCCGATATCCAAAAAAGTCCGTTGGTCGTCGCGCAGAAATTTCTTCAGCAAATATTCTTTTTCCTCCAGGCTGCCTTGGATATATTCCAGTTCCTCGGGATCATATTCCTGTGAATATGTATCCGACTGCGTTTCCTGGTAGTACTTTTCCCGATAGTGTTTCTCCAACTCTTCCAGTGTGGGAATCGGATCAAGCTGATAAAAACCGTATGCATTCTTTTTGACACCTTTAAGATTTTCCCATATACAAAAACCTCCTAAATTTCGGGAAGACGCACAACTTCACCAAATTCACGCCACCCACGCGTTAAATCATCCATCTCTTTTCCGGATGCCAATAAACCGCCCCGGAGGATGCCATCCAACCATTCTTAAACCGCCGGAAGCCGTTTCTGCACCTCTTGCCAAAAATACCGGAAATCTTTCCTTCGTTATTCCTTCAGGCTACACATCTGTTGAAAGCTGTGCAGCTTCTCCGGAGTCGAAAACATTTTGATGCCTGCCGCAATATCCTCCTGCGTTACTTCATCCCATTTGCCCAAATAATAAATAAGTCCAGCTTCTGCGCAATCGCGGCAAATCTCGAATTGATTTTCAGCGATGGCTGTCACAATGGCGGGGAGTCCCATAAAGCAGCGTTCCCATGTCGTCGTGCCGCCCGCCCCGAGTGCGAGGTCGGCGCTTGCCATGAGTTCCGCCATATTGCTGACCTGCAAGTGATAGTGGAGGAACTCGTGCTCGTCGCAGATGCTTCGTATAGGCTCCTGCCGTGGATTGCCGCCTCCAACGACAACATCCACATCGATGCCGGGAAGTTTCAGCTGCAAAAGTGCCGCTATGGCCTTTTCCGTTTCACACGTCTGATCGCTGCCGCCGTAGAATACAAGGATGTGGCGCAGCTTTCCGTCTCTTCGGCGAAGCGTCTGCCGCACCTTGTAAAATTCCTGCCGCAGCAAGGCATGGCGTGGGCCGAGGAGAAGGCGGCAGGTCGGCGGGACAAGACCAATATAGCGCTTTTCCATATCGCGATAGAAGTTTTGGTCAAGCAAAGTATCGCAGTCATGCGGGCGGTTTGCAAGATCGTCGATCACAAAGATTTCTCTTGCCAAGGGACGCAACCTTCGCTCCCACTCGCTGTCAAGCGCATAGCTGTCAACGATAAGACATCCCACGGAAGGAATCCCCTGCAAAACTTCACTTGTTTCCGCTGCATCGACTTCCTGCGAAACTGTAAGCCATACCGCATACCCCTCCAAGGATGCATCATACCCATGGCGCGGCAGAAGATGCAGGAAAAAGCCCTGGTCTTCCACAAGTGCAGAAAGATTGTCCGGCAGATCACGGCAGATAAAATGCACTTCCCAACCGTCCTCGCGCATTCTTTCGGCAAGCGTCAGACAGCGCATCAGATGCCCGCTGCCGATCACCTCGGAAGAATCGACACGAACGGCGGCGATATACTTCTGTGAATGCGGCACGTTCTACGCATCCTCCCTCGCAATTTCCCAAATCAACGAAGCATTGTTGTTTGCATAGCGCAGAAGCTGCTCCGTTTCAATATCAGAAAAGCCTGATCCCCGCCTTACATAAAGCGTGGGAAGATCTGTCTCCAAAAAATCAAAACCGCCGGCCTTATTCGGGCGTTCAAAATACAGAGCAATTTTTTCCAGCCCATCCCGGTTGGCACGAATATTTCCGAAGGTTGTCGTAATTCCGTCGATCGCGGAGTAAAAATGCTGCATTTTCTCTCCCCCCTTAAAGTCGCCCTTGTTCTTTCAGCAAGCGGTATTTGGCTTCCGCCAAAAGCCAATCCAAAGGATTGTCGATATCCTGAACTTCCATTTCATTCAGAACAAACGGCGCACAGCGCAGAGCATAGCCGCCATGTACACCGTCTGCCCGCATGGATTTTTGAAAAGCCGCGACACGGTAGAAATAGAACTGACCCGCATCATGGTACCAAGGCTCGAGATCCTGCGAACGCATGCGCACATGCTCGGGCCAGTTGTAAGCCAAAAGGCCATTTTTAAGGGAGAAGCTGCGCTGCGGCGGAAAGGAAAAGGCCACGACGGGCTCGAGCATCTCCGCGTCGCTTTTCACAAACACATCATACGCCGCACGAAGCTTTTCCGCCGTCACGAAAGGCGCTGTCGGATAAATGCAGCACATCACATCGAAATGCCGCCCTGTAGCCGCATAGTTCTCCAAAACCTCCTGCAGCACATCTGCCGTCGTCGCATAATCATCGGAAGCAGCATCACTGCGCCTAAAGGGCACTGCGGCGCCGCACGCTTTGGCAATCTTCGCGATCTCCTCGCTGTCCGTCGATACCATCACTTCATCGAAAAGACCGCTCCCCAATGCCGCCTCGATGGAATAGGCGAGAATCGGCTTGCCGCAGAACTCCTTGATATTCTTCTTCGGTATACGCTTGCTTCCCCCGCGAGCCGTAATGATTGCCACCTTTGCCACGGATCCACCTCCCATCGACGTACGGATAGCCTCACGCCTTATAAGACTGTTTTCTCCATCAAAAACCAGTTTACATCATCCATCGGGAAATTTTTATCACGATGGTACTGGAAGCCGTAATCGAGCAATCTCACATCGGGGAAGCGATCGAGAAATTCGCCTGCAAAATCGCGCTTGAACAGCTTGCCGGAAAATCCCCGGTAATTGACTTCAACGGGCGCGGGATTGTAATACTCGCTGATCAAGACATACTTCCTGCTGTGACGATGCAACAAATCATAAACTTCCGTCAGCTTGTCGGGATTGATGTGAATCAATACGCCGCTGACAAAGGTCAGATCAAAAACCTCATCCGATGTGAAATCAAACAAGGAATTGTTGTATACATGCGTCCCCGGTATTTTCGCACACTGTGCAGCCGCCTGCTCGTTGATCTCCACAGCGGAAAGCTGCAGTTCCGGCATAAGACGGCGCAGCGCCATGAGATTCAGCCCGATATTGGAGCCAAACTCAATGCAGGAACGAACGTCCCCCCCAGGGAGACAAGAAATAATTTTCGCAAAGAACGCCGTCTTTGCCGCCAGAATCTTGCCGTCCTCATTCCTCTTGATATAATCGTTGCCAAATTCACCGGCCCAAAACTTTTCCTGCTCCGTTTCGTAATTCTGCATCGGCTATGCCTCCTGTTCACAATTTCTTCAAGAAGCCGTCGGCACTTTTTCCAGAGCCTCGACGGCCTTTTCCTGTTCCTCATCGGTCAGCCCCGCATAGATCGGCAGGGTAAGGGCTTCCTCGTAATATCTCTCGCTTGCGGGGGAATCTCCCTGTCGGAAGCCCAGCGCTTTATAATAGGGCTACGTATGCACCGGGATGTAGTTGGAGATTCAGCACGACAAACGCTTCCACATCCATCGACTGCCGCCTCAGCTCACTCTTCACACCGTGTTTCATGCCAAATTAAGCAGTACCTAGACCCTGCCGCATGCACTGCATCTCCTACAGCCGAAATCCTATGCCTCTGCCTTTCTTTCCTTCGCACCCTCTACACGCAAGATCACATGAAGCAATTTGTCTGCTACACCCACGGTACGTCTTCTTTGAGACAAACCATCTCGCACAAATCCGCCAAAATGAGACTTTGTAAATTCGTCAACGTTTCCTTTGCTTCGTTTTGAAAAATCTCTGCATGATACGGATTCAACAAGCTCGGTGACGGAAAGATGAATGCTTTCGCCTTCTTCACATCCTCTTGCGTCAGGCGGACAATAACAATACCCTTCAGCCGCTTTCCAAAGGCCACATCAAACTGTTCGAAGACATTCCAGTCATCTTGATAATTTTCATCGTATTGCATGATAAGGTGAGCAAAGGTATCACCTAGTCGCAGGCTCGCGTGCCCATACTCAGAGCTGCCAATCATCCTTGGAAACCCTCGTAATGGCACTGCAGGCGGTGCGAACACATCGAATCTGAAGTCGGGCAGGGCATCCTCCATTTTTCTTCTCGCCTCTTTGTCATCCAAGTCGAAATTTTTTAATGTTATACTGCACTGCATATTGACGATCACGGTTACCACCTCACCTGCTCACAACTCGCCTAAAATCATCTCACGACATCAGCACATCCTTAAACGCTCCTATGATCTCATCCTGTTCCCCACCTGTCAGTTCATAGTAGAGCGGCAGTGTAAAAGCTTCTTCGTAATACTTCTCGCTCTCGGGAAAATCTCCTTGTCGAAAGCCCAATCTTTCATAGTAAGGCTGACGATGTACAGGGATGTAGTGGAGATTCAGCGTTATTCCTTTTTCTTTCATTTCTTCAAAAATCTGCTGCTTCGTCTTGCCGACTTGATCCAGCACCGCCCGTACGATATAGAGATGCCAAGAAGGATTCGCCCCCTCCATGACATACGGTGTCTTGACAGGAAGGTCTTGCAGCGCCGCATCATACCGTGCGACAAGTTCCCTCCTGCGCGTTACGAACGTATCGAGACGATCCATCTGACTGCACCCCAGTGCAGCTTGGAGGTCTGTCATACGGTAGTTGAATCCCAGCTCGATCTGCTGATAGTACCAAGGCCCATCCGGCTTATGCGTCATATCCGCCGCATTGCGCGTAATCCCATGGCTGCGATAGAGCAACAATTTCTCGTAAAGATCTTCGCGGTTCGTCAGCACCATGCCGCCCTCTCCCGTCGTGATGATCTTGACCGGGTGAAAGCTGAACACCGTCATATCGGAGAATGCACAGCTTCCAACCTTCGTATTGAGATAGTCTGCTCCGACCGCATGAGACGCATCTTCCGTGACGGCAAAGCCATACTCCTCAGCAAGTGCATGAATGCGTTGCATATCACAAGACTGCCCAGCAAGATGAACAGGAATGACCATCTTCGGAAGCTTTCCTTCCAACTTTGCCTTGCGAAGCTTTTCTTCCAGGCAATCGACACTCATATTGTACGTCTTTTCATCAATATCGACGAAGTCCACATCCGAGCCGCAATAACGGGCGCAATTCGCCGAGGCTACAAAAGTGATGGGACTCGTCCAAAGTATATCTCCATGCCCTAGGCCGGCGGCGAGACAGGCGATATGGAGCGCCGAAGTCGCATTGCAGACTGCAACCGCATACCTCGCTCCACAATAATCCGCAACAGCACGCTCAAAACGCTCGACATCAGGCCCCTGCGTCAGAAAATCGGAGCGCAGAACTTCTTCTACTGCCTGAATATCTGCCTCATTGATGCTCTGTTTCCCGTAATAGATCATGGGTTCATCTCCCTAAGTTCCTCAACGGTCAAGAAATGCGGATTTGAGCCAGAGTCATAGGAAAAATCATCGGGAACAGGATGCCCTTCTTCTCCCAGTCCATTCTTCGCATAATTGACGCCAAAGATCGGCGTGGAAGGACAAATGACGAAGTGATCCAAAAATTCAAGGGTATCGTAATAGAGATCCGCCGGACACATGACCTCATGCAGTTTCTCGCCCGGACGAATGCCAATCACTTTTGTCGGTATGTTCGGGGCAATCGCTTCCACCAAATCCATAATCCGCATGGACGGAATCTTTGGGATAAAGATTTCCCCTCCCTGCATGCGCTCGAAATTTTTCAGTACGAAATCAACACCATCTTCAAGCCGCAGCCAAAAGCGCGTCATGCGGGGATCTGTAACCGGCAGTTCTTTCGCCCCCTGCGCAATCAACTTTTTGAAGAACGGAACGACCGAACCGCGAGAGCCCACAACATTGCCATAGCGGACAACAGCAAAACGCGTCTTTCGATCACCGACAAGATTGTTCGCCGCCGTAAAAAGTTTGTCCGACGCCAATTTCGTTGCACCGTACAGATTGATCGGATTCGCCGCCTTGTCTGTCGAAAGCGCGATCACCCGCTTGACCTCCGCAGCGATTGCTGCATGGATGACATTCTGCGCTCCATCGATGTTCGTCTTGATGCACTCCATCGGATTGTACTCTGCCGCCGGAACCTGTTTGAGTGCAGCGGCATGCACAACATAATCAACCTTATACATCGCCTGCTTCAAGCGATCCCCATCACGCACATCTCCGATAAAATAACGCATGCAAGGCGCATTAAACACCTGCTGCATCTCAAACTGCTTAAGTTCATCGCGAGAAAATACAATGACCTTCTTGGGAGAAAAACGACTCAGCAGAATTTCTATAAACTTCTTGCCAAACGATCCTGTTCCGCCCGTGATCAGGATGCTTTTATTGTTGAACAAAGTGCACCATCTCCCATGATATTCATTGCATAAGTCCGCATTAGATATTTCAGACTGTCCTTTGATTATATCCAATGGATGTACTCATGCCATTTATTTACCAAAAAGCTTGTTTCACCAGAGCTTTCTATTTCAATCGACAGCTTCCGGGAGAGGAACAATCCATCGAATTCTCGCCTTTCAAGGAAGAACAGGCAGTTCATGCTCCATGGAAGAGACTCGTCCAAACCAAAATCGATCGCGGAAAATTAAAAATACATACATTTCGTTTAGGATAGCATACCAATCGTATACTGTCAAAAGGCATTTTCCATGCACGCGCGGCAAATCTTGCTCGCGCCGACCGGCTGAAACGGAGCGCCGCAGGATTCGCAGCGCGGCAGCGGGATGCGCCAGCGCTTAGCGGCGGGAGCGGCGGCGAGGCGCAGGGCGTTCTTCGGGCAGCGTGCGGTGCAGAGTCCGCAGGCGGTGCAGAGC
>ERZ773063.164-NODE-164-length-45411-cov-30.756504_pt1 | contig 45411 bp, 48 predicted proteins | sample MGYA00580625_ERZ773063 | MGnify/ENA primary metagenome ERZ773063 (study PRJEB29015, sample SAMEA2738022) | human oral metagenome | biome: human oral; feature: human-associated habitat; material: dental | place: China | collected 2042 ... | reverse complement strand
CGAGGATGACCTCCTGGAATTTCATGCAAACAACTCCTTCATCAAAAAAACCGCGACCCTCTATAGAATACGCGGTTTTTACCAAAAGACAAGCCCCTACTTAAAATTATCCTGCAAGCTCTGCAAGATCTTCGTCTGGCGGTCGTTCACCGGCTTTTCCCACTTTTCGTCATATGCCGCGGGATCATCCCCCGGCAGGAGAGAACACAGGATAATGAGGATAATGAAGACGGCAACCGCTATACCGATAATCCTGCGCTGATAGGAGGCACGGCGCTGGCGCACCCGGTCAAGTCGGCGTTCCAGTTCCCGCTGCTTGCGCTCCCGCAAGGATTCGTTCGGAGGCGTATTCCCATATGGATTTTTTTGCATATCGTCCCCTCCTCTCTCTGCTCTCTTCCACCCGAATCAGAACAAACTCTGCTCCTCATACACCGGCTGCTGCATCTTTTGATAGCAGTAGAGCGTCGCGAGCGTATCCGCAAGTGCGCCATGCGCCTCGGTCGTACCCCAGTCATAGTGGTAGTAGTCCGCGCACTCCGTCAGCTTCCACCAACGATATCCCCCGCGCCGTGCGTCGGGTACTTTGCGAAACTCCGAAAATGCCTGCATGACATCATGGCGGTTCGGATTCGTAATGCGTATGCCCGACTGTGCCAACAGACGAATATCAAACGCGATATTGTAGCCGACAAGCAACGTATTTGCCGCATTAAACAGCCGCTCAAGATCCGCCTGATGGGCGCGAATCGGTACACAGTCCGCGACCATCGCGGGAGAAATGCGATTGATCTTCTCCGCCTCCGGCCATGCACTCTTGCGTACCGGTGCATACATCCCATCCACCAGCGTCTTTCCCGTGCCGTCCACAACGGCGAGCGTCAGTACTTCATCATCACTGCGAAAACCTGTCGTCTCGGTATCAAAGACCAGAATTTTTTTCACCATGAAAGTCCTTCCTCTTCTAGTCGTTTTCTCCTACTTTTTACGTGGCTTTCGTTACAAACATTATATCGCACGGCATATCATCTGTCAAGAAACCGCCTATGTTCTGCCTATTTGTTGCAAAAATACACGTTGAAATTCCTGTTGCAAAAGATTTGGAATTAAGCTAGAATACTACTATAAATATAGTTCCTATTTATAGAAAGAAGCTATAAGTTGTATATATGATTCTATCGTCGAAAGGAGCTTTTCATGAACGCTATCAAAATTCGGGATGATATCTACTGGGTTGGAGCCATCGACTGGTCCATGCGCAGCTTTCACGGCTATGATACGCAGCGCGGTTCCAGCTACAATGCCTATCTCATCATCGATGACAAGATCACCCTCATCGACACGGTGAAGCACGGCTTCGAGGAGGAAATGCTTTCACGGATCTCCTCCGTCATTGATCTCGCACGGATTGACTATATCATCTCGAACCATGTCGAGCCGGATCACTCGTTCGGCGTTCCGCTTATCTCCTCCCTCGCCCCGAACGCAAAGGTTGTCACGAGTGCACCAAACGGGCTCAAGGGACTGCGCGCCTACTACGGGGAACTTCCCTATGAGACAGTCAAGGCGGGCGATACGCTCTCCATCGGCAAGCGTACACTCGCATTCGTTCCGACACCGATGCTCCACTGGCCGGACAGCATGGTGACGTACTGCCCCGAGGAAAAGATCCTCTTCTCGAACGATGCGTTCGGTCAACATCTCGCCTCCGGCAAACGCTATGACGACGACAATGACCTCTCGATCGTCATCGAGGAAGCAAAGAAATACTACGCGAACATTCTCTTCCTATATGCGAAGCAGGCGCAGACGGCACTCAAGGAAGTTCACAAGCTCGACATCGAGATGATTGCCACGGGACACGGCATCATCTGGCGTTCCCACATTCCCGAGATTATCGATCTCTACAACAAGTGGTCGCTCGGCGAGACAGAGGATCGCGCCGTCATTGTCTTTGACAGTATGTGGCACTCCACGGAGAAAATGGCGCACACCATCGCCGAAGCATTCATCGACAAGGGATTCTCCGTCGGCTACTATGACATCCAGAAAAACACGCACGCCGACATTATGACGGACGTGCTCACAAGCCGCTATCTCGCCGTTGGCTCGCCGACGCTCAACAACCAGATGCTCCCCACCATCGGCGGCTTTCTCTGCTACCTCAAGGGGCTCGCACCGAAGGGACGCAAGGCATTTGCGTTTGGCTCCTACGGCTGGGGCGGACAGAGCATCCAGCAGATCGAGGACGAGCTCAAGGCAGGCGGCTGTGAGATCGTCATGGACAAGGTACGTATGCTTTACGTCCCCTCCGCCGAGCAGCTGGCAGGACTGCGTGATCAGATTTTGGCACTGTGAAACAGTATAGAAAATCCCGAAGGACTTGAGATCATCCTTCGGGATTTTTACAATATTGTAAGTTATTTTTGCTTTACATTGTAAACCGAATAAGCTATACTTTTCTAAAAGGAAGGAGTGTGTTTATCATGTCAACTGTCCCTACTCAAATAAGAATTGATCGTGATATAAAAGATCAGGCCGGAGCTTTATTTTCGGGGCTTGGTCTTGACATGTCCGGCGCTGTCAATATGTTTCTGCATCAGTGTGTCCTTCGTGGAGGTATCCCGTTTACTATCGAAATGCCCCGTTATAAGCAAAACATCTTAGCCGCTATGGAAGAAGCAAGAAGAATCTCTCGTAACCCGAATGTCCCTAGCTATGAGAACATGGACGAGTTGAAGAGGGCATTGGAAGAATGACCTATCGTATCAAATTTACCAGCGCTTATAAGAAAAGTTACAAGCGCGCCAAGAAACGTGGCTTGAACCTCAACCTATTAGACTCTGTTGTCGAGGAACTAAGACAGGGACACAGGCTGGATGCCAAATACCGTGACCACGAACTCCACGGGAATTGGGCGGGCTTTCGCGAGTGCCATATTCAACCGGATTGGTTGCTCGTATATCTCGTTGAAAATGACATCCTAACCTTGACCCTTGTCGAGACCGGAACTCATGCAGATATATTCGATGAATAAGCGCCCATTTTCCATAAATCAAAAAGACCTTGAAATCACCTTATACTCTTAGAGCTACAGGGGGTTCAAGGTCTTTTTGATGTTTGGATTACTCCGTAAAATATTTCATGGAAGTTTTCTTGATGTGTTGAATTTCAAGGAGTTTCGAGGTTAACTGGTGCTTATTGGTGTTTATATCACATTGATGCACTCATTGTTCTCAATGAAGCGGTAGAGGTCTTTACGCATAACACGGTAATGACGACCGATCTTGTAGGTTTTGATTTTACCTTCTCTCAAGTATTGAGCAATGGTAGAGAGTGGGAGGTTCAGCATGGTAGCGACATCCTTGGGGCTGAACGCTATCATTTTATCCCATGTTCCTTCTTTTGTCGAGAAGAAATTATCCAATTCTTTGTTGAACATTGTAGTCTTTCCTTTCTTGGTTGATTGTAGTGGTGCATGGCTTATGGTTTTCTTATCGCTGCCTCTCGCATCCGTCAAGCTGCTTCATTCGATGGTAGGGTTGACGATGCGAGAGGCTGTGATAAGAGAGGTACACAAGGAGGGTATAGGAGGCGATAAGGAGAGCTTCAAGCCCCCTGCTTCGCAGGCGGGCTTGAAGTATCTTATATATAAGGAAGGTTTTGTCTCTCTTATATAACTTTTCTCCTCTTCCTTTCTTCTTGTGTGCCACTTGGATTTTTTACCATTTTTGTATATTTGTGTGCCACCTAGAACGATTCTCAGCGGTAACGCAGCAGCTTGATGTTCTTGACGCATTGTGCCCCTCGTTCATCCTGCTGTGACATTATCCCTTCGTCCATCATTTCTTCGATGCTGCGTTCACTCACCTCTTTCTTTTTGTCTCCATCCATGTCCATGTGACTAAGCCAATAGGCAGCTGCCATTGTGACGGCATCCAAGCGGTCGTCATGAGCGATGGCGTTCTTATCACGGCAGATACGGGTCATCTGGTAGATGAGGCTGTATGCCTGTCCCTGTTCATACCGCCGATAGTCGCTTTCGATGACGCTCTGGTTGACGATGAGCTTGTGCCGCATAAGGATTGGTTCGAGCGTGTCAATGATGCGCAGTTCCTTCTGTTTGGTGTGCTTTACTTCGGTGATGGCGCAGGGGTGTATTTTGGCGAAGATCGGGGACATGATTTTGGTGAACATTCCGTCACCAAAGTTTGCCTCCACGATAACTTCATTGACCTGCCAGAACTTTGCCAACTGTGCCATCTGGGTGAGGGCAAGGTCGCTGTAGCCCTCGGTGAAGCCTCCTACGTCCATAAGGAAAAGATAACCATTGAGGGCTTTCACGACTGCATAAGCACTCTCGTCGCTGCCGCGTCCCGCAGGGTCAATCGCCATGACGGTGCCTGTGTAGGGTTGTGTCTCTGGGCTGCGGGAAAGGGGCGCATAGTACATATCCCCATTCATGGCGACGCATGGGATGTCTCCAAGCCGCTGTGCATTGCCGTTTGCCCATGCCCACTTGGTACTGGTCTCATGGGGGTCAAGGCTGTCAATGATGAGGTCAGAAACTTTGAGCGGGTATTTCTCGTAGTCGCTGAGGTTGGTGTTGAGCATGAACTGTAAGGCAAAGCCCGCACGACCATAGGAGAGGCGTCGCTTTTCGATTTCGATGTCGTCAAAGCGTTTGGGGTCTGTGGGCTGCCCCGCGTACTTCTCTGGGTCGCTGTAGTATCGCTCGGTGATGAAGGGGGCAAGGCTGCCGCCGTAAGACAATAACTCTGCTTCGCTCTCTGGGTAGAGGACTGTCCAGATGCGTGTCTCATAGCCGCGTTTCTGCAAGGTGTTGTAAAGGCTGGCTTCGTTCTGAGGTGTGCCGAGGTAGATGATTTGTCCACCAGGCTTTAGGATGGCGTCGTATTCTTTGACCGCCTCAGAGAGTTTATCCCGTTGCAGCTGTGTGCCGCTGTTCTTCGGCACCTCAACGTCATCTGAAATGAGTAGGTCGGCGCGTGTACCTGTGATCTGTCCTGTGATACCGACGGACTTGACGCTCGGGGAGATGTCTGCCTGTGCCCCGCCGACGTTGAAGATGTTCTGGGTGTCGAGCTGGGTTTTGTCGGCTTTCATGTCGGCGAGAAAGGGGATTGTCCGTATGATGCTTTTGACAAAGCGGGCGTTGTCGTCGGCACGGTCACGGGAGGCTGAGATGATGAGGACTTTGAGGTCACGATTCGACCAAAGTCGCCACACTGCGTAGGCGCAGGTGAGGAAGCTCTTGGCGACGCCGCGAAAGCCTTGGATGACGATGCGATCGCTCGGAGGGTTCTGCAAATACTGTGCGATGTCTACCTGTATGGGTGTGGGGTTGGGCAGTCCGATGGATTTCCATACGATATAGACAAAAGCCCAGAAGTGCTTCTGAGCCTTCGCAATATCTGCGTCCGACCAGTTCAATGGACGACCTCAGTACCGTTTACGAGGTCGGGGATGCTGTTCATGTCGCGGACAATGGTCTCCACGCCCTCGGTCTCGGTGGTGGTGATGAAGTCGTTGTCTTTGAGGAACTGTCGCACCTTGGCAAGGAAGGCGGGGTTACGCCTCATCTCTGGGTCGTTCAGTCCTTCGATGAGTGCGTTCGCTTCCTGCTGGGCAAGGGTGTCGATAAGTTCCTGTGGGAGTTTGATTCCTGCCATGTTGTTTGTCTCCTTTCTTTAGAAATGTACTTTCCACTGTACTTCCCCGCCATTGACCTTGTTGTCTTTCAAGTCGTAGTGTAATTCAAGGGCGATGGAGCGATCTTTGCTATAGTTGCGTTGAAGGCTGATGGGGATGTAGGGGTTGCCGTCGTGGACGCCTGTCCCGATGCCCAGTTCCCAGTTGCGGTAATTGTTAATTTTGTAAATGCCGACGGGTACGTCTTTATTCTCGGGCTGGTCTGCAACGACGGTTTTGTCTGTCTTTGCGAGAGCTTCGGGAGGAAGCGTAGGGTCGCTTTTGGCGAGCTTTTTCTGTACGGTATGGGTAACACTACCCCCCGGCTCATAAACCTCGTTATAGACGGTCTGAGGGCGTTTTACGGCGGTCTGTGCATCACGAATCTGTGCTGCGGCAAGCTCTGCGTTGGGTTTGTTCAGTTTCAGTTCGTTTTGCAGGACATTGGGGTTCTGTGCCTCCTCACTGGTGAGGATGGTTTGTGTCTCAACGGGTTGGTGATCTCTCTGCATGAAGTGAGCACAGCCGTAAAGACAACAAACAAACAGGATGGAAAAGGCAAAAATAAAAAAGGCATCCGCGTGGATGCCCTTCTTAATCTTGCTCCATCCTTTACGCATAAAGGATGTTGGCGTCAAAGCTCTTTCCTCCAATCTGTGCACTGTCGGTGTACTGCCACATATAGCCTTTGAGGTCATCGTCGCTGCCCCACTGGGCGTTCCAGACGGCGCAGCCGAGGGATTTCCAGTCGATGTAGTCACACAGCCACGAGTAGCTGGCGTAGATGCCGCAGTCAAGTCCGATGGTCTCGCGGAAGGCGCGACACATTTCGGTCATCTCCTGCGGGTCGAAGGCAAAGCCCCTGCGTGCCTTGTAGCCATCTGCGTCCTCCATGTCGTAGAAGACAGGCAGTTCAAGGAGAACTCCTGCGCCCTCGATGACGCGGCGGCAGTGCTCTGCTTCCTCGCGTGCCTGGGCGACATTCAGCCCGTAGCCGTAGTGGTACGCGCCGCAGATGAGCCCTGCCGCGTGCGCTCCTTCGACGCTCCTCTGGAATTCTTCGTCGGTGCCTGCGCGCCCATAGGAGCTGCGGACGATGGCGAATTCATAGCCCGCCGCACGGACGGCGTTCCAGTTGACACGTCCGTTGTTCTCGGATACGTCGATTCCTCTTTTCATTTGTAATCCTTCTTTCTGATGTTCTTTTCGGAGGCAAGTTGTTTGAGCCGATGATGGAGAAAGGATGGGATGATGCTGCCATAGCCCATGCGGTCGGTGTTCTCAATGATGCTGAGGGCTTCGATGACGGAGAATCCTGCAATCATCATGGAGCGAAATATGTCCTGCCCACCCGCTGTGTCAAGGAGGCTGCCGATGCTGATGCTGAGCAGGATGCCGGCTTTCTTGAACAGTCCTTTCGCTCCGAGTTTCGAGCCGAGCTGTCCTGTGATGAAGGCGACAGAAAGTCCTGTCATGATGTCGAGCACCATAAGGGCAAAGATTGCCATGAGGGGTGCGTCGATGCCTCCCATGGCAAAGGAGAGGATGCTCCACAGGACACCCGCTGCGATGCCAAGTTTGACTTCGAGCGGTGTCCAGAGGGTTGTGATAGTTTCGTAAAGGTTGTTCATTGTACCTGCTTTCTTTTTATCATGGATGTTTTGCGGCAATGCGGCGATCTACTTCGGCGAGGAGTTGGTCGAGTGTCATGTTACCGAGCTTTTCGGCGTTGGATGCTGTACCGCGTAAAGTTCCTTCAAAGCCACCACCCGCTTTCATTAAGCCCGACGTATAGATATGTTTTCCTCCATACGCACGAAGCCAATCCTTATCAGTCATATGCCAACCTCCACCCCATTTTTGCCAATGGATACCGCAGTTGTCATTACATCTAAACCAGTCGTTTGCGTAAAAAGTAGATGCGGTCAATGCACCAGTCATTGTATCGCCGCTTTTGCTGACCTTCCCTGCCAATAGATTCAACATCGTGGTCGCAAAGTTCGGGTCGTTGTTGAGTGCTCTTGCAAGTTCCTGCAAGGTGTCAAGCGTCTCCGGCGCGGAGTTCACAAGGGTTGCGACTGCCTGTGCAACAAAGGCGGTGCTCGCGATCTGCGCATCATTCGTCCCCTTCGCCGCTGTCGGCGCGGTTGGTTTCCCCGTGAGCGCGGGGGATGCAAGGGGAGCTTTGCCATCCAGAAGATGATTGACTTCGCTCTTGGTATAGCTGTCCGATGGCGCTGTCCCTCCTGCTGCGGTGGTGACGACCATAGGCTTTGGGTTACTGCTCCTGCCGAAGTAGTCATTCATCCCCTCGGGGTCAGTGCTAAGTCCGCTGCAATTCCGTACGATCAGCTCCCATGGCTGTGCTCCCTGCCGTGTCGGGATGTTTGTCCCTCGGTAGAACCAGAATATATGCCCCTTCATGTTGGTGATGATGTTCTCGAAGATGGTTTTCTGTGGCATGACGAGAACGCCGTCAAAGGCGCAGCGATAGGTATTCCCATGTGAGACAACAGTATCGCCGATGCTATATGGGGTCTGTGCACACCATGTGTCCGCGCCCCCATTTCCAGACACATATTCCCAGATGATGTCTCCATCAACACAGTAGGGATTACCGCGTGTGGGGGTGATGCCGCTGGTGGTGCCGTCGTGTTTTGCGAGCTGGTAGATGTTGCCGCGTGCTTCACAGTAGGCATCCCGTGCGTACCATGCGTGTGGTTTCCAGACTTGTCCGATGAATTTTAGGGTGGCTGTCCCCCATTTGTGTGTGCCGAACCATGCGGTGTTATATGGGGGGTGTTCGGGAAGTGTGCCCTCGGTGAGGGCTTCGTAGATGCGTCCTTCGGCGATGAATTTCTGCCCCGCCGAAACGCTCATTCCCGCTGTCCATGCACCACACCAGTCTTTTGTCTTGCCGATGTATGTCCACCAGCATCCGTCGGGTTCGTTGACGGCGTCGTTGCGCCCGTCCAGTTCGGTGCCGCTTGTGTGGGTGGGGAAGGTGCCGTCGCTTGTGCCGCCGTGGACGCACTCATACATATACAGTTCGTACCAGTTGGACTGGCTGACGGCGCAGATGTCGCCTGTGCTGTATGTGTATTTGGATTTCCAGAGGATGTCGGGGGCGTAGCGCAGGGTGGCTGTGCCGCAGGTGAATTCGTTTGTATCGGTACGCGTAGGCTTTTCCGCAAAGGAGAGTACCCCAGCTTTGGTGCAAATGTAGTATCGGGTGTTGTAGAACTGGGTCTTTTTCTCGGTGTCAATAAAGGTTTCATGGACGCGCACGACTTCGTTTTTGTTGATGGCGGTGCGCTCCCCTCCCCAGTTGACGCCGCGCCCAATGTACTTCCATGTGACGCTGCCATCGTTGCATCTGCCGTAGACGTGGGTGGGACGCTGTGTGCTGGTTGTAGCACGACGCGTTCCTGTGATCTTGAAGCCCGCGAAGTGGGTGCTTGGGCTGCTTGATTCGATGAGGCAGTTGCGGCAGGTGATTTCGGGGAACTGGAAGTGTTTGGTAATGGCTGTGGCATCGGGGGAGAATTCCATTTTGAAGATGTTGAATTCATTGTCGGGCGGGTTGTGGACGATGACGCGGCATCCGTCCACGTTGACAAGTCCCTCAAAGATGCGCCCGTAGGTGAGGTTAAACTCTACCATGTGCGCCGATCCGTAGGAATCAGTGGGGATGTCGTTGTAGTGGAAGATGCAGTTGGTGAAGGAGGCAACGCCTCTGCCGTATCCAATCTGAATGGCATGGTTGTAGAAGACACATTCTTCTGCGTAGAGGTTGCTGAAATAGTCGTGGATGTCAAGGCGGTTCATGTGACAATGTTTGAAGTGGATGTTCTTCACACTGTCCATCGCAGTCGCACCCCAATAACCCTGCATATTGCAGTCCTCTACGTGTACGTCGGAACAGTTGGTGATACGGAGCATATAGCCCGATGTACCGTTGACTTTGCCATTCTTCTTGCCCGATGCGTTGAAGCCTTGGAGGTTCTTGACGGTGACGTTGTAGCTGTCCCAGAGGTAGATCATGGCATTTTTGAACTTACGGTTGTGAAGCTCTCCCTGCCTTGGTCGGAAGGTAAAGTCGCGGATGGTGGCGTTGTGTCTCTTGCACCACATGACGGAGCAGTATTTACCCGCCGAGACGGCAAGACGCACGTCACATCCGACGAATGTTCCGCGTACGGCGGGCAGGTAGGTGAAGGATGCCTTAAAGTGCGTGAAGCTCTGTTCGGTGCGTACTGTACCGCTGCCAAGGTCGGAGATGGCACAGTTGATTTCCTCGCCTCCTGCGTGCCTCCAATCATCGGTGAGGGGGCTGACGCAGATGCCGTCCATGTCATGTACGAGCAGTTCCCGCCGTGCGACGGTATAGAGGTAGCCCGAATCGTCGCGTGCACAATAGGGGTCTTCCTCTAGCTTGATGACGGTGTTCTGATGAAAGAGGTCTGTCCCTGCGTGCGGAAGGTAGAAGGTATCTGCTTTGAGGTCGCTTTTGACTTCATCGGAAAGCTCTGCCTCGTAGTTGAGTGCGTTGTTGTCACCCCAGACGTAGATGCCGAACCAGGTGGCGTTGCTGTCATCGACGAGGAGGGTTGCGCCTGAGAGGTCTACGTCGCTGCTGCATACGATGGCATCCGTGCCTTTCTTGTAGATGATGCCGTCATGCTGGGCTACTTTGCAGGTGTAAATCTTGGTAAGCCCCTTGTCATCATAGACAAAATGGCTATCTGCATAGCGGTGACACTGCCGCATGGCAGGTTCATCGTTGCTGATGCCGTCAAGGACTGCACCGAACATACGGTAGTTGACTTCGCTGTGCTCATCCAGCATGGCATAGAGACCATTTTCCAGTGGGATTGCCCACGGGATCGCATTGCCATATTTGTCTTTGTTGTTCTTGACGACGCGGTACTGTGCTCCACCCCCTACCCGCGTACGGTCGTAGTTACGGGTGCGAACGATGTGTCCTTCGGCAAGGTGAGGGTAGCCCTGCATTTCTTTGATGCTGTCGAACCAAAGGGAAGCGTAACTGCTCCCCTCCCCTCCTGTGTTGCCCCCTCCTCCCTGTGTGCCGAACAGCCCCTGTTCTTCGATGACATGGAGGATTTGGAGCTGGAATGTGGTGAGGTCGTCGCCACGCAATACGCTGCCATCGTTGAATTCGATGAGGCGGCTGGTGGTTGTTTTGCGGTAGATTTCGATGGTCTGATGACTTGCGGTGTCACGCAGGAGGACGACTTGTGTTCCCTCTACGCGGTAATCGACGTTGTAGGTGAGTTCCACGTAATCGAGGGTAACGTGGATGAATTTTTTGGCGAGGTATTCAAAAGGAATGGTGTATTCCTTCTGCCCGCCCGCGTATTTGACGCTGACTTTGTGTTCCATAGGTTCTCCTTTATTTCTTTGGTAAGCCACTCCCTCCGATGACGTGGTCGATGTAGGTCATGAAGGGGATGAAGTTCGGGATGGGAAGGGCTTTGTAGAAGTCTTTAAGGTCTTTCTGTGTGGCGTCCCCTGTGAGGATGTCAGGGAGGGCTGCAACGGCTTTGAGGGATACACCTGTCTGGATGGCAGGAAGCTGTTTGAAGGCATCCGCAATGTTATCCTCAACGCTCTGATTCTTCCCTCGCCGCTGCTGCCTATCGACGGTTGTGCGGATGGTGGGTGCACCCGTCCACGCCTCGTAAGCATCGTTGCCGAAGGACAGCGGTGCGGTGAATGAACTCCGAAGGGCTGCGACGCGCAGGAGCTGTCCCTCATCAAACATACGCTTCATGTAGTCGTTCGCACCTGTGGCATCACCGAGGGCATACATTCCTGCCGCCTTCGCTCCCACGCGCAGTGCATAGGCTGCGGTGTTGGTAGCGATCGACATACCGAAGGCGATGCCGTCGTCGAGTTCACGCGCTGTGAGGGCACGCATGGTCTGTGCGTTGATGGCGCGTAGGTTGTAGTCTTTGAACTGAAAGAGCATCCGTGTAAACCAGCTCTGGTTCTTGAAGAAGTTCTTGTTGCCCTGCCGTGTGCCTGAGACGATTGCCCGCTCTGCGTGGAGCTGCCCCATGTAGTAGAATTTGAAGTAGCTTTCGGGGTCTTTCGTCCTCCACGCGTCGAGGTGGAATTTGACGATGTTGCCGTTTGCGTCACGCTCGATGTAGGTGTTCAAATTCTGCTTGATGCGCTCTGCCATTTCCTCGTTGACGTTTGCGGCTTTCATCTTTGCTTTGGAGAAGGGGTTGCGGAGTTTGCCGAACTCCTTCCCTGCCGCCCAGTCGACGGCGTCGACGAGGAAGCCTGTCCGCATATCACGGTACATGGAGTCGGTCATCTTGGGGAGCATATTGAGTGTGGAGGTGACTTTGCCGAGTCCCTGCACGATGTCGGAAGCTGTAATGATACCTTTGTTTACAAGGCTTCCGCGCTGTGTGAGGTTGTTGCGTGCCACCTGATCGCCGTAGGTTGTTTTCCAGACTTCAAATTCGAGGGAGCGTCCCCAGAAGTGTTTTTCGGCTTCCCGATAGGCTTCTGCGCTGACTTTGCCGAGCCGTATGTTCTGCACGAGGTCACGCAGCATGGGGATTGCCCCGAAGATACGAGCTGCCCCGCCATAAGCGATTGCGCCACCAATCTCTCCGAGCTGAGAAAAGCCCATGTTTGCGCCGTTCTTGGCGTAGGAGGCGTTCTGCAAAAGGCGGGCGATGAGTCCCATCCGTGTAAGGGTGTCTTCACGGGGTTTCATTCCGCGCAGCTCCGCGACTGCCTCTTTGATACGGTCAAGTTCTTTGATAACGCTTGCGTCAGCATCCCCATGGGAGATGGCTGCCCTGAGTTCCTGCTCGATGTCTTTGAAGAAGAGTTGCAGCTGTTTCTCTGTGCCAAAGACGTTCTTGACGGCGACCTCTCCTGCGAATCGCTGCATATTTCGCTGCATGGTGGTTGCAAGGTCGCAGCTTCTGAGGTTGTTGTCAAAGGAGAAGTCGAAGGCGTTCTTACCTCTGTTGAACGTCATGACGCCCGATGTGTCGATGGGTATGCGGGTGTCAAGGAAGTTCAGATGCCCGAGTTCACCGATGTTCTCCCCGAGGGTGGGGTCGAAGTTGGTGTCGAGGGCGTGCTCCACGGCGGCTTTAATGCGTGTCTCAAGCCATTCCTCTACCATGTCGTCGGTGACGGTTTCGTCAAGACGCGGTATATTGTCCAGTCCACGCTGTGTGAGTCCTGCGTTCTTGCGCTCGATGGCGGCGTTCTTCATTCTGATTTCGCGCTCGATTTTGGCGCGGATGACGTCACGCTTGGCAAAGGAGCGGTAATATTCTGCGAGGTCTTTCATGGCGGCATCACGCGTGTTGTAATGGGCGAGGTAGTCTGCCCGTGCGTCTGCGTCAACGACGCGCCACAGTTCATTGTCTACCTCGTACCAGTCGCGTGAGATGAAGTCATCGCCGAGTTTCCCGAACATGGCGGCTGAGTTCTTGCCGATCTCAATCTGCTCTGCGCGGTAGCGGTGGACTGCCTCTACGGCGTGCTCCACTTCCTTAGGTGCATCTGCTAAGACACAAGCCTTGTTGCCCGCGTATTTGGCGTTGTAGTGCATCTGTACCATTTTGTCGAAGGCGAGCTGTGCGCTGCGGAAGGGAAGGTTTTTGTTCCTGCCTATCCATGCGGCGCGTGCGTCGAGGTAGTCGCCAATGGGAACCGAGAGGCGGCGTACGATGGCTTCTTTCATATCTTCGGCGGGGATGGTGTTCGTGTGATTGCCCATGCCTCTGCCGCGTGCGTCGGTAAAGAGTGCGTTCGCCCTACTGCGTGCTGTGTTGCTCTGGGAGTTCGCCATGACGCCGAAGTGTGTACCGCCCAATATGCCACTCTCCAATTTCCTCCCAATCCAGCGCAGTAAGGAGGGTAAGTCCTTCTGTGTGTCTTTGGTGATGGAAGGTTCGAGGTCATAGAGATCATAGAATAGGTTCGGGTTGAGGAGGTTGTCGCGCGAGTAGCGAACGCCCGCAAAGGCGGTGGAGCCGTCGGGGTTACGATAAAAGCCATCCTCTGCACGTCGCTGTCTGACGGACTGCTCGCGCAGGATGTCCTTGATGTCCTCTCGGGAGAATTTCGCATGGTAGCCTTCTCTGCCGAGAGCTTTGTTGAAAAGTCCCTTGAGTTTCGATGTGATGTCCTCGGGAAGAACGCCCTCCTCGACTGCATGAGCGAAAACTTCTTCGGGGTCTTGGGTGTCGTATTTACGCCGCAGGGCATTGAATACACTGCCCTCCTGATTCATTGCCTGTTTGACCTGATTCATGAGGCGGCTGTATTCCTGCTTACCGAGACTCTCAAAGAGTCCTGCATGGATGGCAAACTCATGGGCAAGCAGGGACTCTACCTGTGCTGCATCTTTGATGTTGTCTGTGATGAGGACAGCGTAATCCTCGTTGGGAACGTAGAAGGCTTTGGCATCTTTAGGCAGTTCGATGCCTGTGATGCGGGAAACTGCGACGCGTGCTTTTTCGTAGGTTGTCGCGATGACGCGTCCGTTCTTCTCGAAGTTGTCGTAGACAGTAGACTTGAGTCTCTGCCCAAAGGATGTATCATGCAGTTTTTGCATTTCGCCGATGGTTTCGTTGCGGATTTGCTCTGCGGTCTCCCCTGCGGCGTGGCGGTAGACAACTGTCTCTGCATCGTCCGCGATGGCAGCGACTTCATCGGTGAGGGTGTTCCGCGCACCGTACTTCGAGAAGGCTTTGCCAATACCGTAACCGCCTACAGACAAAACAGTACCAGCCAGCATGGCGACGGCGGCGTCTAAGGTATAGTCCTGCTGCTCGCCGCTGAACGCCTCTTTGAGGTAGTCATTGACGAGGGTACTACCTGCAAGGGGGGCGTTTTGTTTGGCAAGCGCAAGCCCACTCTTTGCGGTGAGTGCTGCGATGGTCTTTGCCTTCGCGGGATTCAGAAGGGCTGTACCGAGCCGCCCGAGCATCATGCTGCCTTTGACAGCACTACCCATCGGTACAAGATTCAGTGGGTCGATGAAGTACCCTGCCGCCCCTCCCACCGTCACAAGTCCGCGTGCAATAATGGAATCGTTGTTCTCTCTCCACTTCTCGACCATCGCTTTGCGATTTTTCTCGATGAGCTTCTGGTTGACGAGCCACTGTACTTCTTGGCGGTCACGTCCGTTGAGAAGGATGAACTGCTGGGCGTCTTTGTCATCAGGGAGTGCCTTCTGCACAAAGTCAATATCTTCCTGTGTGATGGGGTCTTTCTTTTCGTACCACCATTTCCCACTGTGTGCGATGCCGCCCCATGTGTATTCGAGGGTATGGGCAAGCCCACTCTCGGTGATGGAATCCCAGAGGTTCTCGGCAGTGGCGCGAAGTGTCCCGATGTCCTCGATGGCGTCGTCGTAGCCGTCGTCATAGTCAGGCGTGGGGTCTTCGTAGAGAATGGTATTGGAGGAGGAGGCGTGAAGGGGGGCAAGCATTCCGAGTACGGAGCCCGTGTATGCTGCACTGCCTCCACCGCCGAACATATTGAGGTAACGCTGTGCCTCGTCGACGCGGTGTCCGCGCTCTGCGTATGCCTCGTCGGGGGCTTCAAAGTCGGTGCACCACCCGTTTGTGAGGGAGTCAAGGTCACCGTCATTGTTCATGAGGTTGACAAATGCGTAGCGGCGTGCTCCTCCCTCGCTGATTTCGTTGGTGAAGTGTTGCAGCTGTGTGAAAATATCCGCAGGGTCACCGCCGAGGGCTTCGAGGGCGGTGCGTCTGTCGTATGTCCACTGGGCAAAGCCAAAGCTCCCCTCCCCATCGAAGGATTCTGTACCTGTCTCAAAGCCGCTCTCCTGTGAGATGTTGCCCATGATGGCAGCGGCTCTGAGATCATCCAGTCCAAGATTGTATTTCAGGTAATCCCAGATGATGCGGGCGTTCTGTTCGTTAGCCATGGTGCTCCTTTCTGTTAATCTGCGGTGGACATCCAGTCATCGACCTTCTCCCCATATTCTTCGGGTGTCATACCATCGGGGGCATAGGTGTAATAGTAGCTGTCGCGCTGTGCGTTGATGTCGTCCACGTCCCATGTAGGTTCGGATGTGGATGTATCAGTAGAATTTCCATCTGCAAGCTCCTGCGCCGCTGTGCGCAGCTGGTTCAGTGTGACCTGCCGCGTTCTGCCCATGCTGCCACAATAAAAGGTGAAGATGCGTGTGATGGGGTTGTAGCCGATTGTGGTTTCTTCATAGTCGCGTGTGATGCCTCCATCGCAGAGGTCGTAGATGACACCATCCATAGCATCTTTGAAGTAGGCGGCATCGTTGTCTGTACCCATGTAGGCGTAGATGCCGCGCGGAAAGACACCCAAATGGTAAGTCTCATAGTTGTCTCGCACACAGCTGTTGACGGTGCTCTGGGCTTGTTCTGGGGAGATTCCTGCGTCAAGCAGGGTTGTCCATAGGGTACGCATGTCGTCGGCGACGAACTGGTTGCAGGGGTAGCCAAAGTCTGCCAAGTCTGTACTGCCGCTGCTGTGCGGAACATCATCGATGGTGAAGCCAAGCATATTCGCCTTGGCAGCAGCGGCGTTCTCATTGTGAACATCGGGGCTTTGTCGCTTGGTCTGGTTGCTGAGGGAATACAGACGCAGGGCTTCATCGTATCCTGTGTCTCCCCCGCCGTAGGCAATGCTGAGTGTCTTGAGTGTGTATGCCTCACGGGCAAGGTCGCCGCCGAAGGTGTTGGCAATGGCGGCAGGGTTGGTGATGCAGCCGTCCACAAGGGACTTCAAAAAGGGGTTGTCTCCGATGTTCACGCCGCCGTCATCCGATGGCAGGATGGAGCTGAGGATGTTCGCCATGTTGGCACTAACGCTGCTCCGTAATGCGTTCATCTGCGGAAAGTCCATGACACGGTAGGCACCTTGCCAGTCTTCCTGCGCTATGCATCGCTGAAGGAGTGGGGTTGCGACGCTGTAAAGCGCATCTTTGTCGATGGTGTAGGAGCTGATGGAGCGTCCATAGATCATGTCTCCTTTTTGTAGCCACACACTGAACATGTCGGATATCATTTGGGTGTCGGTGACTGTTCCTCCGCTGCGCCCCCCTCCACGTCCTGCGGCTGCCTGACGCTGACGCATGGCGCGTTCTTCTTCCCGCTTCTTCTGCTCGATGCCGCTTGCGATGGAGGGAATGAGAGCATTGCGCTCCCTTGCCCATGCGGGACGTGTGTGTTCAGCCTCTGCGACTTCTGCCATCGCTTCGCTGAGTGTCCCGTTCTTGATGTGGTTTTGTACCCAGTCGTATTTTTCCTGTGTGTGGAATTGGGCGTTGTATTCGTCTGCCATGCCTTTGAGGGTCGCCATAGGAAGGAGTTCGGATGCCTTCATCTCGCTCCCGTCGAAGCCTGTCTGGATGGTGATGCGATCCATCATCTGAGACAAACGAGTGCCGTCGATGTAGCCGAGCTTGATGAATTTCTCGGCAAAGTCAAGGACGAGTTTCCGCTTAAATTCCAGCGGTAAACCCATAAGGCGCACGTCGTTGACGGCTTCCTGTGCCTTGTCTGTGACGACGCCGTTGGTTTGAAGTAGGTCTGGGGCATTGAGAATGATGTCTTCAAGTTTACTCTCCGCAGCAGAGAGAACGGTCTTAACTTCGTTCTCATAGTTCTTCTTCTCCCATGTCGCCATGAGATTCCCCATATTGACGAGCTGGTTCTCGTTGAAGCCGGAGGCGAAGGCGGTCATGTTGACGGGGGCAGAATCTCCGCTGAGGTTTGCTTTCTGCCAGTCCCGCGCGAATTGGTTGTAGCGGTTTGCTTCTTCCTGTGCTGTGCGGGCTGGTGTCATGGCGTACTTTTCGTCATACGCATTCTTCATGACGGTAGACAAAAAACCGCCGCGCAGCCGCTCGGCATGAGCACGGAAGTAGGGGTTGCTGAGAGCGTCGGCGAATCCTTCCTGCTGTGCGGCATCGATGGCGTTGAGTTTCCGTATGCTCTCCTCGCTCTCGCCGCGCACCATGCGTTCTGCGTCGATGCTGCCTGTGTCGTTCAGATAGCCCTCATGAGACACACGGTAGCTGCTGAGGGCGGCGGTGAGCTGAGAGAGGTTTGCTTGCAGTTGTTCGTGACGGTTGGTGGAGGCACTGACGGTGGCAGGTGAAAAGGTGTTGTAGCGTCCGACATAGCCCGCGTCGGGCTGCGGGGTAAATTGTCGCTGGGTGCCGAGTGCTCCTGAGATAGGTGTTGGCATGGCTGTCCTCCTTTAGAAGTAGTTGATGGTCTGTTTGTCCTGACTGTATGGGTTCGGGACGTTAAAGGTGAATTTTGGCTGTTTGGGGTTGATACCCCCGAGGAAGGATGCGTAGGAGAATGGTTGGTTGGAGACTTTGTAGATTTGGTCTGCCACGTCCCAAGTGTGATGAACGCCTCCTGCACTCATCGGGGGCTTATCCTCCCCTACGCCCGCCTGTTTGCGCAGAAGTTTGATTTTCTCATCTTCCTGCCGTGCGCCGAGGTAGGCTGTGCCGAGCTGTGTAAGCGTTCCTAGCAGCGAGGGTTTCTGTACGTCGCGGATGGAGCGTATCTGCGCCCGTGTGTTGAGCACTGCCGCTTCTTTGTTGAGGTCGATTTCATTGCTCTGCTTTTGGTAGTTGCCGCGTACGCTCTCCATAGCGCGATGTGTGTCCGCTCTGCCGCTGCGCATGAGGAGGTTGGCGGTGCGCCCTCCCCCCTGCAAGCCTTCGTGGACGGCTGCATCGACGGAGGTCGCAAGTCTTCTCCCTTGTAATTGTGTCTTTTCCAGTTCCTGCACGGTTGCCTCGAAGATGTCTCTGCGCTCCTGCTCAAGGTTCTGCAAGCTGTAGTTCATGGATGTTACCATGCTACGTGCGGTGGCAAGGTTCGCGTGTCCCTGTGCCTCCAAGGCTTTGTTCTGACTGTAGATGCCGAAGATGGTGCTTGCCATCGTAAATGCCATGCCCATAAATCACACTCCTTTCGAGCGGGCGACGTAGCTGCCCTCCCACAGGAATCCAATGAGGGCAAGGGGGAGGGGCAGTGCTGAATCGATGTCGATGGTGACATCGGTGCTTTGTGCTTGTACGGGAAATTTGAAGATGCCCGTATCCTCGGGGACTTTGCCGAGGAGGTTGTTTTGGTTGGTGATGTCGCGGGCAGTCATGAGGTATCGGCACTCTTTACCGCTCCGATAGTGGACGGTGACGCAGAACCCTCCTGTGTCGGCGTAGTTGAGACGGATGTACCGCAGCATAAGGCGTCCTGTGAGGTCAGTCTCCATACGCTCCTGTTTCTCTCTCCGTATAAAGATGGGACTGAGGCGTATGTGGGTGCGGTATGGGAAGCCGATGACGATGCCTTCTGTGCCATGCTCGCCGCTGATAGTGGCTCGCCCATTCTCGATTTTCGCTTCCTGATACTTACCACTCGGAAAGACAATACCAACCCTCGGTACGTCTTTGGAGGAGGTAATGCCAAATTCTTGTGCGAGGTCGAAGGTGGTGCTTTTGGTTTCGTCATCATAGGTGGCTGTTGTGGCGATCTTTTTGCTGTCGAGATAAACACGGTAAGGTTCTCCTGCAAGATCGTCCGTTTTGTAGGTGGTGAAGTTCATCTTCTCAAGGCAGTGTCGCCCCCCTCGGTTGAGGATGACATACAAGGTGCTGCCCGCAAAGAATGCACCAAAGACGCGCCCACCGAATGTCCATCTGCTCCATGATGCTTGGACGCGCTGTTCGTTGATAAAGAGGTATTTATAAACGTACATTGCGGTAGGGTCGCCTTTGGTGAGGATGAGCAGGATGTTCTCGTTGTTGTTGGCGGTGATCTGATAGACGCCGTTCGGGATGTAGTCGGGGACGTGTGCTGTGATGTCCTGTGCGTTTTTCTCCTCGGAGACTTGCTGGACGCTGTAATACTCTTTGATGCTGGTGTATTTGCTGCGGTCAGCGGCAAAGTAGAGGTTGCGTCCTGCACGAACAGGGCGACAGTTGGGGTTGGAGGTGAAGCCGGTGACTTCGACAAGCGCGGTGTTCTTCGGGGAGAGGACGGTATCACTCCGAAGGACGAACTGGCTCTTATCCGAGAAGCAGTATAGTTCTCCTCCAAAGGGGACTGCGTAATGCAAAAGGTTGACACGCTCTGTGGTTGTGGGAACGTCGATGGGGTCGGTGTCGAGGATATCGTTGGCGGTTGTCATCCAGAAGTTGAAATACTCTGCGCTCTCGGAGCAGATGACGTTCTCCCCAGACAAAAAGACAAGACGATTGCGATGAAAAGCAATGTCGCTGATGGGATAACCGACAAAGGAGGGCAGTGGGTTGCTGTCCTCATCTCCTGCCTTACGGTCTTCCCACACGCATCGCTGAAAGACAAAGCTGCCATCGCTCTGGCGCACAAGTTCATGGGGCATGGTGGCAGGGTCAAAGCCGAGGGGGATGTCGGGTTTTGCACATTCTTTCCAAATTTTTTCTTCTTCACTATAGGTGACGTAGTAGCTCCCTGCTCCGTTGCTGTTCGGGTCGCCCGCGATGCTGAGGGTGTAGCCGTCGGGGGCGGTGGCGGGAAGGAGGCTGAATTTCTGGGCTTTGCGGACAAAGCCAAACATTGCCTGATTGTTGAAGCCGTCGGTGGTGGCGATGTCCGCTGCGCCGCGTATACGCAGCCATGAGCTGCCGACATCGACGGTGTAGCCTTTGGCGCGGATTTGCTCGGCGAGTTTCCCTGCGATGAAGTCTACGTCGATCTGCTTGGTATGGCTTTTATCTGAGCCGTCGGGGGTCTCATGACGCGCGACTTCTCTGCCGTCTACGGTGATGGTGTAGGTGCGCCCATACTGTCCCTGTTTGATGTTGACGAGTGCGCCCTGTCCCGTAAAACTGTGCGGAGTTTTGTCACTCCCCATTCGTATGGGGATGGTGCGGTTGGTGATGAAGGTGTGGTCGGCAACGGTGATGATACGCAGTGTGTCCTGCGGGGTGTCGGTGTGAAGATAGTTTTTGTCTTCGCGGTAGACGACGGGGTGGATGTTACCGTCGGTGTCAACGATAGTGATTTCATTCCGATAGAAGTGAATGAAGTATTTGGTAACCTCGTCCCGATCAACAAAATGGAGAAGTGGGGCATCATGGTCGGTGAGTGCGGGACTGAGGGAGCGAAGAAATACGCTCGGAGGGCGACGCACAAGTCCTGTTGCCTCGGTAGAAAGTCCGTTCTCCTGTGCGGCGAGCTGTTCTGGAAGCCTGAGGATGGGGGCTTGCTGACTGATGCCCGAAACGAGGTTCTTGATGTTTTGGGATATGAGCATTAGCTTCTCTCCAATACGGGTGGAACGGCGGCGACTTGCAGCATATTGAGCGGCTTCATCTCCATGTCATACTGTACGATGTCCTGATGGGCGAGGGTGAGTGCCATCTGCAAATCCTCGGAGATGGAGGCATCACCAAAGTAGCGGGCTTGGAAGTCCACGGCTGCCTTTGCGGTGACGTAGGTTTTGAATGCATCTGGGAGGTCTTCGTAGTCGATGCCCTCTATAATCTCTACGGTGATGGGTTTGTCATATTCGTAGCTGCCGCGTGTCATGTCATAGAGCCATTCCCCACGCTTGACGTAGGTGCTCCCGTCAGTGCTGTGTAAGGAAATGATGGTTCTGTCCCAAGGGATACGATGGTTGTCCATGCGGGGGCTGAGGGTGCGGGTGACTTTGTTGAAGTCCCACCCTTTGCGCTGGATATCACGATTGGTGCTTGCAAGGATGCGCCTTGCGTTGACAACATCAATATCCATGTCCCCCTCTAAGGTGGTTACGGGGGCACTGCCAATGGCAGAGAGGATATGGTTGACTGCATCCAGTTCTGTCTGTGTAACAAGCATAGTTCTCCTTTACAAAATGAAAAAGACAAAAAGGAAGGGGAAAAGAATCCCCTCCCCTCTTGTCAAATGAAGGATTGTGTCTTACTTCTTCTTGACGATGCCGAGGAAGGCACTCTCGGGGCGAAGGCCACCCATACCGACTGCCATCTTGGCGATGATCTGGTCTGCCTGATACTCAGGGCGGCGTGCCTGTTCCATGGAGAGGTCACGGAGCTTGAGGACACCCGCTGCGGTCTTGTGGCAGATGATGATGGGGCTCTTGTCTGCGTACGCCGCAGGGAATACGTGTCCGTCGCCCTGAATGACGTTCGCGTTGTCGTCGCCGCCGCGCGTGATGTGCGGGCACTCGATGACATCAAAGCCTGCAAGGCGAATGACGTTGCCCTCAAGAATAGAGCCACCCGCGCCGTAGTCACGGTTGAGGTACTCAAGTGCGGATGCAAGCGCAGAGTGGAACTCAGGCGTGAGGTAGGCGTAGCGGTCTCCTGCGGGGACGTAGTTGTTTGCCATCTTTGCCTTTGCCTCCAAGAGGATGTCGTAGATGGCGTTGCCTGTGTCGCGGTTGATGCCCGCGCCGCCTGTGATGGTGCGTTCGATGACGCCGCCCTTGCCGTTGCCCGCAACATTCTCGGTGGGGTTCAGTGCCTCCTTGGCGCACTCAGCGAGGACGGATGCGTCATAGGACAGTGCGAGGGCGTTACCCAGCTCTGCGGAATACGGGCTGCGGAAGTCGTAGTGGGCGATGAATTCGTCGAGGTCGAAGATGAGTGTGTCTGCCGTGAGAAGCCCGTCGAGGTGGATGACGCGCTCGGACTGCTGGATGTTCTCGCGCTTGTCGTCAAGGCTCTCACCTGCCTTGAGGTAGTGCGCTTTGGTACGACCGAAGACGGGGAACTGTGCGCTCTTGCCATTGGCGATGCTGCGCTCAAGGACGTGTCCGTGGGTGACGGAGGACTGCTGGAATGCGGTGAGGACTTCGCCCGCGAATACCTTGAGTGCAAGGGCGAGCTTGTCGGCGTCGGTCGTTGCAACGCCATTCTTTGCCATAGGGTTTGCGATCTTTACATTTGCCATGTGGTTTTCTCCTTAAAATAGACAAAAAAAAAATAAGCCTTAGAACAGGCTGCTGTACTGAATCTTACGGTAGACTTCCTGCGTGAAGGCAGGGTCGGTCTGGTAACGGGGGTCTGACATATCTTTTGTCATCTCGTCGGTGGTCTGGTAGCCTGTGGGCGTTCCTGCCCCCTGCGCTCCTGCCATGACACTCGGGTTCGATGTGCCGTAGGCGGCGGTCATCTGTGCCTGGATTCCTGCAAGTGCGAGCTGAATCTGGGCGATGTTGCCTGTCTGGATGGCGGCGTTGAATCCGTCGATGACGTTCTGGGGCTGACTGCCGATGAACTGGATGAGCCGTGCGTAATTCTCCTCCCCGCCCGCGAGGTTCTTGACCTCCTGCACGTAACGGTCGGCGAGTGCGTCAAGTCCTGCGAGGTAGGCATCCACCATAGGCTTGGGATAACCCGCCTTTTCCAGTGCCTTGAGGCTGTCTTCGCTGAGTGCTCCGCTCTTGTCATACTCAGCGGCGAGCGCGTCAAAGTCGATGCCGCTCTTGGAGAGCGCGGTCTTGACTTCCTGCTCTGCGCCCTGCTGCTTCTGAAAGTCTTGCTCAAGGGTCTCCTGTGGCTTCGCCTCGGGAGTGGGGGTGTCCTCAGGCTGCGTGGGCGGCTTCGCCTCGGGGGTGAGGGGTACCTCGGGGGTCGTGGTATCGACGATGACGCCTGTGTCCGTCTGGGTGACGGTGGCGTTTGTCATGTTGGGTGCGGGCGGCTGTCCGCTCTGCGGGTTCTGATTGGTCTGCTGCGGCTGTGTGTCTGCCATAGGGTCTCCTTTCTTACTGTGCGCCCTGCATCATCTGCGGGGCGACCTGCTGTGCCATCTGCATCTGCGCCATCTGCATCTGTTCCTCCTCAATCTCCTGCGGGGTCTTGACGACGGAAGATGCATCAATTCCGAGTGCGGTTGCAATCTGGGAGAGGATTTCGGTCTGCTTGACAGCGGTCTGGAATGCCTCGGGGAATACCTGTGCGTAGCGGATGAAGGTGTCGAGCTTCGCCAGGTCATGTCCTCTGCCCAATGCCTCAATGCCTGTGGTAATGGTAGGCTCTACGCCCTGTGCGCCTTGCGGCAGGGGTGGGATCGCCCCCATGCCTGTCATCTGGTTCATGAAGCGACGGACAAGGGGAAGTTGAAGTTCCTGTGCAAGGATGCTGTAGATGTTGCCGACGGTGTCCTCAAGCTCTCGGGCAACGTAGCGTATCTCCTCGGCGGTGACGCGCTCTGCGTTGCGCTGTACGGCACTGTTGAGAAGGAAGGCGTACGAGAGGCGTGCTTCGATGTTGCTGATGGCGGTGGTGGTGATCTGTAGGTCGTTTGTCTTGTTGATTTGAAGGGGTTGTATGTCATCCAAGCGTCCGCGCACAAATTCGCCTGGCTGTGCTTTTTGTAACTCACTGGGGCGTGTCATGGAGTTCGGCGCGACGATGAAGATGATGTTGCTTGCAATCGCCGCAACTTCGGTGACGGCTTTGCTAAGTGCCTCAAGGGATTTCAGATCGCCGATGTACTCATCGACAAAGCTGCGCCCGTAGGCTTCGCCATCCATTTTGCGGAGGCGCAGGGGAATCCAAGGGCTTGCGTCTTTCGGATAGCTCTGCTCACTGCCCGCGATGATGTTACCCTCGATCTCCTGATAGGAGAGGTATGTGTCTCCCTCAAGGTATGTGTGGGTGTAGACATCATACTCTTTGTGAGGCTCGATGCTGTCGCCCTCGATGCAGTTCTGTGCCTCGGGTGGCATCGCACCGTAGGCAAGGCTCTCCTTGGTGACAATCTCAATCGTGTTGCCAATTCCATCACGCGATAAGACGTAATGGTTGAGACGGTAGAGTTTCATGCCTCCTTCCTTCGGTGGTAGAAACAAGAGGACGTTGCCCGCAAGGATGAGCTGGGTCATGGCTTCGTTCATGGTGACGCGCATCTGGTGGCTCTCCATGTAGTTGGTGATTTGCCGCTCGATCTTGCTGAGGTCTGCCTCCCATTCCTGTGTCACACTCGGGTCATCGCCCATCGCCGCGCGTACTTCGTCCCCCAAAGACAAACGGAAGAAGGGGGCGTTCGGTGGGAAGAGGGCGAGCATGAGCTTGCTGGTGAGGTTGTTGACGCCGCGTGCACCGATGCTCTGATACGGGGTGGCATACTTGGTACTGCTGGTGTCGCTGTCCTTCGGGAACGCCATCGGAATGGTGAGTTCGGCGCATTTCTCGGCGCGGTCGGTGTAGGGCTTTCGTGCGGATTCGAGCTTGGCGTAAAGCTGCCTTGCTGTGGTGCGCTGCCCGCTGTCTGCTGCGCTCAAAGGTTCAGTCCTGTGCTGCCACCGATGCTCTGCGACTGCGGCTGTGCCATGAGGGCACTCTTGCCGCGCCGCTTCTTCCGTGCGCCACTCTGCTCTTCATTGCTGCGCTGTGCGGAATCGGTGGCAGGGGCTGCGGGGGCTGCGGGAGTGGGAGCCGGCTGAATGATGGTACTGCCCCCTCCACCTCCAAAGATGCTGCGGAATACGCGTTTTACTGCTCCCATTTAGTTTCCTCCTGTTTTGTAGATGGATTCGGTCGGGACGAGAAGGCTCTCGATGCCCCGCCGCTTTTTGTTGTCTGTGCCTCCCATCCGTGGGGCTTCGGGTGTCTCGCTCGCGGTGGACGCAACAAGGTCACGCCCTGTGATTGTGGGCTGCTGCACGCTTGCCTGTGGGATGGAGGGGCTGAAAATGGTCTTGATGAATCTACCCACGAATCCCATCACGTTCCTCCTGCCTGATATGGATTTCCTCAAGGGTTTCGATGATGGCATTCGCACCAATCATTGCCCCGAGGGCACGGTCGGCGTTCTCAGATGCGTTGTGGCGGTGCATGAGGTTCTGTAAGCTGAAACGCTCCCTGAGGTAGGCACAAAGTTCCTTGGAGACATACGGGATGTCCTGTTCACTGTTATCCTTCATTTGATAACCTCCTTTACATAGGTGGAACACTCCTGTCGGAAGCCACATTTCTTGTAGCCATTGCCGATCAGGTTGTTGTCCACTTGAAACATATTTCCTGCGACGATGAGGGATGCATCATATTCCTTTGCAAGGCGTTCGAGTTCGGCGGCGGCGTGTCGCTGGAAGCCGTGGGTGCCCTCTGTGGCAAGGACAAAGACTTCGCTGCACACGCGATGAGGTGTCCACCAAACGTAGCCGATGTCAAAGGCGAGGATGCCGCAGAATCTGTCTCCCTCGTAGAATTTGACGACCTGACCGCGTGCACTCATGTTGCCGAGGCAGGTGAGGGTATGCTCAATGTCCCCGTAACGCTCCATGAGCCATGAGATCGTTTTGTGCGTTTTCCATACAAGAAGTGTCTGATGCAGGATGCGACGCTCGGCGCGTGTCAGGGCTGTGCGTCTGGTGTCCATAGACGTACCTCCCTCCGCTTGAAGTCGTAGTCGCTTGCCCGCAGGATGCGTGCGACGCGTGCCTGAGTGAGTGCATCTGCCTCGGTGAGGTGCTGCTTCTCAAAGGCACGGACAACGGCTGCCCATGAGCAGTCCTCATCCAGAATGCGGGTGGCATTCACTGCGCCGATCTTGGGACATCCGCTATAACCGTCAGTGGGGTCGCCTGTGAGGGTCTGCATGAGGAAGTTGTGGTCGGCATCCTCGGTGCTGAGTTCGGCGTAGGTGTCACGCAGAAAGTCATACTGTCTGCCGGGGAGGGTTTTCATGTCTTTGTCGCCTGAGATGATGAGGCAGTTATCCCGATTCTTCTCCATGGTGGCAAGGATGCCGATGCAGTCGTCGGCTTCGAGGGAGGGACGAATGTATACGTCTCCCTCCTGCTTCATCCAATCGCAGAGTTTCCAGTAGCAAAGTGGCTTCTGTCCCTTGCGATGCGCCTTGTAGGTGGGCAGGACGCGGCGGCGAAAGTTGTCCTCGGGGTCAGACAAACACAGGAGGATGTCATAGTCCCCGTTGTAGCGATGCCAGCTGAGTGCTCTGTCGATGGCAGTATGGAGGCGGTCGGTGAAGTGTGCCTTGACCTCCTCGAAGTCAGCGAAGTAGCTGCTGATGCCACTCTCCCACTCTGCCTCATGGGTGGCACTGCTGCACGCGATGAAGGCGAACATATCTGCGTCGATCAGGAGTTTCAGCCGCATAGGATCACCACGAGGACACCGCAGAGGAAGTAGCCGAATACGAACAGGGTGGCGTCATTCGGTCGGATGGGCATGATTGTCCTCCTTTTCGTCATCGTTGAAGGTGATGCCGTAGGTCGGGATGGTGGCAAGGACGGTATTACAGTGATCGCAGTAAACTTTATAGGCTTCTTCGGTGGGATTGTGGGCGATGGTGAGATCAGTTCTCTCACATTTTGCACAGTGGACAATCAATTTTGCTTTCATTCTGCATGTTCCTTTCTGATATACAGTCCGCATCTGCACGCTTTCATTTCGCGCATGTAGCGGCACGGGCAGATGGTTGCCTCGGTATGATTCGGAAGGCACGGGCAGTAGGGTGCGCCGAACTTCACTTCGTTCATACCGAGCTTTTCGAGGGTTGAAATGACATGGTATGTCTTGGGATTGACCTGCATACCATACTGGGCGGCGTTCTTCTCAGGCTCATAGGTGCTGTTATAGTTGGGTGTATCCATCCTAAAATGCGCAGCTCCTTTCTTTGCAGGTGGCGCAGGGCTTCCCGACGCGCTCAAAGACTTCGGGACAGAGAACGCACAGGCGGCTGTGGATGCTCTCTGCAAGCTCCCGATGTTCTCGTGTTGCCCGTTTGCACAGACGTTTGGGAAGATACTCATACCATGCGCGGAAGTTGCCTGTGACGACGAGGCGGTACTTTATTCCCTTGGGCAGCATGTAGGCGAGTTCTTCCTTGCGGTAACCCTCGTCGGCGAGTGTGTGGTAGAGGCGCAGGGTCTCTTTGTTCTGGCGGTCTGCCATGAGGATGCCTGTCTCATGAAGGTCAGACAAAAGTGTCCCCCTGCTGCTCTGGACGGTAAACGACAAATGTCTGTGTCGTGTGAGCTGCAAGAGGACGGTGAGACTGCACTCTACGGAGAAGCTGGCATAGGCGTGCTCAAGGACGGAGAGATGTCCCGCCTCGATGATGTGTTTGATGGTGGCATCAGTGACTTCCTTTTGGTAGCACTGCGATGCGGCGGTCTTGAGGAGGGTCATAGGGTTAGGGGTGTGGGAGATGAGGTGGACGTTAGGCATAGCGTCTGCCCTCCTTACGCTGGGGCTGCTTCTGCTTGAGGTCTACGCTGCATCCGCACGCGCAGGTAACGCCCCGCACGGCTGCGCCGTAGAGACGCAGGAGGGTCTTGCCGCACTGCGGGCATTTGAGGTCTTTCTTAATCATGGTGCTTTCTTCCTTTCGTCAATGGCAGTCTGCCCAGTTCTTTCCAATCTTGCCTTCGGTGTCGAGCTGCATCCGAAAGCCGAAATACTCCTGTGTCTCACGCATGGCGGCTTGTGCCGTGTCTAAGACGAGCTGTGCGATCTCGGGGGTGCGACACGCGCACTGAAATTCATCATGAATCCATGCCATGAAGGCAAAGTCCCCATCCCAACCATGCTTTAGTCCCTGCTCAATGAGGTGTTGCTCGGTTAGGACAATCCACTTCTTACAAATCAAAGCACCTGCTGACTGCAATAGTAGATTAAGAGCAGAATGAGGGCTACGAACGTGCAATAGCCGTCCATCGAGACCTCGAAGGTAATGTCTTTTCCAACGTACAATCCGACCTTTATCCGTTTCGACAAGAGCGTTTTGCACGGCGTCGCGCAGGTTCTTGATGGCGGGGGTCGCCTTGAGGAATTTACGTTTGATGGCTTTTCCATCTGTGGCATCTCCTTTGATGATGTGTCCAATCTTGGCGTCTCCTGCACCATACAAAAATGCGTAGATGAAGGTCTTCGCCTGATTGCGTTCGGGCAGTCCCGCCGCCTGTTGGTTCATGGTGTGGATGTCACCGTTGAGGATGGTATGGGCGTACTGCCCGCCGTCATAAGGTGACATATAGTGTGCAAGGCATCTGAGTTCCAGTCCGCACGCATCGACGCCGACCTGTGTCCATCCATCCGCATGAAAGAGTGCCCTGCATTCCCGCCCATAAGGGCTGCCGACGGCGGGGACTTGGGCGATGTTGGGGCTGGCGTGGGCGGCTCTGCCACTGACGGTGCCATTGGTAATGACGTGTCCATGGATGCGCCCATCCTCCCCTACCATGTCAAGCCACGCGTTCTTGCCGTCGGCGAGCTGTCCGAGACGTTTGCCGATGAGAAGGCTCTCCTCCATGATGGCGGCGAGGCTTCGGACGCCCTCGGGGGCTGTGTCATCATCCTTGATGAAGCGGAAGGTCTCGTCGTCGATCTTCAATCGGTACTGCATGAAGTCATCACAGTCCTCGGGGGTGTCGTAGAGGTCGGGGTTATCGGGGTGGTACTGGTGCATCTGCCGAAAGACATACTCGATCTGCTGTCGGCTGTTCGGGTTGAAGTCTTTGTACCGCTGGATGGGGACGCCCTTGACGTAGCCAAGTCTCTTGTTGTCCCGCTTCGGGATGAATACTTTGTCGGGAAGCGGGGGGACGGCTGCGGTGAGCTGTGCGGAAAGGACTGCGCTGCGCTCTCTGAGTGTGCGCTCCAATCGCTCTGCGCCCTCTCTGTCAAAGGGAAAGCCGTTGCGCTCCTGCTGTGCCATAAGCCATGCGGCTTCATGCTCTAAGCGGATGGCACGTTCGCTGTATGCTGCCCGCATAAGACGCTCCATGAGTTTCACGGTGACAACAACGTCTTGGATGCAGTAGTCAAGCATGGCGGGGGTGTAGCTGTCCCATGCGTTCTCCTGCGCTCCATAGTCACCCTTGTATTCGCCGAGGCGGTAACCCCATGCTCTGAGGCTGTGGGATTTGTAGAGTTTTGAGGGGAGCTGTCCGCTGCGCATAAGCCCGAGGTCGGTGGTCTCCAAGTTGGAATATATGAGGCGCGAGAGGATGAGTGTGTCCAATACCTGCTCGCGCTGCTCGCGGGAGACAATAAAGTTAGGGTAGAGTTTACGGAGCGCAGGGATGTCAAAGGCGATGATGTTGTGTCCTGCGATGGTTTCGCCCTGCGCGAGTGCGTCGATGAGGAGACGGACGCCGTTCTGTACGGTGGATGGGTCAAAGCCAATGGTCTTGCCTGTGGCGGTGTCGTGGACTGCCATGCAGTGAAGCTGGGTTGTGTCCTCTAAAAGACCATTCGTCTCGATGTCGAAGATGAGCATACGCGCTCACGCTTTCACGCCGCAGTATTTGTTGACGAAATAGACCTGCCCCTTGCCTGTGACGCGGGTGGTGGTCTGGATGAGGGTTTCGCCTTTCGGCGTGCTGATGGTGCGTTTCTGGATGACAAACAAGCCCATGTTCGCTGCCCGCTGGGTTGGGGTGTTGTGGTCTGCGCTCTCGCTGCGAATGAGGTAGCCGTCGGCGCGGAGGGTCTGGAACAATCGCTTTTCCCCTGTGTCGTAGCCGTTCTGTTTCAGAATCTTGGCGAGTTCACGGATGAGGATGGTGCCTTCGCTGTCCGCGACGGATTCGGCGAAGCGGACTTTGGGTGCGTCGAGCGCAATCCGTTCGGTGGCGGCAGTGAGCTGTGCGCGTGCGTCGGCAAGCATTTGGTTGGAGTAGACGAGGGCGCGGGCGACGACTTTCTCGGGGGTGTTCCAGTCTTCCTCAAGCTGAATGAAGTAGCGGCGTACTTCCTTCCCCTTGTCCGTGCGCTGCAACATGGCGATTTCTTTTGCCATGGAGAGGGTCATGAGGTGGTCTACCTGTGGGCGACCCGCGCCCTCCGAGATTTTGCTCAAAATTGAGCGAAATTCTTTTCCCTCCGTAAAGCCATATTCACACATACGCGGAAACCAGTCTTTATAATGTGACCGAACTTCCAGTGCCATGTGGAGCTGCCGTCCGCTGATGCGGATTTCGCCTGTGCCTTCCTCGGTGATGGGGGTGATGAGCATGTTTGTCATGATTCATTTTCCTTTCTTAGCTGTAGTAGCGGCGTGCGGCTTCTTTCTGCCGCGCGTCGGAAAAGCTGCTGATGCGGCGCAGGTAGCCGATGATGCGTGTGCCGTAGTCGATGTCCTTACTGCCGCAATGTTTGCAATCCTGCCGCGTCTCGGGGTCGATGTTGCCGCAGGTGTTGCAGATGGTGCATCGGGTGTTGGTTGTCCAGTAGGGTACGCCGTTCTTTCTGCACAGCTCAAAGATTTTCTTCGCCTGTGTAAAGGTGAGGAGTTGCTCAAGGTTGAGGTGTAGCGCACTGCCGCCGTCAAGGTGCTCGGTGATGTCCTTGCCATACATCTCGATTTTGTCAAGGATGGTAAGGTCATCGTCCTCGACGCGGTAGAAGTAGGAGTTGTAGCAGTCACGCTGTGCGGGGTAGCCCGCTTCCCTATCCCACTTGGCGTTTTTGACGCCGAGGTTTTCGGCGGGGACAAATTCGGTGTTGAAGCGGTAGCCATACTTCTGCAAGGCTTTCTTGTTCTCTGCCTTAAATAAGGCGAGCGTCTCAGCAAGGAATTTCTTGTAGTCATCGTTGTTGTCGATGGTGTAGCCGCAGTATTCTGCTGCCTCAACGACGCCGTTCAGTCCGATGGTGAGGAACTGCTTGGAGATGTCCATGAAGCCCGCTGTGTAGGCAGGGAGCAGTCCTGCGGCGATGTAGTCCTCATAAAGCATACGATGTGCGATGAGGTATTTGTGTGCACGGTGAATCAATGCACGCAGCTCACAACGTGCTCTGTCCTCTTGATGAAAGCGGTGCATATTGATGGTGATAACCTGTGCACTGCCTGTGACAACGCCGCCCGCGCCGAGGGTGTAGCTGAAGGTGTTGTCGGCAAGTTCGTTGCGGAGACGGCAGCAGGACGCAAGGCTGTCTACGCTGTCAGACATATAGACAAAGAAGCTGTGTCCTTTCTCCATCTGTCCTGCACAGTAGTCGCGGAAACGCTCATCGGCGAAGCCGTCCTTTGTCGTGAGGAGGCTGGCGGTGAGGACGGGGAAGGTCAAGAGTTCCTTGTGACGCTCCCTCCGAAACCACTCCATGAAGAAGATTTGCAGTTCACGGGTGGACTGCATATCGACCTGTGTACCGTCGGGGTAGTAGAAGCCGCCGAACATTTCCTTCATGTAGGGACGGTCAAGGACGCTGATATTCCAGAACACACTTTGATCGCCCCGTGCGCTGGCGGGCTGGTTGAGGGCGTAGACGACGCCCTGTAGTTCCTGTGCGACTTCCCTCGTATGTGTCTTGAGGTAATCTTTGCCGTAGGTCTTGCGGGCAAAGTAGTCGAACATATGCAGGAACTCGACGGTGGCGACTGCGCCCGCGAAGTTGCTGGCGATCTGGTAGATGAGGTTGACGAAGCTGCCACAAAAACTTTGGAGGTTCTTGGGTGCACCCGAGACGCCGCCGACGCTCTTTGTCCCCTCCAAGAGGAAGGGATAGAGGCTGATGGAGGCGCAGTAGGGTTTGAGGCTGGTCTCATCGTGGATGTAGATGAGGTGGTTTTTGAGGTCGTTGATGTAGCTGTTTGCCACAGCATCACCGAAGCGTTCACGCAGTTTCTCACAGACCATGCGGCGGTTGAGTTCGATGGTGTAGGGCTTATAAAGCTCTGCCTCAAGGGTGGCAAGGGTCTTGTGCGTGACGTTGGCGTTGCTGTCTACCTCGCTGCCACTGGCGGGGTTCTGTGCCTCAATGTAGTGGTGGATGAAGCCGAGGCGGTCACGTATCTGTTCGGGGGTTAGGTTCATGGAACTCCTTTCTGGAATAGGTGGGTGAGGTTGTGGAAGATGGTGTCTGTCTGTATGTATGAGCCGCTGCGGTCAAAGACAAAACGGGCTTCCAATTCGTAGAAGCGTTGGTTGGTACGGGGGCTGTCCAGTCCCCCCAGTTCTTCCTGATATGAGCCTGTTTTGAGCCAATGGAGGCTGCCGCGCCGTGCGATTTCTTTGTCGCGCTCCTCATCATCCCGCCCTGAGTACAGTCCGAGGGGGAGGATGCTGCCAAGTGTCTGGCAGATAGTGATGAGGTCGTCGTCGCTGATGCCGTTGGTTGTGCCGCCCATGAGGACGATGGCGTCTGCACCTGTCTTGGTTGCGCGTTCTGTCATGTGTGCTACACCTGCAAGATCAGGGGGTGAGATGACGGTATCCGAGAGGTAAGGGCTGTGGCAGTTCGGACAGTGTTTTGAGCAGTTTCCAAGCTCGATGAAGTAGGCGATGTGGTCGGGAATCTCGGTGAGGGTGATGCCTGTGCTGACAACAGGGACTAGAATGGGCATTCGTCCTCTTCTCCTTTCTGTGTGTCTTTCGGTGTGTCGAGAGGGTCGATGGGTTCGAGGCGATTGGTCTTTTTGTTGAATCGTACTTTGTCGGCAAGCCCTGTGTCTCCTGTGAAGCGACATTTTAGGACACGCAAACGCAGCACGTTGCGCTCGTCCTCGTCCTCTGTCTGCTGGTTGCGCTCGATGGCGAGGATGGTGTCGGGGAGCTGTTTGAGGCTGCCGCTGCCTCTGAGGTCGTCCATGCTGATTGTCCCGCCCTGCTCGAAGGGGCAGCTCTTGTTGTCTGTTTTCCGCAGGTGGGAGACAACAAGGATTCCTGCGCGTGTCTCCTCAACGAGGCTGCGGAGGCTTGTCATGAGGCGGTCGATGGTGCTACGCTCGTCCCGTGCGGCGTCATCCATAGCGGTGACTGCAATGGTGATGTGATCTAAGACAACAAAGTCGCAGCCGCCTGTGACGATCATGTAGCGTATCTTGTCGAGCAGGTTATCACTCTCGATGCTGCCGAAGTGGTCGTAAAGGAGGATGCCGCCGTCCGCAAATACCTCGCCGTAGTGTTGTCGCACTTCTTCTTTGACTTTTTCGCTCCACATGAGATGCAGGGGCTTGCTGAGGTGAATGCTCATAAGGTCGCGCAGGGTTTTCTTTGGGGCTTCCTCAAGCATTATCATGCCGACGCGCAGCCCGTGTGTCATATGCAGGTCGTAGGCAAGCTCCCGCGCTGTGGTGGATTTACCGATGCCGCTGCCCGCTGTGAGTAAGATCATCTCTCCTTTGCGGATGCCGCGTGTCATGCGGGTGAGCTGCTCTGCCCACGGGAATTCATAGCCCTCGGTGTCTCCGTCGTCTGAGAGAAGGATGTCCAGCATATCTTTGCCGTTATGGATGCCGTCAGGTCGGTATTCCTCGGCGTTCCAGATGGCAGAGATGATGTAGTCTGGCTTGCCCGCCAAGAGACATTCGTTGGGGTCTTTGAGCGGGAGGTGGGCAATCTTGAGGCGTCCTGGCGGGAGGATGCCGCTGAGTTTGCGGACGGCTTTCTGTCCTGCTTCGTCTTCGTCGAACATAACGATGACTTCCTCGAAGCCAAGAAGCCAATCCAGATTTTCTCGGAAGATTTTGTCTGCGCTCTGGCAGCCGAATGGGATGGAGACAACAGGGTATTTGTTGTCCTGCACCTGTGATACGGTGAGGCAGTCGATCTCACCCTCGGTGACGCAGAGCTTACGCCCGCTGTGGTAGAGATGCTGTCCGTAGAAGCGGTGCTGTTTTTTCCCTAAGACACAAAAGTTTTTGTCTTTGTCGCGTGTCTTCTGGAAGATGGCGCGTCCCTCGTCGTCGTAGTAGGTGGCGACCTGTAAGGGGTTTCCATCATTGTCTCTGGTGTATGTGTACTGGTATTTGCGGCAGGTGTCTTCGCGGATGCCGCGTGCCCGTAGTGCACGGTACTCCATGTCCCCAATGGGGATGAGGTGTTTGCTCACTGCATTCGTCCTTTCTCTTGTTGTACGCGGCGTCCATTTCGCACAGACAAAGCAGTAGCTATGGTCGCTGTACTCTGTCATTCCGTCACTGCTGCCGCAGTCGGGGCATGGGAGATGGGCGCGGATGATGTCGCTCATACTGCCTCCTAGTAAATAGGCGTAAGGTTGTGTTCCCGTGCGATGGTGTCGATGGCGCACGAGACGATCATGTAGCGTATTTTGTCCAGAAGGTTGTGTTCCCGTGCGATGGTGTTAATGGCGGCGCGTTGGAGGGCTGTGGGATGCCCCTCGGGTGCGCCCATGAGGAGGATGCAGATTTTGTCCTGCCAGCCCTCGATGGAGGGGTCAGCGTGCTGGGTAATGGGCAGTCCTGCCTCTGCCCTACCGTCGGGATGGATGATGTAGTGGTAGCCGATGCTGAACCATCCTTGGCGCATGACTAACTTTTCGTATTCGTCGAGCGGGATGTCTGCCATGTTGTAGTTGATCGCTATTCCTGTGGTTGCATCCCGCTCCTTGAAGGTGAGGTTCTGTGGGTTCATGTTTAGCTCTCTTTCTTTTTGGGCTTCTCCTTCAAGCCCTGTGTGTCTTTCTTCGGTTCACGGAACCATGCGGCGGGGATGAGTTTCGCTGCATAGAGGAAGCCATGCTTTTTGCACCAGTCTGCATAGGTGGTCTTGCTGCCCTTGTAGAGTTTGTGGGAGGGGCTGCTAAAGACGAACCGTATGTCAAGGTGCGGGTATTGCTCCCTAATCAGCAGGTGTTTCTGGCGGTCGGCGGTGTCGAAGATGCCCTTTGCCTCGATGATGATGCCGTTGGCGAGAATGAAGTCGGGGGTGTATGTGTGGGTGCTCGCGGGGACGGTGTAGGTAAGCGTGTGCCGCTCATAGACCTCTTTGTCTTCAATGGTTTTGATCTGGCGTGCAATGCTGTCCTCTAGTCCCGAGCGATGTCCCCTGCTCGGCGTATAGCTGTATTTGCCCCCTCTGAGGTGTCTCAGAAGTCCTCCTCCTCGGCAGCAGGTGCGTCGTCAAACGGCGTAGGAGCAGTGTGCGTGTAGCCCTCACACGCCTCAAAGCCAAGGGAGGCTGCCGAGACGCTGCCCGCTTCCTTGAGTTCAATAATCTGTACGCCTGTGAGGCGCAGCGACACGCCGTAGTTCTTGTCGTTCATGTAGAACGGGACAAGTTCGTAGGCGATGCGCCCGCGTGTGCCGCTGCCGATGCTCTCGATGTCTGCGCTGATTTCTTTGCCCGCTGCGTCGAAGATGGGGACACGGCGTTCCCATGCGCCGTTCTTGGTCTGGATGACGCGCTGCATTTTGAATTTGAAGTAGTCTTCGCCCTTGTACGAGGTGACGCCGTTCGCGTAGTCGTACTTGTACTTGTGCTTCTTCCCCTCTTCGCTCTCAGCGAATTTCTGCCATTCTTCGTCGATGGCGATGCTGAGGGCGTGACGGTCGGCATCGGTTTCGGGGAGGAAGGAGACGGCGAACTTGCCTGTGTCCTTGCCCTCGAATTTCTCGGTCTCGGTGAGGTGCGGGAACATGAATGTCCCGACGGCGGTTGTGCCTTTGCGGTAGGTTGACTTTGCCATGATGTGTTTTTCCTTTCTGGGTGTGGATGGGTGAGTAGGTGTTTTCCCCTTCTTCTTGTGTGCCACCTGTGGAAAGCCTTGCGGCTGTAGGGCTGCGGTGTTTTTGGAAAATCTGTTATCCACAGTTTCCACAATCAGCGAACATTTGGTTAGATTTTCAATTCCTCGCCCTGTGCGGTCTGGTGAAGCCACAAGGCATACTGCAAGATTTTCGCAGTTTCTTTGACCTCTTTGTCTTTCTTGCCGAGACGGCTGGTGTACTTGATGATGTTGCCACGCAGGAAGCCCATGAATGCCTCCTTGCTCATCTGTGCCCGCATGAGCTGGATGGGCTGTACTGCGCCCTGATAGTGTACGTCAAATGCTGCCATGGATGGTACCTCCTGTGCTGCCCGACGGTGCTGCGCCTCGCTCGGTCATGGTGAGGATGTCAACTTCCTGAAATGTAACGTCGATGTTCTTCTCAATCATGATCTGGGCAATACGTGAACCAACAGGAACGCGGACGGTCTCGCTCCCAAGGTTCTCAACGATGAGGTTCAGCTCACCGCGATAGTCGCTGTCGATGATGCCTGTCTGGTTGGCAAGGCGCAGCTTTGTGGTGAGTCCCGTGCTGCTGCGCAGGAATACCTTCATGTGGTAGCCCTCAGGTATCTCGAAGGCAAGACCTGTGTGGATGAGGTGTGCCCGCTCTCCTGCGCTGTGCGGCGGGATGTCGGCGGTCTCAGATGTGTAGACATCAAAACAGGCTGCGCCGTCGGTCTTCTTCTCAGGCAGTCGGACGCCCGCATGGAAGCGGTTGACTTTGACGGTGATGGGTTGTGGCTGGTTGATTGTCATGGGGGCTGTCTCCTTTCGTGATAAGACAAAAAAAAATAGACGGGGCGGTTTCCCCTTCTTCTTGTGTGCCACCTGCGGAAAGCCTTGCGGCTGTAAGGCTACAGGGTTTGGGCATAAATGCCCTAGGAAGACAAACAAAAAGCCCTATCGGAGGGCTTTTCTGAAAAGACATACAAGATATATATATATAATACTTATATCTTTTCTTTCTAGGAGTGTAGTAGTGTAGTGTCTATAGGTAACTGTGTGGATGCTTAGAGTTACTTGAAGATGTTTTTATCTTCTTCTTGTGTACCACCTTGGAGAAAGATTAAAAAGAGCAAGGAGGTGGTTGTCTCCATGCTCTTTTTCTATTGTTTTTCTGTACTAAGCGAAACAATAATTTGACTTCTTGACTTCTTCCAAATCTAGTTTCCCAAAACTCGGAAGATTAGGAATTTTATCCATATCTTCGTCCGCGATGAGATACGAGACTTGATGCAGGAAGGTGTCAAGGTGGTTCTGGTCTTTGTAAAGGTTCACAAACTCCTCTCTAATTGTCTTAAAAAGTTGTCCTGCGTGCGCTGCATCAGTGCCGAAGCTGTCATGAATCATCATGAAGTTTCGGTTGCCCTTTGCAAATTCGCTGTTGACAACGCGCTGCAAGTGTGCTGCATCCATCGAATGAATAAAGTTCGGTGAGATGCCCTGTGCCTGTTTCCGTGTGTCGACTTCTCCCTCCTTCTCTGTCTGTGTGTAGAAGCGTACGCGGGCTTTGTTGAAACGCAGTTGCACGACTTCCTGTTCCATCATCATGTAGTTTTGCTGGACGGGCAGTCCGTTCGGGGTTGTCCATGTAACAACGTGGTTGTCTTTGCAAATGAGAGCTGCGACTTCCTGTAACCACGCCATGCCCTCGACTGCCTTGACAACGGTCTGCCCAACGGCGTCCCAGATGAGCTTTGCCATGTAGCCCGCTGCTTGGTTCGGGCTGATAAAGGGGTTGTCGTCGGGATGGTCTAAGATAAAAGGGGTGATGATGTCGCTCAGTAGATTCTCACGGAAGCCATATTGCTTGCTTCCATAGGCTAGTGTCATGACGCTGCGTTTGCATACTTTGCGGGTGATTCCGTCTTGAGAATACTTTAGTCTGTTAAAGCATATCCAGTTCTGCGCAAGGGTTTTTGTGCCGTAGGCTTTGCGCGGCTTGCCCTCTGCATCTGTGACGATCTCTCCGTCCTTGTTTGTCTTCCATCCGTCCTCTGTGCCGCTCTTTGCATCCTGCAAGAGTGTGACGTTGACCTTGTCGGCGACGATGTTGTAGATGTCCTGCACGCTGTCACTTGGCAGGAGGTTGACGGCTGCGCCTCCGATCTCGTCCCGCAGCAAGCCCGAAAAATGCTGTAAGCCAGAGCAAGTGCCGTCGAAAGCGACGGGCAGGGAAGACATAAAGCCAATGGCTGTGCCGTGTTGTGCCTTGTAGGATAGGAGCTTGCACCATTCAAGACAAAACGCGAGAAATTCCATAGGGTAGTCGTTCTTGGCAACGTCCGACCACCATGTAAAGCTGAGCGGGTCTGCTGCGGATGCGAGGATGTTGTCTTTATTGTCCTCTATCCACTTGACGCGCTCATCGAATGGGAGCTTGTCACGTCCCGCTAGGTTTGCGCCGTGGATTGCTAACCAGTCCTTGTCACTATCCGACGCAAGCGGCGACGGTTCTGCAAAGAGGAGCAGGGCTTTTTGGATGTCGTCGCCTTGCGGGCTGATTGCTGTCGGGATGGGATAACAACGCCCCCTATAGTCGATGTTCCACGGGAAGTAGATGCGCTCATATTCTGCGAATCTCTCTGCGGTTTTTAGTGCGATGTGACAGCGCAAGGCTTTTGTCTTGCGTGCTTCTTCCTGTTTGTAGATTGCGACCATTTTTCGCTTGTGCTCTTTTAACTCCTCTGCGGGTCTATCCTCAGGCAAATTGGGGAGCTGCGGGATTGGTTCGGTGCGCGGGACGCCGCCAAGCTCCCCGCCGCTTGCGTAGATGCTCTTGAGCACGCCCAAGATGTCACGATTGAGGACAAAAGGGGTCTGCTGCATAGCGTTGAGGACGCTGTAGATTGGGTCGAGGTTGATGGCGTTGAGTTTGTTGACATAGGCGTTGATCGACGGGTTGCTTGCCGCTCCCTCCATGCGGATGAGCTTGACGCCTAGGGTTGACGCTCCGTAGTAGCCGCCGCTTTGCGGGGTTGTCCATGGTTTCGGCGGGATAATGGTCGGGATGTATTTGATGGCGTTCGCAATGGTTTTGTCTTCGTTTGCGAACCATGCTTTTTCAAACCATTCCGACATGATGAGACATTTGATTTTTTTGTTGTCTAGGTGTTTGTCTACGATTTCGTAGTAGGCACTACCCGCGACGAGCATTTCTAGGATTTTTGCGCCTAGTGCAAGCTCTGCTTGCTTGTCCCATTTAAGCCCCGTAAATCCCTCTTTGTTCATACGATTGACTGCATAGACAATCCGATAGGAATTGCGGACGCGCTGTGCGATGCCTTTGTCCATCGAGTGCTGCAATTTCTTTTTGTCTAGGTCTTTTGTCTCCTGCGACCACTGGAAGAAGCGTTCGACGCTTGCCTCCCGCATGACGCTGCGTCCGATGCATATTGCAACGTTGGAAAGTGTCTGCTGCTGCATCTTGTGTGCAAGGAGGACGCAGTCGATAGCGGTGCTGTGCCCAATGAGGATAAGCATGTCTTCAAGCTCTGTTACGCGTCCCCTGTAGATAGACACAAGCTCTTTCATGGGTGCTACCCAATTACCTTGTGTGGTCTTTTTGGGGTTTTGTGCATTTTTGATGAGTACGCTGATGTTGGTGCGGCTGCTCTCCCAGGCATGTTCCATAAGACGACCTGCAAGTTTGCTACTCCCAGCTTCTCCATTGCGCCGAACGGTTTCAAGGATGATTTTCATGCGCTCCTCTGCGTTACGTTTCGCCTCGTCCTCCAAAAGGAGCTGCGCGTCGTAGAGGTCGCCGTACTGCTCTTTATACTTTTCATATTCGGTCATTTTGTGTGCCTCCTTGTTTTGTCTTCTCCTTGTGTGCCACCTAAAAATTAGATCTTTTGTTCTAACTCGGGAATAAAAAATAGAAGCCTGTGTTATCACCTCCCTTCTCTAGGATAAATAGACTATTTGTTGCACTGCATCGTTATTCAGAAAGTGCTTCTTCCCATTCGCGACGGATGAGTGCGACCGTCTCCGCGTCATAGGTGATGCAGTCGCATTCCTCCTCATCCCGTCCACGCCGCAGGTAGTCACTCGTATAGACAAGCTCCTCTGCCAGAAAGAGGACGACTTGCACCATGAATTTTTCTGGGTTGCTGAACGGGTTCGGCGTAATGTCCCAGTCTGTAGCCATGTCGTCTACCACATCTGCGAGGTCGTGGAAGTGTTCGGTGATCCATTGCTCTGCCTTGTAGGTGCTATAGGTCATGGAGCCGTCGATATTCTCACCTTCAAACAGTGTGAAGGCGAGGTCTGAAACGTATCCGTCGCGTCCCTCCATACCTTCCAACGCATCAATCATGCGTTCGAGCACGTCGCGTTCCAGAGCGTTCAAGGTTTTCATGATGTATTCTCCTTTATATATATATATATGCACTATGTTCTCAGAACGGGATGTCGATTGATTCAAGATACTTGAAATATTCGTATGATGGATATGATTTGGAGTGCATGGAGGAGACACAAGGACTTGCGTCCCCTCCACGCCTAGAGCTAGACCAAACTTTTCAGAATCTCGTCAAGGTGTACGCGGTGCCCACGCGTCGTGAAATACAGGCGTCCCGCAGCGGTCATGTTGATCTTTGTCGTCGTCATGCGGCTATCAGGCTTCCCATCATAGAACCACATGAAGCGAATCTTATAATCCCGCTCGTCGATGTGGTAAACCTTGAGACCGTGGAAGGCACTTTCGGCGTATGTCCCGATTACGTTAAGCATGGTTATACCTCCTCTATTACCTGATACCCCGCAGCCGTGAAGTGTGCGCGGTAGTCGTTGATTGCGCGGGACGTGCTACGCGTGTTATATCCTGCGTGGGTAAGGATGATACGATGATTCACATCATCGACAAGGCAGATCGTGTTTCCGTGATAGCGGAACGCACGCGTGAAGCCGTTGACAAGCTTTACCTCTCCTTTGTGGAGAACATTGCCCCACGTCCCCACTTTGTGACCGCGTCCCGTGTAGTAACACGTTGTCACTACATCGTTCAGATACTGAACCGCGTGGTTGCCTATTTGCGCGTCCCGATCCGCTCCTACGAGCTTTTCCAGTGCCTTCATCATTTTCTTCATCCTCCTAGTATGTCTTGCGTCTATCTTTCGGGCGGGAGCAAGGGACGCTTGTCCCTGCTCTCTTTGCCCGTACTTCTGTCTTACTCGTCGCGTTCGTGCTCATGGTACAAGTCCATGATATCGGCGAGTTCGAACCAGATAAAATCATTTACTTCTGTATCTGTGGGAGGAATACCAGAACTGTCCTGCACCATGTTGCAGAATTCTTCGATGTGCTCCATCGCTTCATCCTCACGGTTCTGCTTCTGCACCTCTTTCAGCGTGTCGACCGCGCCGCTCCATGAATTTTCAAGAAGCTGCCAAAAGCCGTGATAATTTGTGGTGACCGTAATGCTAATCATTTTTAGTACCTCCTATCAAATAGCTATCTGTCTATCTATCAGAGGAGACACAAGGCTTGCGCCTCCTCCTTGCTGCCATTTCTCAACCGCCTAGCTCGTTGATCTCCTTGACAAGGCGGTATATCTCTGTTTCCTGCTCTCTGGTCTTATGGAGCAGGAAGTCATAGTTATCGGTGCGATCCTTGAGAACCTGATACTTGGAAAACCATTCGTCCCGTGCTGCTTCCAGTTCCGCAATGCGGGCTTTCAGCTCGTTATTTTCATTTTCCATGTGGTCAATTCTCTCCCATAGGAGTGGACCACGCTGTATAAGATACTTATAAAATTCACGGGGAATGTGGATTTCCTCTTTTTCCAGCTCGTCCCGTGCTGCTTCCAGTTCCGCAATGCGGGCTTTCAATTCATCCACGAGACGCGCCGCCTGGAATAGTTTGCAAGCGTGCTCAACCGCTGCGTTTGCAGCCTTGTTCAGATTCGTGTATTCGGCGCGTGTGATGGTGATGGTCTTGTTGTTTTTCATTGTGCATTCTCCTTTTGTAATACCGTTGGTAGGACAAAACTTTTGAAAATTTTTTGTCGTTTGGGGTTTGTGCTTTTCCCTTGCGACACCTGTATAATAACATATTGTCCTACCATTGTCAACCCATTTTTTGAAAAAGTTTTTGAATGACAAAAAATAGCTTGTATGCTATACTTTTCCCAATGGTATTACATTCTAGGAGGTGATAACATGAAAGACACAAAAGATAAACGTTTGAATATCCGAATTGATAAAGAATTTAAGAGTGAGCTTGAAAAGGCAGCGGATGATGCAGGTTTAACTTTATCGGCTCTAACAATGATGTTATTGAAGAAGTGGTTACGAGAACAGCAGAAAGACACAAAATAAAGACAACAAAAAAGCCCTACACAATGCAGATCGTTGCTGCACGTGTAGGGCTTAATTCCTGCACTATAAAGATAGGGTTTTCTTTATAAGTTCGATATAATCCATATCTAAAAAGTAATCATGTTGTGTATCCGCACTATCTATAAGTCGTAAAACTATTTTAGTACTGGGAAATTTGAAAAGTGCTTTTAAATCCCCCTCTAAAAGTGGAGAAATCATAAAGTGGTCTGTAGTATATTCTAATCCCGTATCTCTCCTATGGTCTTTAGATGAAATGCTCACGCTTCTAAAATCAGATAACAGAATTACTTTTTTTATATCTATGGGTATGTCGCTGTTTAATTGTAAAATTGATATATTCCCTAAAATAAGTGTATTATCTTTATAGAAGAAGCTAACCTCTGTCATAAGTGGAAACTTATTAGGTACTAATATAGCGCATGTAGTCCCCTTCTTTAATACTGGATAACCAATATTAGGGTTATTTATAATTTGTTCGTTGTATTTAGCTGTGTTAGGATAGGCGAATGTGATAGAACATATTAATAAGAGGAGAGAGGCTATTATATACACGCGTCGAAACATTCTTTACATCTCCTTTAACACATACATTAAGACACGCTAATTATATCACACATCCCGCCGATTTGTACAGCTTCAACCCCACGCCTTTTTAGGCACTTGTTTTTATGTCTCAACCCTTAGACTGCCTATTCGATGTTTTGAACAGTCCTAGGGCTATTTACGGCTGTTTTATGCGGCGTTGTGTGTTTCTCTTTATGTGACTGTGAGGAGATCAGGATTTAATATATACTAAGTAGATATGTTTTATATGTTTCAAAACAGATAGATAAGAGTATTAAAACATATCATTCCACTATGTTTTATATGCAAAAAGCACCGATAATCGCAACATCCTTTAGTACACTAAAGCAATTTTTTAGCTACCCTCCCCTCCCGAACGCGATCCGTATTGACAGACAACAATTATTTTGTGATAGACAACAAGACTGGTGCTAATCATAAGCACCTATAGGATACTTGACGCTATGAGACACAAGCGTTATAGTGATTCTACTAGATATATCATATGACGCGCACGTACGCGTATGCGCTGAGATGAAGCTAGGCGTTCATTTTTCGTTGAGAATGAAACCGTTTTTGACAGTTCGCTTCAAGAACGTGCGCCCATGCCTAGGCGTGCATTATGCGTACCTGCACGCGCCCGCGCTGAAATGAAGAACCCTGTGATTCTCATTATCAATTTAGCAGATCGCTTCAAGAACGTGCGCACGGGGGGCGCGGACACGCGCGAAAAAGTATATATGGACACGAATTTATTTTCAAATTTTCAACTCTGAGAAAGGAGGCTGCATCATGCCAGCCAAACGCCGTCCAAAAGGAGAAGGGTCAATCACAAAGCTACCTAACGGGAACCTCAAGATGACAATAACGCTTGGTGTGGGGGTTGACGGGAAGCAGAAGCGGCGATCTGTGACCGCAAAGACAAAAGCCGAGCTGATGCAAAAAGTAGCAGAGCTAAAGGTAGCATCAGGCAAAGCTCCACGGCAAGAAATGTACTTCAAGCAACTATTCGAGCATTATCTTGCATGGCAGGATGAGCGTGTTACGGAAGGGACAAAGCTCATCTATCGGACAGCCACTCCTCTGGTCTTTGAGCCTTTCTATGATTATCGTGTAGATAAGATCACGCCTGAGATGATTGATGCGGTACTCGATAACCTAAAGCGACAAGACGGGAAGCCAATGGCAAAAGCGACTGTTCAGAATCTACGAGGTAGACTGTCTGCTGTGTTTAACTTTGCTGTCTCTAAGGGTGTCATAGCTGTGTCTCCTATGAAGCAAACAAAGCTACGCCCCAAGCCGTCAAACAGAATCAACACTTTGACGATTCCATCTGAAGATCAAATGAAGGAGCTGCTGCTCACAGCAAAAGAATATGACAAACACAATACAGGAGCGTCTTTGCTTCTCTATCCCCTATTCTTACTTGCTGTCTCCACAGGAATGCGTATAGGTGAGATTCTTGACCTAGATCGTGTGAAAGACATAAACGTGGAGAAGCACACTATCAGTATCAGCTCGCAGCTCACACGCTTCGGAAGTGATTATCCATTAAAGACACAATCATCCTATCGGGTCATATACGTTCAGCCTGATGTCTTGAACACCGTGTTAGAGCTTGTGCCGCCTTCGGAAAAGACAACAAAGCTATGGGCAATCCATGACAGACAAGTGACAAGTATGGCGGCGGGAATGCAGGTGCATAAGTTTTTGTCTAAAAGCACTGTAGTCCCTAAAGGCTTCACCTTCCACGGGTTCAGACACTATCATGCTACATATCTGTTGCTCAATGGGATCAATGTGAAGGAAGTTTCTAAGAGACTGGGGCATAGTAGCATAAGCACTACACTCGAACTGTACGCCCATTGGATTCCAGAGATGGATGAATCTGCCGCAAACACTATCGGGAAAGGCTTTATTTTTTAGTGCTTGTCAGGTGCTAACAGGGTGCTTATATAAGCATTTTAGAACGCATATTCATAAATATAAAAGACCTTGAAACGCTCTACATCCTTAGAAATGTAAAGGCTTCAAGGTCTTTTGCATTTATGAATTATTCTGTAAAGTACTTCATGGAAGTTTTCTTCCACTCTCTCTTGGTGTAGAGCATACGGCGATTGTCAATGCCGGTAGCAGCGGCGAGTTCGGCGGCGATGTTCTCACACTCCTCGCGGCTGTAGCCGTGGATCATGGTGTAGAGGTTGTACTTCCAGTCGGCCTCGCGATTGCGGTCATAGCAATGCGAGACACGCGGATGCTCCGCCATGCGCCGCGCAACCT